>MDTD01134201.1_pt1 | contig 17753 bp, 17 predicted proteins | sample 811221 | NCBI WGS metagenome assembly MDTD01 (sample SAMN05326646, study PRJNA326480) | marine metagenome | isolation source: seawater | place: Pacific Ocean: South West | collected 2011 | reverse complement strand
TTATTATTGTAAGTCTAGGAAGACCGGATATTCTAAGGACAAATTTAGTATTAAAACTGGAAAAAATTAGAAGAGATAAGGGTAAAAAGGATATTAAATGAATTATAAAATAATCAGGCTTTTCATCTTTAATAATTTTTTTTAAAGAGCGATACTTAAAAAAGAATATCAAAAAATAGACTAATCTAGATTTAATATAGCCTTCTATAGGAAAGAATTTACTTAAATTCAATCCAGGCATTTCAATCATGTTAATTTTTAACATCTTAATTTCATCTTTATATTTTTTCCATTCTCCAACAGCATCTATAATTGAAACGTTTATTTGATTTTTATTGTATTTTTTTAAGGACGCCGCTGAATTAATTACATTTTTAACAGTGGCAACATTTGAAACATGTGGAGACCAGAAAAATATTTTTTTCATATTTCAGACTTATTATGTATATATTTAAATCTGTTAAGAATGCAAAATTTTAAAAATAATTTAATATCAATTATTACAGTTGTAAAAAATGCTGAAGAAACAATTGAAAAATCCATCCAAAGCGTAATAAAACAAAAATATGACAACATTGAGTATATAATTGTAGACGGTGGTTCAACTGATAAATCCCTTGAAATAATAAAAAAATACAATGAAAAAATTGATAAAGTAGTTGTCGAGCCAGACAATGGTATATGGGATGCTATGAACAAAGGTATTAAAATAGCAAGTGGTGATATTATAGGATTTTTAAATGCCGATGATTGTTATAACTTAGAAGCTTTGGATTTAGTTAATAAATATTTCGTTAATAATGAAATTGATTTTTTATTTGGTAGTGTAAAAAAATATAAGCTAATGCATGGGTATAGCCCATGGAAAATAAAATGGAGTTTTGGTTTTTATACTTCTCACTCAGTAGGTTTTTTTATAAAGAGACAAAGCCATATTGAAGTAGGTAGCTATAACCAAAAATATTTAAGTTCTGATTTAGATTTTTTTTATCGAATGATTGTTAATTTCAAGCTTAAAGGAATTTCTACAAAAAAAGACGAAATTTTAGGAGAGTTTTCAAAAGGAGGTTTTTCATCTAATGTAAATTATATAACCCATTTAAAAGATTTAAATCAAATCAGAATTGATAATAATCAAAATAAATTTTTTGTTTATCTCATATTTATTTTCAAAATTATTAAAAGACCTTATAAGTTTTTTTCAGCACTAGTATCAAAATAATTTTTACAATGTTTTTTGAAATTTTAAAAATTCTACAAAACTACTATGTGATTTATCCCTTTGAGATAAAATTGGTTTTTTTGTTTTCCATTTTATCTTAAACTTATTATCATTATATTTTATTCCACTTTCCCATTTAGCATTACGGTATTTTTCCAAGTGATACAATACAGAACATTTATTACTTAAGCATTCATACCCGTGAGCATAATGACTTGGAATAAATAGAGCTTCCCCTTCCTTAAGTATAAATTTTTTTACTTTTCCGAAGTCTGGTGATTTTTTTTTTAAATTTATTACAACATCTAAAATTTTACCATCTATAACATAAATGAATTTAGTTTGTTTATCTTTAATTTGAAAATGCAAGCCCCTAATTACATTTTTTTTAGATTTAGCAACAGCAGTAAATTTAATATTTAAATTAAATATTTTTTTCAAAAATATTTCTTGAAAAAAACCCCTTTTATCAAAAAAAATTTTTTGATTAATTTTGACTGGATAATTTAATTTTTTTAAATTTATTTTTTTCATTACATCTTATATTTCAAATAGCTTTTTATTGTTTTGTTTAATCCTTTATTTATATCAGTAAATTTTATTTTTCTAAAAATTTTTTTTAGTTTTATGTTACTTCCGTGAGTTTTCAACATTTCACCTTTCATCGATTTTACATTTTTATATTTAAAATTTTTTGTTGGAAAGTTTTTTAAAATTAAATTAACTAAAACCTTAGTTAATACTGGTTTAGATCTACAAATATTAATTACAATATTATTTAGATTAATATTTATAGATTTTATTAAAATTTTTACAACATCGTCAATAAAAGTAAAATCTCTTAAATTCATTCCGTTATTATAAATTTTAATTAATCTTTTTTTTCTTAAATGATTTAAAAATTTATGTATAAACATGTCTGGACGTCCTAATGGTCCGTAGACTGTAAAAAACCTAAAAATAATAAAGCTTGTTTTTGTTTTGATAAAGTTTTTTTTTACTATTTCTTCAGATTTTAATTTTGTTTTTGCATAAACATTTTTTGGATTTAATTTTACATTTTCTTTTATGGGAAATATTTTTTGGTCACCATAAACTGAGCTAGATGAACCCAATATAAACTTTATTACTTTATATTTTTTTGAAATTTTACATATGATTTTGGTTGCTTTAACATTATTCACATAATAACTATTTGGATTTTTAAATGAATAAAGCACCCCTGGTTGGCCAGCTAAATGAAAAACTAAACTTGGCTCGTATTTTTTGAAAACTTTTTCTAATTTTTTTTCATTTACTAAATCAACTTTAATAAATTTAAATGTTTTTTCTCTCCTTAATATAGATAATCTTTTTTCTTTTAAAGATTTTGAATAATATTTATTATGATTATCTACTCCAATAACTTCAAAATTTTTAGATAAAATATGTTTGCACAGGTGATATCCAATAAACCCAGAACTTCCAGTTATTAATATTTTTTTTTTCATAATAATTATATATTATATTTTTATTTTAAAATTCTATATAAATGTAATTAATTTCAGTAACTTTTAAAAAATGATAAGTAAATTTTTGCATAGTATTAAATTTTTCTTCAGTAAGATCAACGTATATATGCGATATAAAAAAAAAAAGAATCATTCTTGGTCTTAAATGGATTTTTACTGGTAAGGAGATAAGCAATTTTACATATGAAATAAATAATATTAATGAAATTCTTCATACATGCCAAATAATCACAAATGCTGAAATTGAAACATTAGATCAAATATTAAACGAAATTAATTTTGAAAATAAGGATTTTAGAGATTTTTTTTCTGATGAATTTTATAAAGATAATAATAATAAAAATATATTTGGAAGAAGAATGTTGTGGTATATTCTAGCCAGATACCTAAAACCGGAATTAATAATAGAATCGGGAATGGATTCTGGCTTAGGATCAACTTTAATGATTTATGCTCAGTATAAAAATTCTCAAGAACAAAAGAAATTAAATTTTGAATTTATTGGGATAGACATATTGCAAAAGAAAAATTTTATATTTAATTTTGAAAATCAAAATTTTCTAAAATATAAGTTTGTATTCGATGACTCGTTAAAGTTTCTCTCAAATTTTAATTCAAAAAAAAAAATTATGTATATATCTGATGCTGAACATAATTATGAGTTTGAATTAAAAGAGTTTGATTTAATAAAAAAAAATTTATGTAACAATTCTATAATTATATCAGATAATAATTCAGGTTCTTTGTCAAAGTTTTCAATTCAAAATAAAAAAAAATTAGTTTATTTTCATGAAAAAAGTAAAAATTTTTGGTATGGTGGAGCAGTTTCTAGCGTGAGTTACTTTTATTAGTTCAAAATATAATATTTTTTATTTTCTAAAATTTTTAGCTGTATCATGCTGAGTTTTATTTTTTTTATAATATTGATTAAATTTTTATAATCCAAATTAAACTGTGTTTTGTTGAATCTTATTTTTTTAATATTTTTATCTATAGATTTAATATATGGAGTATATATTTTTTTTATTATTTTACTTGGTAAATATTCTAAATGATGCATTAATAATAATTTTTTGTTAATAATTTTAAAACCATGAAAGTGCCATGCTATAATTTTATCAAATTTAATTTTTTTATAATTCCAAGTTGATCTAAAAAAGTCGTTATCTGAAATATAAATCTTATTTTTAAATTTTTTATAAATGTTATCTAAATATTTCTGATCTCCCATTTTACCTTTTTCCGGTTCAGCAAAACACCAATCAATACATTTTTGTTCCCATATTTTTCTTATTTTTTCACCTCCTTTTTTTTTAAAAGTCATAAACTGTACACAAAATTTACCATAAATTTTTTCTTTAAATTTTTGATCATCATTGAAATCATGTTTTGTAAATAAAACCTGTTTGTTACTTTTTAAAAAATTGTTAATGAGAAATTTTGGATTATTTACAAAAAACATATCCGCATCAACATATGTTACAAATTCAATATTTTTTTTTAAATCAAAAACTATTTTTGGTGACATTGGAGTTATTGTCCAGCAATACTCAGCGACAGATCTCTCTTTTTTAATGGATAGCAGTTTTTTTTTTTCAAAATCTGAAAATTTAATAGCCTTAAAATTTTTTAATTTAAGTTGCTTTATTACAAAAAAACTTTCATTATCTAAACAAATACCCCACAAAGTAAATTTTATTTTAAATTTTTTTAAGGAACTATGTAAAGATATTGCTTGAGGTAAATATAAATTATTAAAAATTGTTACAAAATTATAATTCACCATTATCTTTCAAGTTAATTTTGAAAAAAAAATTTTATTTTTTCACAAATATAATTAATCTCTCTATTGGAATGTTCTTCGGAAATCGGTAAACTTAAAATCTTTTTTCCAAGCATATTAGTATTTTTAATTTTTTTTTTATAATTAAAAAATTTTAGTTCATTTAACATATATGGATAATGTATCATTGTTGATATTTTTTGTTTTAAAAGAAATTTTTTTAATTTGTTTCTTTGTTCAGTTCTAATAACGAACTGATGATAACAAGAAAAATAGTTTTTCTTTATATTAAAAAGTTTAATTTTCGAAATAGATGATAATTTTTTATAATATATATTAGCAATCTCTCGTCTTCTTCTTAGCAATTTGTAATAATTTTTCAGCTTTATTCTCAGAATACCAGCTTGAATAGTATCAAGTCTAGAATTGAAACCGGAAAATTTATGATCATATTTTTTTAAAGCCCCGTGATTTCTAGCTCTTAAAATATACTCATAATAGCTTTTATTATTTGTAACCACTGCACCTCCGTCACCGAAGCAACCAAGATTTTTTCCTGGAAAAAAACTGAATGTTCCAATTTCACCAAAAGTACCCACGTGCTTATTGTTTATTCTTGCTCCATGTGCTTGAGCACAATCTTCGATAATTTTAATTTTTTTATTTCTAACAATTTTTTTTATCTCAAGCATATTTGATGGATTTCCATATAAATGAACTGCAATTATTAAACTTGTTTTTGATGAAATTTTTTTCTTTAAATCCCGAGTACATATTGAATAATCGTTAAGATCAACATCGCAAAATATTACTTTTAAACCAGCAGCCACTACTGCCTCCGCTGTAGAAATCCAAGTATTGCTTGGTACAATTACTTCGCTATTTTTTTTTAAATTTAGGGATTTTACTGCCAACATTAAAGCATCTGTTCCATTCCCAAGTGAAACACAGTACTTAGATCCGGTAAATTTAGAAAATTCTTTCTCAAAATTTAATACCTCTTTACCACCAACAAAATTATTGTTTTTAATCAAAAAGTTGATCTTTTTGAATATTTTATTTTTTGAGTTAGTCAGCTTAAATAAATTAGTAAATTCTACTTTCATTAAATTATATTTTTTTAAAAATTATATTTAGTTTATTATTTTGATCTTTTTTTTTATATATTATTTTAAAACTTTTCAAATTATTTATTAATTTTTTTAAAGATAGATTTCTATATGGGTAAAAAATCATTTTTTTCTTATTATGGGGTAAATTTTCAATATAAGGTACATTCTGTTCTAATGTTGAGGACTGTATTTTAAAATATTTATCATCACCTAAATTGATCCTCCCGATAACAATTAATTTATTTGTAAAGTTTTTTAATTTATCAAGTGTTTGATCAGCATTTTTTACATATTCTAAGCTAGCACTACAAATAACCAAATCAAATTCTTTATATTTATTGATACCTTCTAGGTTAGAATAAAATTTACAATGATTTATTTTATTTTTTTTTAATATTTCAACTAAAGTTTTATTTTCAATAATTGTGCAACTTATTTTAATACCGAATAATTTTCTTAAAACTAAAATATTCTCACCTAAACCTCCTCCAAAATCTAATATAGTCTTTGGAAACTTGCCATAATGTTTTTTATAAAAATTAATTGAATCAAAAAAAAGTTTTAAAGAAGGACTATCAATTATGTTGAAATCATTTTTTTGATTTTTAAAACTTTGAACTTTAAATTCATTTACATTTATTGAATTATAATTACTGAATAAAAAGTATTTAGAAAAAAAATTTGCCTTTTCAAAAGATAGAAAATTCAACCTATTTGAAATTTTAACTTTTAGTCTAGTCAAAAATGATTTTTTTGTTTTTTTGGAAATTATTCTTTCAATACTTCTTAGATTATTTTTATCCTCTACTATATGTTTTGAAAAATAAATTTTTTTATCATTTTTATTAAAGAAGCTTCTTGGTATATTTTTAAATATATTTTTTTCATTAGGTATATTTTGAGAAAAGCTATCATAACCAATATTATGTGATAATGTTTTTTGGGGAGTTAAACATAATCCACCATTTTTGAAAATTGATGCATACCAAAAAATTGCCCATGAATTAATTTGATTATTTAAATTTTTTTCTATTTGTTGCCAATAGTTAAATTTATTATTTATATTAAAATCATATATTTCTTTTTTACTAAATGAGTTGTATGTTTTTTTTTTATTATCATCAAAATATTTCCATCTATCTTTCCATGTGGCCCACCCCCAACAGTTCATTAATCTTGAAAAATAATATTCATTACCTTTTTCGCACTCTTTATGATTTGAAAAATTATAAGCATTTATATGCCAAACCTTTTTTTGATCTTTATAAAAATCTAAAGCTAAATTCATATAATTTAAGAAATTATTAGAGACAATTATATCATCTTCTAAAATAATAGCTTTACCGAACCTATTAATTACTTCGGTAACTCCTTTTTTAATATTTTTGGCTAGTCCGTAATTTTTTTTTCTTAAATTAATAGTTACTTTTTTAAATCCTTTTATTTTTTTTATATAATTTCTGACTTGCTCAACTTGACTTTTATCAATTGCGGATCTGCTCCCATCTGAAAAAATAATCAAGTTTGTTGACTTTGATAATTTATTTTTCTTTAGATATTCTATTGTTTTTTTAAGAGTTTTAAGTCTTAAATATGTGAAAATCACAATTGGAGCATAATTTTTCATTATTAAAATAATAATTTTAATAGTATATAAATCAATCTTTATCGATGAAACCAAAGTTACACCAACTGAAAACTTTTAAAGACATCAATGGCTCTCTTACCCCTTTGTATTTTAAAAATTTTCAAAATTTTAAAGTAAAAAGATTATTCATAATTAATGCAAAAAAAGGGCAGAAAAGAGGAGATCATGCACATAAAATTTGTACCCAAGGTTTTATTGTGACAAATGGCAAGATTGAAATTTTAATTGAAAAAAAAAGAAAATATAAATTTCTGTTATCACGTAAAGAAAGTAAATTTCTCATAGTGCCTCCAATTCATTGGTGTAAAATCAGATTTCTGAGCAAAAATGGATCAGTTTTAGTTTTGTGCGATAAAAAATTCAGCTCTAATGAATATATTAGAAACTATAATAATTTTTTGAAAATTATAAAAAAAGAAAAATAAGATTTATGAATATAGTTATCACTGGGGCACTCGGACACATTGGTTCTGCTTTAATGCAAAATCTTTCTAAAATAAAGAAATTAAAAAAAATATACTTAATTGATAATGGATTAAGAAATAATTTAAATGTCCTTTTTAACTATAAATCAAAAAAAAATATTAAATTTATTTTTGAAGATTTAAAATCAAAAAAAAGTATAAAAAGTATTAAAGACAAAATAGATGTTGTTATTCATTTAGCTTCAATTACAAATGCAGAGAATTCATTTAATATTAAAAAAGAGTTATATGAAAATAATCTAGGGATTTTTAAAAATGTAGTGAATTTTTGTATAAAAAAAAAAAGTAAATTGATCCATATTTCTAGTACAAGTGTCTATGGGGTTCAGCTCGATTTAGTTGATGAGGAGTGTAAAAATCTATTACCTCAAAGCCCGTATGCAGATGTAAAATTATTAGAAGAAAAATTTTTAAAAAAAAATAAAAATAAAATCAAATTTATATCCTTAAGATTTGGAACAGTTGCAGGTGTGTCAAAAGGAATGCGATTTCATACAGCTGTAAATAAATTTTGCTTTAATGCCGCTATAAATATTGATATTCCAGTTTGGAATAATGCTATTGATCAATATAGACCATACTTAGCGCTTAGTGATGCGATTAAAACAATAATTTTTTTTATAAATAAAGATATATTTAATAATCAAATATATAACGTGTTAACAAAAAATTTTACTGTCAGACAAATACTAAATACTATTAAAAAAAATAAATATAATTTAAAAATAAAAAAAACAAATTCTCAAATCCTTAACCAGAACTCATATAAAGTTTCAAAAAGAAAAATTGATAAACTAGGTTTAAAGTTAAAAAATAATATTAATTCTGATATAAAACAAACTCTTAAATTATTTGAAAATTTAAATAAATGAAAAAAAAATATTATTTATATTTAATAACGTTTTTCACTTTATTATATTTTTCTTTTACAAGTATAATAGGAAACGAAAAGGCATTAAACTTAAAAAAATTAATTTCTTTTGATACAAGACAAAAAATTAAATTTTTTCTTTTCCCTCATAAAGTAATTAAAGAAAAAGATAAAATTATTTATAATCTCAATCAGGTAGTAAATGATGAAAAAAATAAATTTAATAAATATATTTTAGAAAAAGATATTAAATTTAAAAATAATTTAACAAATTTCTCTTTTATTTTAAGTGAAGAAAGACAATTAAATGATTTTTCAATAAAATTTTTTACTCCTAGTTCTGATATTTTTTCCCAAGGGATATATATACAGCCTTCAAGTAGTTCTTATATTGATTTTTATCAAGATAAAATTTTTCTAGTTTCAGCTCTTGGAGTTATTGGTTTTTCTAAATTTCCAGAAGAAAATAAATTACAATTTTATCAAATTAAAAATAATATTGATGAATTTCTAGATATTAATCAATTAAAGGGACATTTTTTTTCAATTAAGGATCTCAAAATACACAACGACAAAATTTTTATATCTTTTACAAATGAGGTATCTGATGGATGTTGGAATATATCTATGATTTTTGCAGATATAAATCTTGATGAATTAAAATTCAAAAAAATTTTTTTTCCTAATGAGTGCATAAAAACAAAAAATGAAGATAATGAATTCTTAGCAGTTCAAAGTGGAGGACGAATTGATGTTATTGACGACAATAGTATTTTATTATCTGTTGGAGATTTTAGATATAGAAAACAAGCTCAAAATTTAAATAGTCTTTTTGGTAAAATAATAAAAATAAATTTAAAAAACAGTAAATATGAAATTATATCTTTGGGTCATCGAAATCCTCAAGGATTATTTTACGATGCTGAAAAAAAAATGATTTTGTCTACAGAGCATGGTCCTCAGGGAGGAGATGAAGTAAATCTAATTAACTTGAAAAAATCAGAAAGCCTACCAAATTATGGTTGGCCAATTGCATCATATGGAGAGCATTATGGCGGTAAATCAGAAGAAAATAAAAATAAATATAAGAAATATCCACTACTAAAATCTCATACTCAAAATGGATTTTATGAACCAATTAAATTTTTTGTTCCATCAATTGGGATATCTCAAATAGATAAATTTGATGATAATAAATATGTTTTTTCCTCTTTAAAAGAAAAATCTTTATTTTTTTTTGAATTAGATCAGGAAAATAATTACATTAAGCAAAGAAAAATAAAATTACAATCTAGAATTAGAGACATAAAAACTTTTAAAGATAAGTTATATATTGTTTTTGAAAATGATATCTCAATTGGTATTTTGAAAAAAATTCAATAAAATATTAATCCAATCTTTTATAAGATTTGACTCCAATCATCGAGCAAATTAAACCTAAAAGTCTTGATGAATGTAAATAGGATTTTCTTCTATTAAAAGGAAACAAAACTATCAATTTTAAAAAACTTTCTATAAAATCTCTATATGTTTTAACAAAAGCAAAAAAATAATTATAATTTTTTTTATAAAAATAAAATTTAGACCACATAAAGTGCCACTGCCTTAGAGATTTCAGTTTTTCATTTTTATTTGCATCTACTTTTATTGATGTAGATTCTTTATGAGTTATATTTATACTAGGCACCATAAAAATTTTCTTATTCAATTTTTTGCATCTAAAAGCAAAGTCTGTTTCCTCAAAATACAAAAAGATATTTTCATCAAAAATTTCAATATTTTTAAGATTAACCAAATTAAAAAACATCACAGCGCCAGTAAAAGTATAACATTCTTGTTTTGCTTTAATATTAAATTTATTATTTAAATTAGGTATCAAAACAGTAAAATCATCTAATTCATTTGCTGTTTCTATAAATCGAATAACATGATTTACTGAAATTTCTACGTCTGCATCTATGTAAAGGGCATACCTTGTTTTAGTTAATTTTAAACCTTGATTAATCCCAGCTCCATTTCCCTTATTTTCATTGGATAAAAAAACTTCTAGATTATTAAATTTTCTTTCATAATCTTTTAATTTTTTATTGTGAGAATTTTCAATTATTATAACCTTAAATTTAGGAGATAAATCTTTTAAAATTTTTTCTAATAACTTTTCGTTTAATTTAAAAGAAACAATTATAATAGTTAATTGTTCAAAGTTCATCATTAATTAATTTTACTCGGATGTTTTCCTAAAATTTTTGTTAACTTTAAAACATTCATAGAACTATCTTTTGGAAATTTTATTTTTTTATTTATATATATTGGTCTGACATTTGGATTAGTTTTTTTTGCAAATTTATAAATATTCATACTTTTTCCTCCAATATTTAAAATTCCTTTATATTTTAATATTTTTGGCAAGATTTTTGCAAATTGAAAGTGATATAAAAAATTGCATTTAGCATTATTAAATGCAGCTTTATGTAAAAAAGGATATTCTGTCATAGCAATTCTCAATATTAAAGAATTCTTGTACATATGCACTGCTGCTTCTCCACCTAATTTTGACCACGCATAGTTATTTATTGGATATAAAAAATCACTCTCCTTATAATTTCCTTTTCTACAAGGGTAAACATAAGATGTAGAAAAATAAATTATTTTTATTTTTAATTTTTTACAGGCTTTTACTAAATTGCATGTACCTATAATATTAGTATCTATACTTTTTTCTATAAATTTTTCATGAAGTATCATCGGTCTTGATAATGCCGCAGTATGAATCAATATATTTATTTTAAGTTTTTTTAATAATTTAAAAATTTTATTATAGTTTTTAATATCAAAATCCTTTTTATTTTTATAAAAGATGTTTTTTCCAAAAAAAAATTTTTTTAGCTCTGAACAAAATCTTCCATCTCCTCCGGTTATTAAAATTTTCATAGTCAAATCAAATCTCTACATGTGAAAACCATTTTCCACCTCTTAAACTAAATTCCTTCTCTTTTTCGTAAATTTCATCTTTATGATTATATGCAAGAAGATATGCATAATCAGGGTAGTTTTTTGTAAATTCTTCGTATGAAACAATCGGTATGTGTTTTCCGGGTGAATATTTTCCTATTTTTTCTTTTGTAGTATCGTAGATACAATCTAACTCTTTTGTGCCAATTCCACAATAATTCAAAACTGTAGTACTTTTTGAGGTAGCTGCATATCCGGCGATATTACAATTTTTTGATTTAATATTACGAATAAAAGTCACTAATTTTTCTTTTGATTTTTCACAATCATTCTTAAATTTTAAACATCCTTGAAGTGTATCATGTCCTTTAAGTTTTTCTTTTTCTAAATATTTTTGAACATTTGGTGATACTATTTTATTTTTTCTAGAAATCACATACCTCATAGATCCACCATGAGTTGCCTGTTCGATTACATCAATCAATTCAAAACCATAAATTTTTGCAATTTTCATAATTGAAGTAACAGAAAATAAATATATGTGTTCGTCATAAATTTGATCATAAGACACTTTATCAAATACGGAGCCTAAGTAAGGTTCTTCAAATATAAAAACTCCATTTTTGGACAATAATTTTTCAACAGTTTTGAAAACTTCTTCAAGATTTGGTATATGGCATATGCAATTTGCAGCTATAATTGCATCGGTATTTCCTAAAAAACTTTCTAATTGACTCAAAAGGTTGGTAGAGAAAAAAGAATTTAAAGTTTTAATTGAATTTTTATTTGCAATATCTGCACAGTTTTTTGATGGTTCTATACCACTAACTATATAGCCAGATTTAACAAAGTTTTTAAGCATAGTTCCATCATTTGATCCAATTTCAATAATTCTAGAGTTTGGTTTTAAAAAGTTTTGCATTATCCAATCAGCATATTGTTTAAAATGCTTTACCATAAATTGTGAGCTGCTTGTAAAAAAAGGATAATTATTATTAAACATCTGATTTGGCTCTGGATGATTTATAAGTTGAAGAAGAGAAATTGTCTCTGAAAATCCTACCTCCATTTCAAAAAAATATTCTTTTTTAAAATCCTCTTTTTTAAGAAAATTATTTGATATTGGCATCTTTCCAAATGACATGAACGGTTCTATTTTTTTATTAGTAATTTTGCATTTCATAATTATTTTTTTCTTATATACCCTCTTGGATTATTGGTTAATAATTGTTTTTTGTTAATTTCAATATCATATTTAAAATTCTTATTTAATTTTAAGAACTTATTTAAGCCAATCATTGGATTATTTTTTTTATTCCAAATTCTTGGTCTATGTAATTGATTTGGTATTTCATTTACAATAGTATCTCCAACTACTAGATAATCTTTTTTAGTTAGGTACTTTGAGTAAATATTCAGTTCATTATATACATGTTCTGTTGTATGTAAGCTATCCAGATGTACAAAACATCCTTTATATTTTTTAATTATTTTTTCTATTTTTTTTACAATTGTAGGAGAGATTGAATCTCCCCTTATTAATTCTAGTTTACTTCCGCATTTTTTTTTTAAAAAATTTTTTAATTTTTTTGGAATATAAGTATCTATACCTATAATTTTTTTAATAGGAAGTTCCTTTGATAGTGAATTATAAAATAAAATTGATCCACCCCAGCAGACACCTGTCTCAATTATTACATTTGGCTTTGATTTAAATAATAATTCTTGCTTGGTTAATACATCATCTGGTGTTTGCATAATTGGCAAACCATTCCAATTATATAAGTAACAAAAATTATTTTTATCTGCCTCAATATAGAGTTTTTTGGATAGTTTTTTTACTTTTTGATTTAAATAAAGTTGATTTTGCCATTTTAACCTTCTTTTTTCAAATTTTTTCTTTGAAATTATTTTTGATTTTATTTTTTTCATTATTAGAATTTAATTAAAGTATTATTTTCAACAGTATATTTTTCATCACAAAAATTTTCAATTTTTTTCGAATGGGCAATAAAAATAATAATTTTATCCTTTTTAATATTATTGATCACTGACAAAAAATTTTCTTCAGAATTTATATCTAAGGCATTTGTTGCCTCATCGAGAATAATTATTTTTGGATCTTTTACTAATGCTCTTGCGATATTAATTTTTTGTCTTTGTCCACCAGATAGTCTATCACCAAGTGTACCGATTTCGGTGTTTAATTTATTTGGTAGAAAATCAATAAATTCCTTTAATTTAACAGTTTCTAAAGCAACATTAATTTGATCATCAGTTATTTTGTCTCTTCCAAATAAAATATTATTTTTAATAGTGTCACCTATTATAAAGTTAGATTGCGAAACATAACCTATATTTTGTTGCCATTCCTCTTTGTATTGACTTATATCAAAATCATTCATTTTAATTTTGCCACTTGATGGCAATAAAAAACCAGAAATTAAGTCTAAAAAAGTGCTTTTTCCAGATCCATTTCTTCCTACTATACAAATTGTCTTACCTTGATTAATTTTTAAATTAGTATTTTTAATTATAAGATTGTGTTTTTCATAGCCAAATTCTAAATTTTGAATTTCTATTTTAATTTGGTTATTTGATTTGAATGATTTTAAAAATTTTTCAGAATTTTTTTCCTGACTATTTAAAATTTCAGTAAACTTTAATTTGTAAGATTGTGTGGTATTTTTAATTACTTCATCTATTTGTTCCTTCGCTGATCTAATTGCTTGAATATCTAAATTAAAAGCAATGACGACGGGTATTAATCTAAGTATTGCTACGCCATATAAACCAAAAATTGGGATTAAATTAACAACATCATAATTATTAATGTCATAATAAATCAAAACTGATACTAAAGAAAATACTAAAAGGATTTCAATAGTATATCTTGGAATTTTAGCAAGCATTGCATGCATTACAACAATATCCGTTGTGATATTTTCATTATTTCTAAATAGACTTATAAAAAAGTTTTTATCACCATTTAATTTTATATCTCTCAAATTTTGAATACTCTCGGAAATATTTTTATATCTGAACTTTTCTGTTTCTGCAGATTTTTGAGATAAAAATAAATATTTTTTTTTTAATGATAAAGTCATAATTACTGAAAAAATAACTGCAAAAAAGATTATTATTAAAGTTGATATAAAATCGGTGTAAAACAAATATCCAATTATGAATAATGAAAAAAAAAAACCTTTTATTATATTTAAGTATTTTTGAATACCCTGAGAAACAAATTTTGAAATATCATTAACAATATTTCTCATTATATATGAGTGGTTCAATTTTACTAATTCATTCCATGGCATGCCTAAAAAGTACCCGTATGCTTTGGTTCCTAAATTGATATGGATGTCTCTTAAAAATTTTTGATTTTTATACTCAAAAAATAAAAGAAGAAGAATTTTAATAATTAAAATGGAGATAAAAATTGCCCCTAAAAACATAATCAAATTGATTTCTAAACCCAATTTTTCATTTAATTTTATAAATTGTTCGTATTGAGAAATATTATCTTTATTAAAAATAACTGTAAGTATTGGTATAATTAAACTTAAACCCAATAATTCAAATGCAGCTATTAAGATTAATAAAAGTAAAATTTTAATTGTTTTTCTTCTATTAGACTGACCTATTACAGAAAAAACTTTTAGTAACTGTTTTATCATTATTCATAAATATTACTTATTGAAACATTTTCAAGAAATTTTTGTTATAACTTATTTTTTAAATCACTTATAAATCTAAATATATCATCTGGTTTATTAAATTTTTTAAAAGGTGTATTTTTTTTTTTATTTTTAAATCTATTAATAATTCTAATTAATATATTTTTAAATAAATCTCTCATTTTTCTGACTTGATTAGGAAATAAATCAAAAAATAAAACTATAATTATAAATAAATAGTTTTTTAGATAAATTTCATTTTTTATTGAATTATAGACATTATTTTTCAACAAAAAATTATCTATAAACCATTTTGGTCTTGTATTGTAAATTAATTTAATAGGATGTTTTTTATATTTATTTCCCCGCCATCTTATTAGAGAACACTCATCTAAAAATCCAATCTGCCCTTTTGAAACTGACATTATCCCAGAGATAAATTCGAAGCTTCTTGTGTCATTAATTTGGTTATTTATAATTTTTTTAAATGTATTTTTCAAAATTTTCGTTCTATGAAGACAATAATAACTTCTAAATTTAAAATTCTTTAATAACCTAAAAAATTTATTTTTATGATCTGTTATTGAGTTTGGATTGTGTTCATCAAGCAAAATAATTTTATTATTTTCATAAACAAAATCATAAATTTTTCCTTGCACACAAGAATATTTATTTTTTTTAAATAAAAATATTTCTTTTTGTTTTAATAATTTGAAATTTATATAATCATCCTGATCGCAAAATATTACAAAATTTGTTTTTATTTTATTTAATGAATAATATATTTTTTTGAAATAATCATCTAAACTCTTATCTGGACCAAAATAAAAATATTTAAAATTATGTTTTAACTTTCTGAAAATTTTAATTTGTTTTTTTTTGCTTCCATCGGCAATAAATATATTTATTTTTATATTTTGAGTATTTAAATAATTAATTAATTTTTTTGAAAAAAAATTTTGATCTTTGACAGTAATTAATAAGGTTGTTTTTAAAAAAAAAAATTTTTTCATTAAAATTTTTTACTAAAAATCAGAGAGCAAGGATTACCAAGTCGTAATTTTTTCTTAAAATTTTTTTGAGGGTATCCAATATATTTTCCTTTAATCTTATTTAAAAATTTAGTTTTATAAATAATATTATACGGTTTGAGAACATTAATAATTTCACTAATATTAAAAAATCTATAAGGTATTTCAAAATTATAAAATTTTTGATATGCTTGATAAGTAGGTATTTCACCAGCTGTCAAATTGTTAAAGACAATAAATGAAGCATTGTTTTTTTTAATCTTGTTTAGCAAAATTTTCCAATCGCTAAAGTACTGAATAACATCACTAAAGTGAACAATATCATATTTTGTACTAAAATTTATATTTTCTGAAAAAAAGAATTTAAAATTTTTTGGAAAATTCATTTTTTTTATATTTTTCTTATAAATATTTAAAATATTTTTTTTTTCTACAACGTAAATATGAATTTTTTTTTTTATCTTTGTATCAAATGCTATTTTTAAAGGTACTTCAAGAGATCCAGAGCCGATTTCCAATATTTTAATATTTTTCTTATTATAGTTTAATAATAAAACTGGTAAGGGAGATTCTGCAGAAAAAGTTTCAATTTTGATTTTTTTATCATTTTTTATATTTTTTACATGTTCATATAACCTTTTAGTTATTTTTTTTTCCCATAATTTATCGTTCCAAGGGTCATTATTGTCGCTTTGAGTCTTTTTTTTCTTTAAGTACCAAATATTCATTTTTATGATATGTATTGAAATTCAAATATACCATATACAATAATATGTTTAAAAACTCTTCTGAAAAAAATAAAATAGTTTGGGATAAATATCTCAAAAAAGGTCAAGAACCATTATTTTTTTCCAAAATTGTAGAACAAAACTTTGATGAATTTAGAGAAAAAATAGAAAAAAATAATTATAAATTTCAAGAAGAGCTAATACATTTTTTACTAGGGGGTGGTGTAATTCACTTTAAAAATGCATTAAATGAAAACTTTATAAAAAAAATAATTAAATCTTCGTTTGAACTGTCTTTGAAAAACACAAAAGATAGAACTGAATGCAATGAAAATACAAAAAACTATTTTTATATTCAGTCTAAAGATCAAAGTTTAAATGGTGGATATAAAGCTTTGGACAGATCATATTATTTTTTTCCCTGGGATGACTCATCCAAAGATCTTTTTTCAGAAGCTTTTAATTATTGGAGATACTTAAAAGTTTTAGCTGGTGAAAGTTTTAATAAATATGAAAGTAATAAACCAAAAGATTATATAATTAATAGGCTTCACGTTATTCAATACTTAACGGGTGGAGGAACAATATCTCCTCATACAGATCCTTATAATTTATCAAAGCTTCAGATTGGATGTATCCTCAGTAAATTTGGTGAAGATTATAAAGATGGAGGATTTACTGTTTTTAAAGAAAATTTAGATAAAGTTCTTTTGGAAGATAAATTTAGCCA
>MDTD01066669.1_pt1 | contig 17753 bp, 18 predicted proteins | sample 811221 | NCBI WGS metagenome assembly MDTD01 (sample SAMN05326646, study PRJNA326480) | marine metagenome | isolation source: seawater | place: Pacific Ocean: South West | collected 2011 | reverse complement strand
TTCACCTTCTAAAATTGACGCAAATATTAAAAAATAACAAAGGTTATATATCAAATGAAATGGATCGATTGAATGAGTAAATGAATATGTAAATAATTGATGTATTTCGAAATTTTTAGAGTTAAAATGGCTGAGAGAAAAGTTTATATCAAAGGAAAAAACAAAACAAATTACACATAGAATGTAGAAACATATGATACCAATAGCTATAGATTTAGAAACTATTGGTATCTTTTTAACTATTTGTAACATAATAATTTTGAGGTACTTGTGGTTATAGAAATAACTGAAGCATTATAAAATGTTACAAGAAAATTATTGAGTATTATTTTTTTCTAAAAAACACCTTAATTGGCACCCCGTTGAAATCAAAATTTTCTCTCAATCTATTTTCAATAAAACGTTTATAAGAATCTTGAATATACTGCGGTAAATTACAAAAGACAGCAAATGAAGGTGCATGTGTTGGCAACTGTTGAAAAAACTTAATTCGAATGTATTTTCCTTTAACAGCAGCAGGTGGTGTATGCTCAATGATTTCAAGCATTACTTGATTAAGCTTGGAGGTTGGGATTTTTTTTATTCTGTTTTCGTTAACCCGCATTGCTTCTTCAATTGCCTTAAAAATTCTTTGCTTGTTGGGGACAGAAGTTGCTAAAATAGGAACATCATTAAAAGGAGCCAATTGTTCTTTTGTTAGTTTAATTGCTTTTTTTAAGGTATTTTGATCTTTGTTTACCAAATCCCACTTATTGAGCAATACAACAACTCCTTTTGAGTTCTTTTGTATGATGTAATAAATATTTAAATCTTGTTTTTCAATTCCTACAGACGAGTCAATCATAAAAATACAAACATCAGCGCTTTCAATAGTTCTAATGGATCTCAGAACTGAGTAATACTCAATATCCTCATGAACTTTGGACTTTTTTCTAACTCCTGCCGTGTCAATTAAAATAAAATCAAAGCCATAAGCCTTATATCTTGTATTAATTGAATCTCTTGTTGTTCCAGAAACATCAGTAACAATATTTCTTTCTTCACCTGTTAATGCATTAACAAGACTAGATTTACCAACATTTGGTCTTCCAACAATTGCAATTCGGGGCAAACCTTCCTCTTCTTTTTTAATGTCTTCACCTTTTTCAAAAGACCTCATGATTTCATCCAAAAGTTCACCTGTACCGCTTCCATTGGTAGCTGAAACATCAAAAACATCGCCAAGACCAAATGAGTAAAACTCAGAACTTAAACCGATTCTTTCAGTATTGTCAACTTTATTTGCGACTACATAAATAGGTTTTTTAGATTTTCTTAGTTTTCTTGCAACTACTTGATCAAGGTCAATAATTCCAGCCATCACATCTACCATAAAAATGATTGCACTAGCCTCCTCAATTGCAAGATCAACTTGTTTTCTTATTTCTGCTTCAAAAACATCTTCAGTTCCGTGAGCATAGCCACCTGTATCAATTACAGAAAAAACAATTCCATTCCACTCACCTTTACCATATATTCTATCTCTTGTTACCCCACTAACTTCTTTTACAATAGCATCTCTTGACTCTGTAAGTCTATTAAACAAAGTTGATTTACCGACATTCGGTCGTCCTACGATGGCAATTATATTTCCCATTCTTAATTAGTTAATGTTTATAGCCAAATTTTTTGAGTTTAGAATCGTTACTTCTCCAGTCTTTATCAACCTTAACATACGTTTCCAAATACACCTTTTTCCCTAAAAAACGCTCCATATCTTTTCTTGCAGATGTTCCAATTCTTTTAAGCATATGTCCGCCTCTTCCTATAATAATCATTCGTTGAGAATCCCTTTCAACATGAATAATTGCTCTAATTTTGACTATTTCTTCCTCTTCTTTAAAAGATTCGACCTCTACTTCACAACTGTAAGGAACTTCCTTTTTATAATATTCAAATATTTTTTCTCTGATGAGCTCAGCAATAAAAAACTTTAATGGTCGATCTGTTAAATCATCTTTTGCATAATAAGGTGGATTAACAGGAAGTAGGTCTAATATAGTATCCCAAATTTTTTCAATATTGAAAATATGTAATGCAGATATTGGAAACACAATTGCTTCTGGCAATTGCTTTTGCCAATAATCAATTTGAACAGTTACATCTTTTTGATCAACCAAATCAATTTTATTAATCATACACACAACAGGCACCTTTGAAAGTTTAATTTTTTCAAGAGTTTCAGAATGATTGGTTTCTTTTTCAAATGGATCCGTTATAAACAATATTATGTCAGCATCGATAAGTGATGTATTTACAAAACTCATCATGGCATCATGGAGTTTGTATGAAGAATTGACAACACCTGGAGTATCAGAAAATACTACTTGATAATCTTCTTCATTTACAATTCCTAAAATACGATGCCTGGTTGTTTGCGCTTTAGAGGTAACAATAGATATTTTTTCGCCCACCAATTGGTTCATTAAAGTAGACTTTCCAACATTTGGACTGCCTATAATATTAACATATCCTGATTTGTGATCTGACATAAGGGCGCAAAGTTAAGTAAAGGGATTTAAATAAAATATAAATTATTAATGAGGCACCATTCAATATGCCTATATACAGTTAAATAACATTTAGTTTTATATGTTATTAAAGGTTATTTTTGTATGATTTAAAAAAACATTTTGAAAAATTTTACTTACCTGTTTATATTTTGTTTTGCTTTTTTTTCTTGTAAAAAGCAAGGTTGTACAGACCCTGGTGCAATCAATTTTAATCCGGATGCAACAAAAGACAATGGGACTTGTGAATACGGATCTAATTGTCTTTATGAAACACTCAATAAATCTTTCACCAAATTAGACTTAAGCAATACAAATGATTGTGATTTATTTATTATGAATGTATATGAGAATTTTCAGTCAGGTGGGAGGACATTTGATTTGAACTGTGATGGAATTGATGATTTAAGAATTGATGGAGAATCCGATCACCAATGGACTGGTTTTCTAGATACTAGTAATTCTACATTGTCAGCAGAACTAAGAATATCAACACTTCATTCAAATGTTTTCATTCTTTTAGATTCTGCCATAGATAGTACCTTCAATTATAGTAGTATAGATACTAATAATCTTGATATTCTGAATTTAAACTTAACTTCAACTAACCAAGATAGTGGTTTTGTTTTCTTATCATGTGAAGAAAATTTATACGTTTCAAATATGGATAGCACAGAATTATTGATGGCGGATGATTCCAGATGGACATATGTCAATCCATTCTCTTCTCAGCCCTCACAAATTCTTAGAACTTATTTTAACCATACCTCTTATTATAGCGTTGAAAATAATGGAAATGGTTATTCTTACGCAGAAACAGTTAGAAATGAATATGATAGAGGAATTATGCCAAATCACAAAACTTCTTGGATTCCTTTCAAATTCATTACGACTGAAAATCACGTAAAACTAGGCTATATAAAAGTTGCTGCTAGTTTAGGCGGAGGGTATTTGAATTATGAAGTTATTTCATGGGCGATTCAACGCTAAAATTTTTTTTATAAGTTCTAATTTTCTTTAAAAAACAATAAATTTAAATTAAATTATATTATTAATAACGTATAAATCATGAGGCCAATCATTTTAAAAAATTTTCTGTATCTATTCCTATTTTGCTTTGCTATTTTTTCGTGTAAAAAACGTGGATGCACCGACCCCAACGCAACAAATTATAATGCAGGTGCAACAAAGGATAATGGCAGTTGTGAATATGGCTCTAATTGTTTTTACACAACTATCAATTCCTCTTTTTCCGAATTAGACCTAAGTAAAACAAGCAATGATAATTTATTTGTTATGAACCTTAATGAAGAGTTTAATTCAAATGGATCATTAACCATTGATTTTAACTGTGATGGAATTAATGATTTAAGAATTTTTGGGGAAGCTGATCAGAATTATGTTGGATCAGCAACAACGAAATCTTCTGAACTTAGAATCAAAACCCTTCATTCAAATGTTTTCATTCTTTTAGATTCCATTGCTGACAGTACTTTTAATGTTTCTAATGCAGATACTTTTAACTTGAATATAAATTCATATAGTTTAACTTCATCCAACCAGGCTAATGGCTCTGTATTTAGCTCAAGTACAATAAATAGTTATGTAACTCATGTAGATAGTAATTCAGTTTTAATGGCAAATGACTCAAGATGGACTTTTACTCATCAATTCTCTTCGCAAATCGTCAGAAGTCATTACGAATATACCTCTACTTATTCAGGTCCTGATGCCAATGGTTATAACGTTGATGCTACAATTATTAACGAATATAATAGAGGAATTATACCAAATTATAGTATTTCATGGATTCCAATTAAATTCATTACCAATGAAAATCATGTGAAACTTGGCTATCTTAAAGTTATTCCTAAAATATATACTGGCTATATGAATTTTGAGGTTGATTCTTGGGTAATTCAACGATAAATTTTGTCTTTGACAAATTTTGAGATGAAATCTATAATCCCACTTAAAAATGAATAAAATATTAGTAATCAATATTGTAGTTGAAAATAGCTTATAAAATGTAAGAACAAAAGTGTGAATTACTTGTTCAATACCATAAAAGTGGTATTTTTGTACTCTATTTAAATCAAATCTAAATAGTTAGTAATGATAACAGTAACTGAAGGAGCTAAAAAGCAGGCTTTGAGACTCATGGAAGATGATGGAAAACCAAATCTTTTCATTAGAGTTGGTGTCACCGGTGGTGGCTGTTCAGGCTTAATGTATGACCTATCTTTTGATGACACTGAAAAAGAAGGTGATAAAGCTTTCGAGAATAATGGTGTGAAAGTAGTTGTTGACCAGAAGAGTTTTCTTTATCTAATCGGAACCACACTTGATTATTCAGGTGGACTAAACGGTAAAGGATTTGTTTTTAAAAACCCAAATGCAGATAGAACCTGCGGATGTGGTGAATCTTTTTCCCTATAAACAATTATATGGCTGGATACACAGAAGACGAACTAGCAAAAGATCTTGAACAACAAGACTATAAATTTGGTTTTGTATCAGATATCGAATCTGATAAAATACCTAAGGGTTTAAATGAGGATGTTATCCGCCTTATTTCAAAAAAGAAAGATGAACCAAAATGGTTATTAGACTACCGATTGAAAGCCTTCAAAATTTGGAGTAGTATGATAGAGCCTGAGTGGGCCCACATTTCATATAAAAAACCCGATTTTCAAGATATAACGTATTATTCGGCACCAAAGCAGACAAAAAAATACGAATCATGGGATGATGTAGATCCTGAGATGAAAGAAACCATGAAGAAACTTGGAATTTCACTTGAAGAACAAAAACGCTTAACAGGAACAGCTGTTGATTTTGTTATGGATTCTGTTTCAGTTGCAACTAGTTTTAAAGATAAGCTAAATGAGCTTGGTATTATTTTTTGCTCTTTCTCAGAAGCTGTTAAAGAACACCCAGAACTTGTTAAAAAGTACATTGGAACTGTAATTCCTGCAACAGATAATTTTTACGCAGCGCTGAACTCTGCTGTTTTTTCAGATGGTTCATTTTGCTACATTCCTAAGGGAGTTAGATGTCCTATGGAATTGTCTACATATTTTAGAATTAATGAAGGAGGAACTGGACAATTCGAAAGAACTTTGGTAATTGCTGATGAATCGTCTTATGTATCTTACCTAGAGGGGTGCACTGCACCACAAAGAGATGAAAATCAATTGCATGCAGCAATTGTCGAATTAATTGCTCTAGACAATGCAGAAATTAAATACTCTACTGTTCAAAATTGGTATCCAGGAGATAAAAATGGAGTTGGTGGAATTTTTAACTTTGTTACCAAACGAGGAATGTGCCATACTCAATCGAAAATATCATGGACTCAAGTAGAAACAGGATCTGCAGTTACATGGAAATATCCGTCCTGTGTTTTAAGGGGTGATTATAGTGTTGGGGAATTTTACAGTGTTGCGGTTACTAACAATTATCAGCAAGCCGATACCGGATCTAAAATGATTCATTTAGGAAAAGGTACAAAAAGTACAATTATATCAAAAGGAATTTCTTCTGGTAAATCTCACAATAGTTATCGAGGTCTTGTGCAAATTAACAAAAGGGCAAAAAATGCTAGAAGTTTTACTCAATGTGATTCATTGTTAATGACAGATACTTGCGGAGCTCATACATTTCCATACATTGAATGCAAAAATAGTAGTGCCCAAATAGAACATGAAGCAACCACTTCTAAAATAGGTGAAGATCAGTTGTTTTATTGTCAACAAAGAGGTCTCAGTGAAGAAAAAGCAATTGGATTAATAGTTAATGGTTATTGTAAAGAAGTATTAGATAAGATGCCAATGGAATTTGCAGTTGAAGCTAGAAAACTTCTTACACTTAGTTTAGAAAATAGTGTCGGATAAATTTTTGAAATGGATATGTTAAGTATAAAAAACTTACACGCTAAAATAGAAGACAAAGAAATTTTAAAAGGACTTAATTTGGAAGTAAAACCAGGTGAAGTTCATGCAATCATGGGGCCAAATGGATCTGGAAAAAGTACCTTAAGTTCTGTCATTGCTGGTCATGAAGATTATGAAATTACTCATGGAGAGATTATTTATGAAGGAAAAGTAATTAATGAAGAAGCTGTAGAGGACAGAGCTAGAGATGGAATATTTCTTGCATTTCAATACCCTATTGAGATTCCTGGAGTTTCAAACATCAACTTTCTTCGTGCAGCCCTAAATGAAATTCGTCAATCTAAAGGAGAAAAAGACATTTCTGCAAAAGAATTTATGCAACTTGTTCGAGAAAAATCAAAACTTGTAGATCTAGATCAAAGCCTTGCATCCCGATCAGTTAATGAAGGATTCTCTGGTGGAGAAAAGAAACGTAATGAAATTTTTCAAATGGCAATGCTTGAGCCAAAATTGGCCATACTTGATGAAACAGATAGCGGTTTAGATATTGATGCCTTAAAAGTAGTTGCAAATGGAGTTAATGCATTAAAAAACAAATATAATTCGACTGTGGTTATTACACACTATCAAAGACTACTAGATTATATTGTTCCTGATTTTGTACATGTACTTTATGACGGAAAGATAGTTAAAACTGGAGACAAAACTTTAGCATTAGAGCTAGAGGAAAAAGGATACGACTGGATTAAAGAAATTAATGTTGCATCTCTATAATTAACAAAAGATGAGTAAGCTGCAAAATTTTAGAGAAAATTTTATTCCAACAAGTTTAGCATTAAATGAAGATGTTTTAAGTCATTCTAAAAAAGTTCTTGAAGAAAATGATTTTCCTACGACCAAAAATGAAAAATGGAAATATACTCGACTTGGAAAATTAAGTAGACTAACTTTAGATAAAAATAAAGAAAACATTGAGCATAAAAGCTCTGTTGAAAAAATATCCGATCTTGCAATAACTATTGAAATTTCGAACGGTTTCATTAATTCTATTCCAAATCTCCCCAAAGGTCTCAAAATTAAGTCTCTTAAAGATTGTAACAAAGAAGAGCTTTCTTATTTAGGTGAAAATATTCATTTAGAAAATGAAGTATTTCATTGTTTAAACTCGCTTTATATTCAAGATGGTATATATATTGATATTCAAAAAGATATCAAAATTGAAGAAGAAATTCATATAATTTATAACAACTTGTCTAACAATACATTTAACCCTACAAGGTTATATATAAATTCTCGGCCATTTTCAGAAGCAAATATTGTAGAAATCTTTAAAACAGACAGAGCCAATAATTCATTCATTAACCCTGTGAATGAAGTAGTAATTCATGAAAACGCTAGTTTGTCAATCACGAAAGTCCAAAATGAAGAAGGAGAAAATTTTCATATTGGATCTGACAACATTTATCAAAAAAAAGATTCTTTTTTTAAATGTAACACCATTACTTTAAAAGGTCAATTTATAAGAAACAATATTTATGTTAACGTAAATGGAACAAATTGCGAAACACATCTTAATGGAGCATATTTAATGGATGGAAATCAACATGTTGATAATCAAACAAAAATAGATCACTATACTCCTAATTGTGAGTCACACGAATTATATAAAGGAATCATTGATGGAAAAGCAACTGCTATATTTAATGGAAAAGTAATTGTTCATCCAGATGCTCAAAAAATTAATGCATTTCAATCTAACGCTAATGTATTGATTTCGGATGATGCTAATGTTAATTCAAAGCCTGAACTTGAAATTTATGCTGATGACGTTAAATGTTCGCATGGATCTACCACCGGGCAATTAGATGAAAATGCCATATATTATCTTCGTTCAAGAGGCATATCCAAGAGAAAAGCACAAGCAATTGTATCTCAAGCATTTATTAATGATGTATTTACTAATATTGATTCCAAATCTTCTCTTGACTATATCTTCAAAACTTTAGAGAAAAACCACAACTGGGAATTTCTAGATTAAAATATACTCCTTACGTTGTAAGTTAAATAATTTTATTTTTATTAGTATGTCATCAATAGATGATTCTTCATCAAATAAATTTTTAAATCAAATAAAATGAGCAATAAATACCCATTTATTAATAGGCTTGGTCTTGTTTTTATTTTGTTAAATATCTACTCTTTGATATTTTACATTTTCAATGGTGTTTTTTTTAGCCCAAATTACATGGATTTAGTTGCGGTGGTTTGGTTTAATTTAGTCACTCTTTGTTTGTTTTTTCTTCCTTATTGCTTTGTTATTTTTTTTCCAGCTAAAAGTGAAATTAAAAAAATTCTCAATCAAATTGGAGAATTTATTTACATTATAACATGCATTCTCCTATTTTTTTTTATTTCTGTAGGAATTGCCATCTATCCATTTTTATTAAAACACCTAAGCTTGGATTATATCCTTTATTTTATATTCAACAAGTCTGAAACAAATTTATTTTCTCATTTTATAATAGAATATTTCTGGATATTCATAATCTACCTTTCTAGCCTCATTATCATATTTTTATTTCAAAAAAAACATCCCTATTCAAAAAATAAATATTCTATATATTATCAAGTAATTCGATTTTTTTCAGCATTAATTATTTTTTTTATTGTTGGCCGTGGTGGATTTAAACTGAAACCATTAGGTATTTTAGACGCATCTATTTATGCGTCATTGAATAATTCTGATTTGATTCTAAACTCTGCTTTTACTACTCTGAAAACAATACATTTAAAAGGTGTTGAAGAAAAAAAATATTTAACTAGAAATGAAGAAATTAAATGGTTTAACCCTATCAAAATTGGAAAGCCTCAAAACATTCTTCCAAAAAATACAAATGTAATTGTTGTAATTCTTGAAAGTTTTGGAAATTCTTATACTGGTCCACAAAACACCGAAAGTTACAGTCCATTTTTTGACTCTCTTTTGACAAATTCTTTATATTTTAAAAACTCTGTTTCAAATGGATCAAGCTCGATGGATGCTTTACCAGCAATATTATCCTCGCTACCAAGTTGGACAAATGAATCCTTTATCCTCTCTCCTTATATTAGAAATAAAGTTAAAGGACTCCCCTATTATCTTAAAAATGATGGATATCAATGTGCTTTTTTTCACGGAGCAAATAATGGCTCAATGCGATTTGATGCATTTTGTAAAAAAATTGGATTTGATAAATATTTTGGTAAAAATGAATATGGGAATCCAAACCACGATGACGGCATTTGGGGAATACCAGACCATTATTTTTTAAACTATTCAGCAAATCAAATAAATGAGCTAAAAGAACCATTTTTAGCAGGTATTTTTAACATTTCCTCCCACCACCCTTACAAAATACCTGACAACTATAAAAAACTAGTTAAAAAAGGCCCTGAAGATATTTGTGCTGCAATAAATTACAGTGATATGGCTTTAAAAGAATTTTGGGAGAAAATACAACATTCTAATTGGTTTAATAATACTTTGTTTGTTTTTTGTGCAGATCATACAGCTCCGTCAAAAAGAAAAAAAAACCTATCTACCAAATATAAATTTTCCATACCTATTGCCTTTTATCATCCAAAAATTAATCTTAAAAAAATTAGTCACGAAAAACAACTGCAACATCTTGATATAATGCCAACAATTTTAGACTTAATAAATTGTAAACAAAGCTATTATGCTTACGGCTCCTCTATTTTTGATAAAAATAAAACACCAAAAATAGTACATAGTCAAGGTAATTTTATGATATTTGAAAATTCGAATAAGATCATTCAGTGGAATGAACAAAAAGAAATTACTTCGATTTCCACTTCAATTAAACAGCTCAAAGCTGCCATACAGAGGTACAATAGAGATTTAATTCGAAACAAAATTCATATTCCATGAAAAAAACAATTTGGTTTATAGTAAATCCTATATCTGGTAAGTCAAAAAAAAGGAATTTAAAAAACCAAATAGAAAAATATCTAGATCACACTAAATATGAATTCAAATTTATTTTTTCAAGTCATGCAGGTAACTTAACAGAGCTTGCAAAAGAAGCAATAGATGAAAACATCCACATTTTATGTGTTGCTGGTGGTGATGGAAGTGTTCACGAGGCTGGCAAGGTTTTAAAAGGTACAGATACAATTCTGTCAATCATTCCTGTTGGATCCGGAAATGGATTTGCGAGACATTTTGAAATACCATTAAATGTTAAAAATGCTATTTCAGTAATCAATAATGGAGAAGCTGTAAAGGTAGATACTGGATTAATTAATAAACATGTCTTTCTTGCTTTTGCAGGAATTGCATTTGATGCTAAAATTGCAAATTTATATGAGGGCTCAAAAAGAAGAGGTTTTTTCAGATATGCGTGGATTATTTTAAAACATTATTTTTTTTACAAACCCATCTTTATTAAAGGAGAAAATATAGATGAAAAAAAACTAATGATCTGTTCCGTTAAAAATATTTCTGAGTTTGGATATGGAATGTCATTTTCTCCTAACTCATTTCCTGCAGATCAAAAAATGGAACTTGTTTGCATTCAACAGTCACCTTTATATTCAGTTTTACCCATGTTGCTTAAATTTTTTAAGAAGAAAGAAATACATTCTAAAAAAATTAAAATCATCACTTTTAAAGAAATGAAATTTAAAACCAATGCAACACTTCTTCAGATAGATGGAGAAGCTAGGAAGCTAGACTCAAATAAAGTTGTAATTAAGATAAGTGATCAAAAACTAAATGTTCTTGTTTCTTCTGATTTTAAAAAAAAGCATAAAAAAAAGAAAATAGATAGGGAATCATAGTTTTTCCATAAGCATCTGATACATTTTTACCATGCTCAATATATCAGACTTATAAACCAATTCTTTGGGAGAATGCACATGATCTTCTGGAGCTCCTATAAAACACCAATCTATAGGATAAGCACCTTTTTGAAGAACTCCCCCATCACTTCCTCCAGCACTTTCAACTTCGACTTGAAATGGAATCTTACTTTCTTTTGCCAGTTTTAAAATTCTGTCGAGGTATTTTTTTCTTGGAATACAAGAATCTCTAGACGAAATAGCAACACCACCACCATGAACTACTCCATTAGTAACCCATGTAATATCAGAAATTAATGCCTGACGAACTCCATATTTATCTAATAAATATTTAGCACAAAAATCAACTGTATTACCGCCATGTTCCTCATATGTTGAAAATACAATTGCACCATTTTCAAGGGTCTCTGCAACTTTTAAAGCATTCCATACCCCAAGTCTGTTATCTAAATATTGAGATTGGACATAAACATCAGTTTCTTTAAATGATGGATAATATGAAAATAAAGTTCCTCTTTGAACTTCTCTTTCACAAACAAAATGCAATTCATTTTGACCATTAATTGTTTCATATAGGTGTGTTTCGGCATTAACATAACCATGTTCATCTTCTCCTTCTAATTTGATTCCGTCTTCAATTTTGGGGCCTCCAACTTTAATGAGTTTATTGTCGTAGGCAACAGAATAACCAATGGTATCCATATGTGCATATATTGCTGTTCTTGGCTTACCAAAAACTAAAATCAAACAATCTTGAAATGCATCTCCTCTAATAATTAAGGGTTGGGATTTCCAATTTTTCATATTTGATTCACAGTAATCAACAATAAATGATGCTATTCTTGATTCATCACTTGAAACACCTCTGATTGAGGTTAATTTTTTTAGTAATTCCATAGAGTTCAAAATTACTTATTTGAATAAAAAATAAAACATTTATTTTATTAAAAAATTTATCTAATGGATGTTAAAAAAGATTCTTATTATATATTTGTCTGTCTTAAATAAATTGAATGTCAAAAATTGCCGTTATTGGAGCTTGTGGTCAGATAGGTACTGAACTTGTTTTAGCTCTGAGAGCAAAACATGGCTTAAATAATGTTCTTGCTACTGACATTAGAGACAATTGCCCTGAGCTACTCAAGGATGGTCCATTTATGCAAATGGATATACTTGACAAACAAAGTGTAGAATCTGTATTTAAAACAAAAGAATACGACCAAGTATATCTATTAGCTGCGATGCTTTCTGCAACTGCAGAAAAGAAGCCACATTTTGCATGGAAATTAAATATGGAGGGCTTGTTTACAATTCTTGAACTTGCCAGAGAAAAGTATATTAAAAATGTCTTTTGGCCTAGTTCAATTGCTGTATTTGGACCAACATCTCCAAAAGACAATACGCCACAACTTACTGTTCTTGAACCCACAACAGTTTATGGTATATCAAAATTAGCTGGTGAAAAATGGTGTTCTTATTACAACAAGCAATATGGCGTTGATGTTAGAAGCATAAGATACCCTGGACTAATTTCATATAAATCAGCCCCTGGAGGTGGCACTACCGACTATGCAATTGACATTTTTTATTCTGTAAAAAAGAATGAAGTCTACCAATCTTTTTTAAATGAAGATCAAACTCTTCCTATGATGTATATGGAAGACGCTATTAAAGCAACAATCCAACTTATGGAGGCGCCCTATGAATCAATTAAAATTAGAACCTCTTATAACATAAGTGGTTGTAGTTTTAACCCCAAAGAAATTACTGAAGAAATTCAAAGAATTAAACCAGAATTTAAAACTGAATACAAACCCGACTTTAGACAAGAAATAGCAGCATCATGGCCAAATTCAATAGATGATTCAGCGGCAAGAAATGATTGGGGTTGGGAGAATAAATTTCAATTGAAAGACATTGTAAAAATTATGCTTGAAAATATTAATTGAGCTTAATTTTTCTTTTTTGTTTTGTCTTCACGTGATTTTTTTGAATCTTCATACATTTCATCAGTATCAATTTCGCCACCAACTTTAAAATTATTATCGGAAGCATATGTTCGTTGGTATTCAACATAATCATTTTCAACATCAATTAATTTCTGTACATTACCATTTGTAAAATTAAATTCTCCATTATTTTCAATAAGATCATTACAAACAATTTCAGTCATTTCAGCATACTTGATACATTTATTTAATAGTGAACTTCCGCCTATTCCAATGGCTTTAATTTTTTTCAATTTGGTATAAATCCTTTTGGATTCTTTTTGACCTCTTTTGGCTTCTTGGATTATTTCTTCTTTAGGTGCTTTTTCATCATTTAATTTCATAACTCCAACCAAATGCATTTGTGTTAATGTAAATTCTGCAACAACACCATCAAAGAAATCAAGAGGATTGGTTAATTTGTTATTTTCAAAATCTTGAGCCAATTTTTCCTTTTTACTTAAGAGGGTTTTAGGCTCACTTTTAGAATTATATGAACCTGAACCTTCATCGCATGAAGAAATTAATAATAAAGCGAATAATGTAATTAAATATTTTGCCATTTTTTTTTTTTTTATAATTAATACAATATTAAATATTTAAATTAACTAAAAGAATAAAAAAATAGTTATTATTAAAATTAAAAATATAAAGGCTTAAGTTACTTCTCTTTTTTTTCAGCTTTGGGTTCATCAATAGGGTAAATCTTATTTAGAATTTGCCCATCCCAATGATGAATTTCTACCTCAGATTGATCAATAACAGGAACATCATCATACTCACCTTCATAATAAACCATAATAATTGTATTTGGTGATCCCCCATGATCATCTGGAAATATTAAAGCACTAATTCCAAAAACGGGAACATCTACTCCATCATAAATTGTAAATGCATTGATGATTTCTTTCCCATTCCAAAACAAATAATTAGTCCCACCACCTGGACATGCACAACATGCCTGTGGAAAATTAATCGAAATAATATTTTGAACTGATTTTAACTGCTTACCGCTAGTTACATTTGCATAAAAATCACCTTCATTATCTCCATAAATAATTTTCTTAGCTAATTCTTTGTTGTTTTTTGAAACTCTAATTTCAACTTTAGGTATATCTCTACCGTATTTATTTTTTTCAAGGCTTAATAATCTAAAAAGAAATAAGTTTTGTGTCTTCTCATCATAAGAAGCCTGATCTGATAAAAACTCCTCTAAAAGAAAACCTTTGACTTTCTTTTTATCGTCTTTATAGACAACTTGTGCCCATCCGTCCTCCAAACTTTGATAAGTAAGCGCAGAACCAATAGGAAGATTTTTTAGAATTTTACCATCTTTTGGAGTGGCTCGTAAATTCACATTATCTGCCGACAACCAAACTTGATCTCCAACCTCTCGATACTCTGTATATTCTTGTGAAGAAATTGTAATAAAAAACAATAAATAAAAGGTTATGATAATATACTTCATAATGTTATGATTAGTTTAAGTAAAAATAATAAGATTATTAACATCAATACTGTTCATCAAAGAATGCGATTTTTTATGAAGTATGAGTAATTAAAAAATGATATTAAACAATATACGGAAATAGAATAAAGTATTAATAAATATAACTTTTAAACAACTAAATTATTAAGATAATAAAGCATTAAAACGATACTAAAAATAGCACCAAAATAAGCGAATAAACGCCTAATTTTATGGTTCGTATGATTTAGCTTTTCTTTGCTCATTTCGTCTTCTCCAATGTCTGACATTGAGACATACATAGCACCAAATATTGTCCATGACAAAGCTGTTTCTAGACCTATTGCAAAGTATGCCAATACACCAGATGCAAATAAGGAAAAACCAGCGATTAGATGTAATTTCTCTATTGATATTAAGTAATTTTTATTCATGTTTTGATTTATCTAATTAACAAACACATTCTTCATCACAGCAACTTAAATCGGATAAATACATTCCATTTCTTTTCCAATCCGATACCAATGAAACAATATCATTCACTTTATACATTTCTTTAGACAAAATGTCTTCAACTATTACTCCAAAACGTTGTCTAAATTTATATATAAAACAAAATATATGATCATCGTGTCTTACTGATGGACCAGATAAATAAAAATTTTTTTTATTAAAAAATTCGTCAGTTTCTTCATTTAACAAGGGAAAACCATCTGGTCTGAATGTAATAAGTTTCTCAATTGGTTTTTGAACCATTGAAAAGCCAGTAGCACAAATTGGAGTTTGCCCCGTCATATGAATTGTATTGTCTTTGAGCTGAATCAAATAAACACCTGATTCTTTTACAATACTTTCGACCTCACCAAAAACTTCTGTATATTTTGATGACTCCTTCATCTCATTGTATTTGATAAATGTATGAGGAGACAAAACCCTAGAAGGATCACTTGTATCAATCTGATCAATTTTAGTAGGATTTATAATTGTTACTTTTTTATCATTCTTTATTAATTCGAAAGCAATTTGGACTCCACTTTCGTAACCACCAATCACAATGTATTCATCACCATTTAAGCTAGATGGCGATTTTATTAACGAACTATGTATACAATTTTTTGAACCTTTGATATTTTTTATTTGTGGATTTTGAAACTCTCCAGCTGCCCAAATTAAATATTGACATTGATAATCTCCTTGATTTGTTTCAATTAACCAATCATCATTAATTTGTTCAACATTTTTAACCCCCGTATCCATTTCTACATTCAATTCATTATATGCTGCCACCAATAAAAGATATTGAGCATATTCTTTACCTGTTAGATGTTCTTTATTAAAAGAAAAAGCAGGAGAAGTTGCATCACATATAGAATTCAAATCCATTTGACCAAAAGCATTGCTTGGAAAAGAAGGAGTTATCATTTCCATATTTTCTGGCCATTGCAGAAATGATGTGCCAATTTCTTTTTTTTCTAGAACAAGGTAATCCATTTTAATTTGACTTAGCATGGATGCTATACCAATTCCAGCAGGGCCAGCACCAACTATTATCACTTTACTTTTTGTCATATGTATAGTTTGTTATTAGCGGAAGTAATTTGCAAAAATAAGCACGCATTTTCACAATTGCAACATAGTTGCATTTGCAATTGAAAAATCAAAAATGATATCAGTATAAATAAAGCAACAATTAATGATAATAAATTGATTTAAAGCGACTTAATATAAAATTGTAAAGATTATTCCACTATCATTTTTTTCAGGATACTTCCATCTGAGTAGAAATGAAGAAACAATTCGCCTTTAACAGGTTCAGTTTCTCTTCCCAATAAATCTGTTATCTTTAATAAAGATGCTTTATTCCATTGATTTAATTCTACCAATGTACTAGCAGTAGTAGCCAAACCATACCAGGAAACAAACTTGGTTGTAACACTATCAGAAATTTTCATGGTTATAAAACCAGATCCAGGAGTATTGTTTGGATAAAAATGACAGTTTAAAAAATAGCTATCTCCATCGCTAATATTTAATATACCATTAGAAACTCCAATTGAATGGCAACTAGGAAAACAGATTGAATAATCCCAATTTGGTGGAGTTGAATCCGTAATGACCTCCCAGGATATACTTCCATTTACATGAGCATCAAGATTGGTACTTGCATCAAAATCATTATTGGTATACAATCCAGTTATGTAAATTGAATCTTCTTGAAGAGTGAAACTCTGAGCTTGAATTGAGAAACTCATTGATATTAAAAATACAATTAATAATTTTTTCATGGATATGAAATTAATAAATATCATTTAATTTAAAAAGCATAACCTAAACCTATATAGAGTAAGTTTACACTACCAATTCCACAGGTAAAAACAAGGTTATTTTTAGGCTCTTGGTATCTGTAGCCAAATTTTACAACAGGTAATATTGTATTGGGTGAAGAGCTAAAAGAATATGATGTCTCATGTTTATAGGATATTCCAATATAAACTTCCACGTGATGGTCTCTTTCAATATTGTTTATAAGGCCATAAGAAATATGAGGTATCAAAAACCTATTTATTTCAGTTATCCCAAATAAAGAATTTTCAGAATGTATAATGTTTGTGCCAATAGAAACAACTGAACTTGCATTTTTAAATTTACCAAGGTTTCTAACTTTTGGAAATATTCTTTGATAACTAAGTCCAATTCCATGTATTACTGCCACGGAACCAGCATTGAAAGAAAAGGAGTTTTTTTTGAGACCATTTTCTTTCTCAATATCTTGAGCAATAGTAAAGCTTGCAAAAAATACGAAAACAAATAGAAATCTCATGATTCTAATTTAAAACGAAGATAATAAATAGTTAAATAAAGGTTAATTTATTTAAATGTATTCATTGCCCAACCGTGACTGAAACAATTGCCTTTTGTAAAAGAAAAATACCAATCTCTTTTTTCGCTTCCTGTATCAAGTTTCTTTTTGTAATAGTATGTGTGTACT
>MDTD01093774.1_pt1 | contig 17754 bp, 18 predicted proteins | sample 811221 | NCBI WGS metagenome assembly MDTD01 (sample SAMN05326646, study PRJNA326480) | marine metagenome | isolation source: seawater | place: Pacific Ocean: South West | collected 2011 | reverse complement strand
CCGCCCTGCGAGGCCATTTGCCGGAACTGCCTGGCCAGGAAGACCAGTTCGGTCGGCAGATGACGCGCCAGTCTGATCGTGCAGGCGATGACCCTGTCGAACTGCTCCGCCGACAGGGTACCGTCCGACAGGTACATCAGGTTGACGACGCTGTCGAAACCGGAGCCGCGGTTCTCGCACAGGGCGAGCTGCGCCGCCTCGACGGGCTGGGCCACCTGAAGGCGGGCAGCAACGGCCGCCGTCGGAGCTGGCGCTTCAGCGAACGCGGCGGGGTGAGGCCACCGGCCCGCCTCACGTCTTGATGACGAGTCCCTGCCCGGTGGGCAGTTCCACCACCGACTGGCCGCGCACCGCCATGAAAGCGCGCACGGTGTCGCGGCTGGCGCGATAGCCGGTCCAGCCGTAATCGTCGAAGACGATGGCGCCGAACGGCTCCACCCGGTCGAACAGCGCGTCGAGTGCCGCCCCTTCGGCCGCGGCGTCGTTCAGGTCGACATGCAGAAAGGCGATCCGCTCCGGGCATGCGGTCGCGAAGACCTCCGGGATCCGGCCGCGAACCACCCGGACGTTCGGATAGCTGCTGAAGCGCGCCGTCACCTGGTCGTACAGGTCGTCGGAATGGTGCGGCAGCCGCACGCCTTCCCCTGCCCCGTCCGGCGCGGCGGGATTGAAGGTGTCGTAGAGGTAGAAGCTGCGCTCCCGCTGATCCTGGAAGGCGTGGTAGCGGGCGATCACCGCGGCCGAGTAGCCGCGGTAGGTGCCGCATTCGACGAAGTCGCCGGGCCGTGACAGCGCCAGTCCGGCCGCCCAGCACAGGACATGGGTGCGCCAGACGATCGACCGGTCCTCGTCGTCGGCGGCATTCTCCTGCACTGCCGCGACGAAGCGCTCATCCTCCAGGAACGACATGTTGCGGCTGAGCAGCAGCATGTTGTCGGCGCAGAAGGCATTGCTGCCAGGCCGGTTGAGAGGCCCGAGCTGGTGCAGGAAGGCATTGAGCGGGCGAAAGAACGCCTCGACCGCTTCCCTCGGCCCCAGAACGCCGCTGAATTTCGGCTTGATCGACAGCGGCGTCTTCGCCGGCATGGCTGGCCTCACTCCTGGCTGAGGGAAAGGTGGACGAACCGCCGCGCTGCTCATACCGTCCCCGCCTGTTCCGGCAGCAGCCGCGCTGCCAACCGATCGCCGATAGATGCATGATAGCCATGTCCATTTCAAACCCGACCGGCGACCATCCGGCACCCGACTGGAGCGGCGCGCCGCCGGATCTCGATGCGGTGACCGCAGAGGTCGTCGACGCGGAACGGGCGATCCGCATCCTGCGGACCTGGGGCGTCGTTCTGCTGCGCCAGGCGCTCTCTCTCGGCGTACTCGATGCTGTCAGGCGGGAGCTGTGCGCGGCCTTCGAGCGGCTGCCGGAGGTGATGGAGCACAACCCGGGCACCGAACGTACCCTGGGCGAACTCGGCCTGATCGCACCCGGCCTGTCCCCCGGCTTCGCCGAACTCCAGCTGCTGTCGCGTCTGACCGTGGAATGCAGCCCGGTGCAGCCGATCCTCGCCGGCTATTTCAACGCGCCGCCGGTTCCCGACCTCGACCATCTGCGGTTCCGCCGGCAGACCGCGCCGCTGAAGCGCCCGCACGTCCCGCTGCACCAGGACATCCTGTTCTATGGCACCGGGAAGAGCATCGTGAACTGCTGGGTGCCGTTGACGCCTTGCGGCGCGGACGCGCCCGGGCTGCGCGTCTTCCCGATGCCCGCCATCGCCCGCTTCGTCCATCGCGGCACAGGGGATGACGAGAGCTATCCGATGTCCTTCATCCAGGACAGCGCGCTGGACCAGTACCGCGCCCGCTTTCCGCTGGCGCCGCTGACCCCGGTGCTGACGCCCGGCGACCTGCTCATCTTCGACGGCTGGTGCCTGCACCAGACGACCCACGGTCCCGGCATGACGCAGGAACGCCTGAGCCTGGAGGCCCGCTACAGCTTCGAGGGCAGCCTCGGACCCGCCACGGACCGCCTGCGTTTCGACGCGGCGGCGGGGCGCTGAGCCCGGCTGAACGGTTCAGCCGACATCGCCCAGCCGGCGCACCGGCTTGCCGGCGGCCAGGTTCGCCTCGATCTCCTCCAGGCTGCGGCCACGGGTTTCCGGCACCAGGACCCAGACGAAGACGAAGGCGATGGCGCAGATCACGGCGAACAGGGCGAAGACGCCCGACATGCCGATCGCGGCGGCCAGCGGCAGGAAGGCGACGGAGACGATCGCGTTCACGCCCCAGGCCATCGCCGCGGCGATCCCCATGCCCAGGCTGCGCACCCGCACCGGGAAGACCTCCGCCATCACCACATAGGGCAACGGGCCGAGGCTGATCGCGAAGGCGATGATGAACACCGCCAGTGCCGCCACCGCCACGCCGTGCCAGACCGGGTCGTCGGAGGCGAGCGCCGGCACCATCACCGCCATTGACAGCGCCATCGGCACCAGCCCGCCCAGCAGCAGCGGCCGCCGGCCGGCCCGATCGACCAGCCACATCGCCAGCACAGTGGCCGCGACATTGACGGCGCCGATGCCGGCGGTGGCCAGGATCGGCCCCATCGTGCCGCTGAAGCCCACCGCCTCGAAGATGGTGGGCGAGTAGTACAGGATCACGTCGATGCCGGAGAGGTTGGTGAAGGCGAACAGGCCGGCGGCGATCACCATCACCGGCAGCACCCGCGGCCCCAGCAGCTCCGCCCAGCGGGCGGTGCTGCCGCGGGTCGCCAGGATCTGCGCCACCTCCTCGTCCGCCCAGTGGCTGCCATGGATGCGGTGGAAGATCGACCGCGCCGCCACCTCCCGCCCCTTCAGCACCAGCCAGCGCGGGCTCTCCGGCAGCGGCAGCATGCCCAGCGCCAGCAGCGCGCCGGGCAGCGCCGTCAGGCCCAGCATCATGCGCCAGTCACCACTGTCGGCGAAGGCGATGTTGGCCAGATAGCCCAGCAGGATGCCGATGGTGAGCGCCAGCTGGAAGCCGGTGATCAGCGCGCCCCGCCATTTCGCCGGCGCCGTTTCCCCCACATAGAGCGGCGCCACCATGGTGGCCGCGCCGATCGCCAGGCCGGCGCCGCTGCGCCACAGGATCAGCTGCCAGGCCTCGCCGGAGACCGCCATGCCCAGGCCGCAGGCCAGGAACAGGAGGCCGGTGGCGATCAGGGTCGGCTTCTGCCCGATGCGGCTGGACAGCGGCCCGCTGGCGATGGCGCCGACGAAGCCGCCGATCAGGATGCAGCCGACCACCAGCCCGCGCAGGAAGGGTTCCTGCTGCAGCCCGAACTCTGTGGAAATCGGGTCCTCGGCACCGGCGATCACGCCGGTGGCATAGCCGACGACCAGACCGGACAGGGCGGCGACAAGGGCGATCAGCCCGGAAAGCAGGCTCATGGCGGCAGGCTCCTGGCTTCCGGTTCGCGATGGTGCGTGGCGGGCGGCGTGCCGCCGCTCAACGTCCCGGCATCAGGACGGCGGCCACCTTCTCGAAAGCGGTGGCGATGTCGTCCACATCTTTCTCCGTCAGGCAGGAGGCGATGGCCAGCAGGGCACCCCGGTCGTGATAGTCGTCGCAGACCGGCAGGGTACCGCGGGCGTAGGAGATCTCCTCGTGGAAGGCATTGGCCGGATGGCTCCAGGGGAAGCCGTCGGGGGAGATCGCGCGCTTGTGCAACAGGCTGGGCACGTTGAAGTACCAGTGCAGGCCCCATTGCTTCATGGTCACGCAGGCGAGGCTGCCTTCCGGCCCCTTCACCCCTTCCGCCTGCACCGCGGCGATCACCTTGTCGGCAGTGGCGCTGTCGGGGAACAGCATCAGGAGGAACGGACCGCTGTCGCCGGCCGGGTCCAGAACGTTGCGCAGCTGCAGCCCCGGCAGGGCGGCCAGGCGGTCCCGGATCTGCCACTTCGCGGTGCGCATGGCGCCGGTGATGCGGTCCAGCTTGCGCAGCTGCGCCAGCGCCATGGCGCCCGACAGCTCCGACATGCGGGCGCCGACCCCCCATAGCTGGTAGGCCTCATCGGTGGGGTCCAGGCGGCCGGCGGCGGTGCGGGCATAGCCCAGGTCGTGCACGGCGAAGGCGCGCTTGTAGAGGTGGTCGTCGTCGCAGACGATCAGCCCGCCCTCGCCCGAGGTCATGTTCTTGTTCTGCTGGAAGCTGAAGATCGCCATGTCGCCGAAGCCGCCGCTGGGCGTGCCGTTCAGGCTGGCCCCGGCGGCCTGCGCGCAATCCTCCAGCAGGTAGACGCCGCGGGCATTGGCGATCTTGCGCACCTCGTCGATGCGGCCCGGCGCACCGGACATGTTGACGTAGAGGATCGCCTTCGACAGGTCGTTGAGCTTCGCCTGCAGGTCCTTCGGACAGATGCAGAAGGTGTCGTCGATATCGACCAGCCGCGGGATGCCGCCCAGGCGCACCACGGCGGACAGGCAGCTGACCCACATATAGCCGGGCACCAGCACCTCGTCGCCGGGGCCGACCCCCATCGCCGCAAGGCAGATGTGCAGCGCCTGGGTGCCGCAGTTCACCGCCAGGGCATGCCGCCGGCCAAGCCGCGCGGCAAATTCACCCTCCAGGGTGTCGACCATGTGCTGCGGATCGGCGCCGTAATAGCGGAACGGGCTCTGCGCCCGCACCACCTTCGTCACCAGTTCCTCCTCCTCCTGGCCGATCCAGTGCGCGCCGGGCAGCTCCCAGGGCAGGGGATCGGTGCGGACGGGGGTGCCGCCGTTGATGGCAAGATCGGCATTGCTGCTGGGATTGGCGGACATGGTCTGGACCTCGGGGTCAGGGCTTCGCAGCGCCGCTTCGTTCGGCGGCGCAAAGCTAGCATCGAATGTGTCGCTCCATCACTCTTTCCGCACGAAAGCGGCAAAATAATGCCGCATTTGCGGCTATGGTGCGGAACCGTCCAGGGCGGGGCTCGTGGGAACGAGGTCCGCCCCGCGCGACGCGGGGCAATGCAAGGGGAAACGCGGGATGCTGATATTCGTGGCGCTGATCGCCGCCGTCGCCGGATTCCTGTTCGGCTTCGACGAAGGCGTGATCTCGGGGGCAGAGATCTTCCTGCGCAAGGATTTCGACTATGGCGCCACCCTGGAGGGGGTGATGACCTCCGCCGTGCCGCTGGGCGCGCTGTTCGGCGCGATCGTGACGGGACGGCTGACGGAGCGCTTCGGCCGCCGGCGGATCCTGATGCTGGCCGGCCTGCTGTTCATCGGCGGGGCGCTGGTCTCCGCCCTCACCCCCGGCATCTGGGTCCTGGTCCTGGCCCGCCTGCTGCTGGGCCTGGCGATCGGCATCGCCGCGATCGTGGCGCCGCTCTACCTGTCGGAGACGGCGCCCACCCACCGCCGCGGCGTGATGATCTCCGCCTACCAGCTGCTGGTGACCGTCGGCATCCTGTCCGCCTACCTGGTCAACCTGGCATTGGCGGAGTGGGAGGCCTGGCGCTGGATGTTCGCCGCCGGAATGGTGCCGGCGATCATCCTGATGCTGGGCGCCTGGAGGCTGCCGGAAAGCCCGCGCTGGCTCGCCCTGAAGGGGCGCACCGAGGAGGCGCGCGCCGTCCTCGCCAGCCTGCGCAAGGACGTGCCCGCCTCCGACCTGGCAGCGGAGGCGGAGCAGATCCTGGCCACGGCGCAGGCCGACCAGGGCCACGGCAATGCCTGGGGGCGGCTGTTCGCCGCCTCGGTGCGGCCGGCGGTGGTGGTGGCGATGGGGCTGTTCTTCCTGCAGCAGCTGTCCGGCATTAACGCGGTGATCTACTACGCGCCGAAGATCTTCGACGGCACCGGCTTCTCCGGCACCACCGCGCAGCTCCTCGCCACGGTCGGCGTCGGCGTGGTCAACGTGCTGATGACCCTGGTCGCGATGTGGCTGATCGACCGCGCCGGCCGGCGCCGGCTGCTGCTGATCGGCTTCGCCGGCACTGCGCTGGGGCTCGTCCTGCTGGCCGTCTCGGCAATGATGGTCGCCCAGGGCGTGGAGGTGGAGGGTGCCTGGGACAGCCCCGAATATCTCGGCTTCGTCGGCGTCGTGATCTACATCGCCGCCTTCGCCATCGCGCTGGGCCCGATCCCCTACGTGATGATGTCGGAGATCTATCCGATGGACGTGCGCGGTCCCGGCATGGCCATGGCCTCGATCGCGAACTGGGGCTTCAACTACATCGTGGTGCTGCTGTTCCCGATCGCCCTGGCCGGGGTCGGGCTGGACGTCACCTTCTTCTTCTTCGCGGCGATCTGCGTGCTGGGCTTCCTGTTCACCCTGGCCCTGGTGCCGGAGACGAAGGGGATCAGCCTGGAAGCGATCGAACGCCATCTCTATGCCGGGCGGTCGCTGCGCCGCATCGGCGACAGCTGAGGGGGCCGCCATGGCCGACGATACCGCCCGCCGGGCGCTGCTGCTTTCGCTGCTGGAGCGCAGCCCCTACCGCCGCGGCCTGCGCCCGCATGGCGACCAGGTGGCCCGGGTCGCCATTGCCAACGACCAGCTGCGGGGCGCGATGGACGAGATCATCGCCGACCCGGACTATGCCAGCCTGGGACGCATCGACGGCAAGCGGCTGGGCCGCCAGAAGGCATTGATCGAGCATATGCTGGAGTGGGTCTATTTCGCCTCCAGCGATTTCGTGGAGCGTGCGAAACGTGGCTGAGGACCGGATCTACGACTATGTGATCGTCGGCACCGGCGCCGGTGGCGGCATCCTGGCCCACCAGCTGGCGAAGGCCGGGCTGGACGTGCTGTCGGTGGAACAGGGCCCCCGCCTGCCGGCGGACTATTTCACCGAGGTCAACCCGCCCGGCGCCCGCAAGGACTGGGGCATCCGGCCCGACATGACCTTTCCGGGCGATTCCCGCGACGCGATCTTCCGCCACGAGCTGTTCGCGGACGGGGAGAACCGGTCGAGTTCCCGCAGCGCGGAGCGCTCCTTCCTGTCCTACCAGCTGATGGCGGTGGGCGGCCTGCAGAACCTGTGGAACGGCGTCTCCGTGCGCTTCGCGCCGCAGGATTTCGGCAGCTGGCCGATCGGCTATGACGACCTGGCGGAACATTACGGCGCGACCGAGGAGCTGATCACCGTCTGCGGCACGGAGGAGGGCATTCCCGGCCTGCCGGACGGCCATTTCATCCCGCCCAAGCCGCTGCGGCCGGCGGACCGGATGGTGATCGACGCGATCGACCGCATGGGGCGTCCCGACACCTACGTGATCCCGAACCGCAAGGCGATCGAGACCCGTGCCGGCCGGCCGAACGCCTGCATCTCCACCGGCATCTGCACCTCCGGCTGCATGACCGGGGCGGTCTACAAGTTCCCCACCCGGCTGCTGCCGGAAATCGAGCATCTGCCGAACTACGCCCTGCGCACCGGGCTGAAGGCGGTGCGCCTGCAGCGGCAGGCCGGATCGGCGGAGATCGAGAGCCTGCTCTGCCGCGACACGGAGACCGGCGAGGAGGTGGTGATCCGCGGCCGCACCTTCATCCTCTCGGCCGGCGCGATCGAGACGCCGCGCCTCCTGTTCAATTCCCGCGACGATGCCGCGCCGAACGGCCTGGCCAATTCCTCCGGCGCGCTTGGCCGCTACCTGCAGGACAATGCCAAGGTGGCGCTGTCGACCGCATTGTGGAAGCTGTGGGGCAAGCCCGCCGCGCCGGACATCGGCTATGGCGACCTGCTGATCCTCTTGTCGAAGGACAGCCTGCCGGACGGTTCGGAGTTCAGCTTCTGCGGCCATGCGATCCAGACCGTGCTGGACACCCCCTACTACCTGGAGGGTCTGCAGACCGCGCCGGCGGCGATGCGGCCCTGGCTGGCACGCAAGCTGTTCAACGCCTACCTGACCCTGGCGGTGTTCGCGCCCGGCGACCCGGACCCGGAGAACCGGCTGACCCCGTCGGCCGACCGCGACCGGTTCGGCGTGCCCCAGGTCGATATCGCCTACCGCTATTCGGAGCGCACCCTGGCGCAGCTCGACAAGATGGAGGTCTTCGTCCGCCAGGCATTGCGGCGATGCTCCGGCACCCTGATCTATGGCGGCCGCGACCGGCCGGGCACCGGCATCCACTATGCCGGCACCAGCCGCATGTCGGCGCGGCCGCAGGACGGGGTTGTGGACGCGGACCTGCGCGCCCACGACCATCCGAACCTCTATCTCTGCGACGGCGGCGTGATCCCCACCCTGCCCGACAAGCACCTGACCCTGACCATCATGACCCTGGCGCACCGCCTGGGCCGGCACCTGGTGGCGCGGGACAGGGCGGCGTAGAAGCCGCGCCCGCCAAACCTGTCACGATCCTCGGGCTTGACCCGAGGATCGTGACAGGGCGTCGACGCTGCGTGCCGGCGCAAGTTTCCGCGCCGGCGTTGGGGTCCTCGGGTCAAGCCCGAGGACGACGGAACCTGTGAAGCGCGGCTAGCTCCCCGCTTCCGCCAGGAAGGCGCGCAGCAGTCGGGCCGTCGCGTCCGGCTGCTCCTGCTGCACCCAGTGGCCGGCATTGGGCACCAGGTGGCGACCCAGGAAACGGCGGCAGCCCGCCTGCTCCATCCGCTCCAGCGCACCGGGCGACTGGTAGATGCCCCAGTCGGCAGCGCCGGCGATGTAGCAGGCCGGCACCTCGATGCCGCGGCCGGCGAACAGCTGCTGCTCGGTCACGATCGCGGGCGCCTGTGCGGCGCGGTACCAGTTCAGCCCGCCCTGGAAGCCGGTGGCGGCGAAGCGCTCCGCATAGACCGCCAGGTCCGCCTCGGTCAGCCATTCACAGGCCGCCACCTGCGCGGGCGGCGGCATGTGCGGCGCCACCGTCTCCGCCATCGTGCGGGCCAGGTCCATCACGTAGTAGGTCGGCAGCTGCGCCAGCTCCACCGCCGACCAGTCGGCCAGGGCATGGGGCTGGTTGCCCGGCCAGTCAGCGCTTTTCACATGATAATAGGCGCGCAGGAAGGCATGCAGTCCCTGCGGCGCGTGCCGCATGTCGGCATCGGCGTCGCGGGTGGCATAGTAGTGCTGGTAATGCTTGCGCGGCTGCGGCAGGTCGGCCAGCGCCTCCGCCAGGCCGCCGCCGGACGGCGGCGCCCCGACGGCGCCGCCCCCGCCCGGCCGGCCGGCACCGCGCGCGGCCTCCGGCAGGTCGGGCGGACCGCCGAAGGGGGCGCTCATCAGCGCCACCGCGCGGAAGATGTCGGGCCGCAGCAGCGCCGCCCAGGCCGCCACCGGCGAACCGAAATCGTGGCCGATCAGGCCGGCCGCGCGGTCATGGCCCAAGGCCGCGACCAGCCCCACCGCATCGCGCACCAGGCCCAGCATGCCGAAGGGCCGCAGGTCTGTCTCGTAGCCGTCGGCCCAGCCGGTGGTCAGGCCATAGCCGCGCTGGTCGGGCGCCACGACATGATAGCCGCCCTCCGCCAGCGCAGGCATCACCTTGCGCCAGGACCAGGCGAGCTCCGGAAAGCCGTGCAGCAGCATGAGCAGCGGCCGTCCCGCCCCGGCGCCCGCCTCCAGCACATGCATGCGCAGTCCGTTCACACCCTCGACGAAGCGCGCCGTCACCCCCGCGGGCAGAATTGCGCCGCCATAGCCCGCCGCATCCGGCGCAGGCGCTTGCGTCATATCATTCCCCCTGGCTGCTGCGCGCCGCTTCCGTCGCGGCCCCTGCTCGCCCTAAAGTTCAGGCCAACCATAACAGCTGCGACAGCGCAGAGGGGGATACGCGATGACACACGGGACGATCTCCGCCGCACAGCCGGAGGCGGCCGAGGCCGGCGCACGGGTGCTGATGCGCGGCGGCAATGCGGTGGATGCCGCGATCGCCTGCGCGCTGGTGCAGGGGGTGGTCGACCCGCAGATGACCGGGGTGGCCGGCTTCGGCAACCTGCAGGTCTACATGCCGTCGCGCGGCGTGCATCAGTGCATCGACTTCCACGGCAAGACGCCGCTCGCCGCCACGCCGGAGATGTGGACCCACCTGCTGGAGGGGGAGACCCGCGACGGCTTCGGCTTCCTGCTGAAGGGCCGGGTGAACGATATCGGCTACCAGTCGGTCACCACGCCCGGCAGCCTGATGGCCTATGCGCAGGCGATCGAGCATTGGGGCAGCTGGGACTGGGCGGACATCGTCGCGCCGGCGATCGCGGAATGCGAGCGCGGCGTCACCGTGCGGCCGCACATGCACTTCTTCTGGACCACGCCGGACCTGATGGGCCGCGCCCAGGGCCACGAACGGCTGGCACTGACGAAGACCGGGCGGGCGGTCTATTTCCGCAACGACGGCGAGGTGAAGCAGGTCGGCGACCGGCTGGACAATCCCGACCTGGCCGCCACCCTGCGGCGCATCGCGAAGCATGGCGCGGCGGACTTCTACACCGGCGAGATCGCCGCCCGGATTGCGGAGGATTTCGCCGCCAATGGCGGGCTGCTGGGCGAACGCGACCTGGCGGAATACCGCACCACCTGGAGCGCGCCGCTGCGCGGCAGCTACCGCCGCTGGTCCTACGCCACCAACCAGCCGCCAGGCGGCGGCGTGCAGCTGGCGGAGATGCTGGCGATCCTGGAGAATTTCGACCTCGCCGCGATCGGCCATAACAGCGCCGAATATCTGCGCGTGGTGGCGGAGGCGATGAAGCATGCCACCGCCGACAAGGACGATCATGTCGGCGACCCGGCCTTCGTCGACGTGCCGGTCGAACGGCTGACCGGCAAGGAACACGGGGCCGCCTGCGCCGAGCAGATCCGGGCCGGGCAGAAGCGCCATGTCACCCGCTATGCCGGCGACCGGGCGGAGAGCCCGAACACCACCCATGTCGCGGTGGTGGACGAGCATGGCACCTGCGTGACGATGACCCATTCGCTGGGCATGCCGTCCGGGGTGATCACCGACGGGCTGGGCTTCATGTACAACGGCTGCATGGGGGTGTTCGACCCGCGGCCGGGCCGCGCCGGGTCGGTGCAGCCGGGCAAGTCGCGATTCTCCTCCCTCTGCCCGACCATCGTGTTCGACGGCGAGGACCCGCATGTGGTGCTGGGCGCGCCGGGCGGCACCCAGATCGCGATGGGCGTGACCAGCGTGGTGCTGAACGTGCTGGACCATGGCATGACGATGACGGAGGCGGTCTCCGCGCCGCGCTTCTCCGCCACCTCCGACGCGATCGACGTGACCAACCGGATCCCCCGCTATGTCACCGAGGAACTGGAGGCGCAGGGCTACGAGGTGATCCGCTCCCCCTTCACCTACGGCATCGCCGCGGTGCACGGCATCCGCATCGTGGACGGCAAGTGCGACGGCGGCGCCGATCCCGGTCATGACGGCGTGGCGCTGACGGTATAGGGGCGGCACCATGGCAGCGCTCGCCAGCTTCCTTCTACTGGTCGTCGGCGGCGGGCTGGTCATCGGCTATGTCACAGCGCCGGGCGACTGGTACGCGGCGCTGGCGAAGCCCGCCTTCACCCCGCCGGACTGGGTCTTCGCCCCGGCCTGGACCCTGCTCTACATCCTGATCGCGGTGGCGGGCTGGCGGCTCTGGCGCCGCTGGCCGCGGCCCGCCGGCGCCGATGCAGACGCCGGACGGCGGCGCCTGACCCTGCCGGCGGGGCTATGGGCGGTGCAGCTGGCACTGAACTTCCTCTGGTCGCCGGCCTTCTTTGCCGCCCACCAGATCGGCCTGGCACTGGCCATCGTCGCGGCCCTGCTGGCCTGCATCCTGGCCTTCATCATCACCGCCTGGCGGGCGGACCGGGTGGCGGCGCTGCTGTTCCTGCCCTATGCCGCATGGACGGCCTATGCGACGGCCCTGAACGCGGCGATCCTGGCGCTGAACTGAGCCGCCTGCTCAGTCCCCCCAGCCGCCGTCGTTGCGCGTCTGGTTGCAGTTCACGTCGAGGCAGCCGGGATGGGTCAGGGTCCAGCTGTAACCCTGGCCGCTGCCGCCACCGGAAATGTCCAGGGTGTAGCAGTACATCTCGCTGCCGGCCGACGGGGTCGAGAGGGTCAGGCTGCCGCCGGCATCGGCCTGCAGCAATATGGTGCAGGGATTGGTGACGCCCCCGGGCGCCCCCAGGTTCTGGGACAGCGCGAAGCGGACCTGGGCATCCGCCCCGCCGGCGGCGGCCGCATCGCAGCTGCCGCCGAGGCTGTCGCCCGCCTGGCTCGTGACGGTACAGCCGCCCTGTGCGTCCACCTGCCAGATCGTCTGGCCCGGTGCGGAGATGGTCCAGTCCTGGCCGGCAAGCGCCGGGACCGTCCCTGAAAGAAACAACAGTCCTGCCGCGAGAACGGGACGCATGCCTGATCCTTCCTTTCCTGGTTCAGGACCGGTCCGATGCAATGGGCAGGCCAGAAGCGCAGGCAGGCCCTATGCCACCGCCTCCGCCACCCCGCCCGATCCGGCCCTGCCGCGGGTCCAGTAGGCGGCCGCCTTGACCTGTGCCGGCGGCAGGCCGCGTTCCCCGGCCAGATGGCGGCGCAGGGCACGGGCCACCCCGGCCTCCGCCGCCACCCAGGCATAGCCCTCGCCCGGGGGCAGGTCGAAGCCGGCGACCGCCGCCAGCAGGGCGGCCGGATTGCCGGCTCCGCCGTCGTGCCGGTGCAGCCAGCGCAGGTCCACCTCCGCCCGGCTGGGCAGCGGCAGCTCGGCCGCCAGTTCCGCCACCTCGACGGCGACGAAGGCGCGGGTGCCGGCGGGCAGTTCCTCCAGCCGGCGGGCGATGGCGGGCAGCGCCGCCTCGTCGCCGGCCAGCAGGTGCCAGTCCAGTTCCGCCGGCACAACGAAGGAGCCGCGCGGCCCCAGCACACCGAGCGCATCGCCGGGCCGGGCCGCCGCGGCCCAGGAAGCCGCCGGCCCGTCGCCGTGCATGACGAAGTCGATCGCCAGGGTGGCGGCCGCCGCATCGTGGCGGCGCGGGGTATAGTCGCGCAGCGCCTGCCCGGCGACAGTCGGCAGGCCTTCGCCGGGCTGCGGCAGGACCGGCCGCGCCGCGCCCGGTGCCGGAAAGACCAGCTTCACATGATCGTCGAAGCCCAGGCTGGCGAAGCCCTCCAGGTCCGCCCCCTCCAGCACCACCCGGTGCAGGGTCGCGGTCAGCTGGCCGGTCTGGCGCACGGTCAGCAGGCGGGGCTTCAGGTCGTGGCGCACCCGGCGCGGCAGCCGTTCGAACGCGGTCATCGGGTGCCGCCTTCGTCTTCGATCCCGCCGTCTTCGATGTCTTTGGCGGCACGCACCAGGATCGCACGCACCCGCTCGGTCTCGGCATCGTCCCAGCCGGCGCCGTGGAAGCGCAGGGCCGCCTTCAGGGTGTGCATCGCCTCGAAGATCACCTCCGGCGGCGCCTCGCCGGTCATCGCGCGGGCGGCCAGCGCCATCCGCTCCATCACGCCGTCGACCGCGGCCCTGTTCTCCGCCAGGAAGGCGCGCCCCTCCTCCGTGATCTCGAACAGCCGCTTCGCGCCTTCCGTCGTGGCGGCCGCCACCTGGCCCAGCTCCTCCAGCAGGGTCAGGGTCGGATAGACCGAGCCGGGGCTCGGCGCATAGGTGCCACCGAACTTCTCCTCGATCGCCTTGATCAGCTCGTAGCCGTGGCGCGGCTGCTCCGCGACCAGCGCCAGCAGCACCAGCCGCAGGTCGCCGGGGCCGAACACCCTGCCGCCGCCACGCCGCCCGAAGCCGCCGCCGCCGCGCCCCCTTCCGTGACCCTGTCCATGACCACGGCCCCGTCCATGACCATGACCGCGCCCATGGCCACCGCCACGCCCCATGCCGGCGCAGGATGCGCCCGGCCATTCGTCCATATGTGGATGCATATCGTTTTCCTCGTTAGATTGATACAAACGATATATCGTTTTAAAAGACGGCTGCAAGACCCGACAGCCTGGAATCGCGATCCTCATCCCGACACAAGGGCATCGCCTGCATCCGCAGGACGTTGACCTGCGCTGCCCAAATGACGACATTGACGTCATGGTCATCACCCGGATGGGAAGGGTCGGCGGTGCCGGGCAGTCTGCAGGTCCGAAATCTGGACGACGAACTGATCGGGCGGCTGAAACGCCGGGCAGCACGCCACGGACGCTCCGTCGAGGCCGAACATCGGGAAATCCTGCGTCAGGCCCTGTCGGCCGACGCGGAGCCGGATTTCGACACGCTGGCGGCCGAATTCCGCCGCCTGACCATGGACCGCCGGCACACGCCGGCCGAAACCCTTCAGCGCGAAGGCCGCGAGGACAGGTGATCCCGCTGATCGTGGATGCCAGCGTCGCGGTCAAATGGTTGATCCAGGAGGAAGGCTCGGCGCCGGCCCTGGCATTGCGCCAGCCGGGCACCCGCCTGATCGCGCCCGATCTCCTGATGGTCGAATGCGCCAACATCCTCTGGAAGAAGGTCCGGCTGGGCGAACTTTCGCCGGAGGAAGCCGGCCTTGCCGCACGGCTTGTGTGCGCCGTCGATATGGAACTGGTGCCGACAAGGCACCTGGCGGATCGGGTCGTCGACCTCGCCATCGCGCTCGACCATCCGGCCTATGACTGCCTCTACCTGGCCGTCGCACTGGACCGGGACGGCCGCTTCGTGACAGCGGACCAGCGGTTCGTCCGCAAGGTTGCCGGTGCGGGACCCGGTCCCTGGCAGGAACGGGTCCTGCATCTTGCGGACCTTGCCTGAACAGCCAACACGGAAGCCCGCCATGCCCCACCAGACGATGCTGGCATTCGGCTATCCGCAGAGCCTGGTCGCGGAAACCGACCACTGGAGCGTGCAGCTGCGGCCGCAGCAGGTCACCGCCGGCTGCCTGGTGCTGATCTGCAAGGAAGAGGCGACCTCCCTCGGCGCGATCAGCCGGGAAGCGGGCGCCGAACTGCCGCGCCTCGCCGCCGCCATCGAGCAGGCGCTGACGGCCGCCTTCGGCGCGGAGAAGTTCAACTACCTGGCACTGATGATGGTGGACCCGCATGTCCACTTCCACGTCATCCCGCGCTACGGCGCGGCGGTGGACGTTGCGGGCGCCGCGGTGCCGGATCCCGGCTGGCCGGGAGCACCCGACCTGAAGGCGGCGGTGGCGCTGACGGCGGATCAGATGGCCGCGCTGCTGGCAGCGATCCGGGCGGTGTGGCCGGAATAGCCGACCCGGAAGGAGCTGGCTGGGGCGGCAGGGATCGAACCTGCGATCACGGTACCAAAAACCGTTGCCTTACCACTTGGCCACGCCCCAGCAGGCCGGGCCGCCCGGCATCTGCGGCAGCCCGAAGGATGCGGAAAATAGTGGCGGCCGGGCCTGTTGCCAAGGCCCCGCGCGCCGCCCCCCGTCAGGTGCGGAACGCCTGCACCGCCGCGGTGGCGCCGGCCTGCAGGAAGCCGGCATCGTTGCCGATGGTCAGCAGGCGCATGCCGCGTTCCGCCATGCCGCGGGCATAGTCGGCGGTCGCGCACTGGATGCCGACCGGCAGCCCCTTTGCCGTCGCCGTCGCCAGGATCGTCTCGATCCGCTCCAGCATCTCCGGCTCCTGCCGGTCCAGGCCGGGTTTGAAGCCGTGCGAGATCGACAGGTCGGAAGGGCCGATATAGATGCCGCCCAGGCCCGGGGTGTCGAGGATGGCATCCAGGTTGGCCATCGCCTTTTTCGTCTCCACCATCGCCCAGGGGATGACGATATCGTCGGCGGCGTCGGAATAACCGGGCCCCCACATCAGATTGGCGCGCAGCGGCCCCCAGCTGCGCTTGCCCTTCGGCGGGTAGAGGCAGTTGGCGACGAAGGCGGCGGCCTCCTCCCCGGTCTCGATCATCGGGCAGATCACGCCGAGGGCGCCGGCATCCAGCGCCCGCATCACCGCGGCCGGCTCGTTCCAGGGCACCCGCACCATCGGCACCGCGCCGGCGGCATGGATCGGCGCCAGCATGCGCAGCATCTCCACCGGTTCCGCCATGCCGTGCTGCAGGTCGACGGTGACCGAATCCCAGCCGCCCTTGACCATCACCTCCGCGTTCAGGAGGCCCGGCAAGGACAGCCAGGCATTCGCCGCCGGCCGCCCGGCCGCCCAGATCTCCCGCAGCCGGTTCACCGGTGCCGCCATTTCCGAATCCTCCCTCGATCCCGGACCGTTACGCTCATAGCAAGCGGGACGGCCCGGCGTCGAGGGATGTCAGCACCCCAGCATCAGCACCCTTTGGTGCAGGTGCCGTCCGCGTCGAAGGTCATGGTGCGGCCGGACAGCGGCACATGGACCGGCATCTTCGCCGCCTTGATGAAGGTGTCGGTCTTGGTGCCCGGCTTCACCTTGCCGCCCTCCGTCGCCGGCTCGTTGGCGTGGGAGGCGATCACCGATTTCGGCTTCACCAGCTCGTTCACCACGAAGGCGGCCTCCACCGGCCCGGTGGTGAAGGTGCCGCCGATGTTCAGCACCGCCAGCTCCGCACCGTACTGGCGGTTCACCACCGTCTCCTGCTCCGCCGTCACGCCGGTATCGCCGGAGAGATAGGCCACCAGGCCGTTGGAGAAGGTCAGGACATAGCCGGTCGGCGGGCCGACATAGGCGGTCAGGCCGGCGTCGTTCAGCATCTTGCCCATGTCGCCGTCGATGAAATGGCCGCTGAGGCCGTTGGAATGGACCGCCGGCACGGTGGCGATCTTCACCCCGCCGACCTGGCGTTCCGCGCCGAAGCGGGCCAGCTGGACATCGTCCTTGTTGCCGCCCATCGCCGCCAGCTTCGGGCCCAGGAAGCCCGGCATCTCGCTGCCGGCGATCAGCTTCGCGCCTTTCGCCTTCACGATGTCCAGGGTGTTGGAGTTCGGCGTGGCGGCGACCGGAAAGGCCAGGTCGCCGCAGGCGCCCTGCTTCACCGCACCGATATGGCGGTCGCCGAAATGGTCGCCATGCATGTGGCTCAGCAGGACCACGTCGATCTTGCCGAGCCGCGGATCGTCCGGCCCGGCGACGGTGCGGCCGGCGTCATAGAGGATGCGCGTGCCGTCCGGATCCTCGAAGATCAGCGCCCGGTCCAGCTGGCAGAACTCGCCCTCATGGCTCCCCAGCGGCGTCACCTTCACGCCCATGTGATCATCGGCCTGCGCGGCCGGCAGGCCCGCGAGCGTCATGGCAAGCCCGGCTGCCGCCGCGAGGCAGGCGGCCCCTGTCCTTCCAGTCATGAGCTAGTCCCCTGTTTCTGCAGCCCTTTTCCAAGAGCCTGTGGCCCGGTCCGCAGTCGCGGACCGCATCTGCAGACATCCAGCTAGGACGGGGGCGCGCCGCTTCAACCGCCGGGCGGCGCCGTGGCGGCGGTGGCCGAGGCGGCGACCCACCAGCCCGGCTCCGCGGCGCGGATCGCCGATGCGGCGCGGGTGGCGGCGGGGGGATGGGCGAACAGCCCGAAGCAGGTCGCGCCGCTGCCGCTCATCCGGGCGAGCAGGCAGCCTTCCTGCGCCGACAGGGCGGCCAGCGCCCGGTCCACCGCCGGCGCCAGGAAACGGGCCGGCCGCTCCAGGTCGTTGCGGCGTTGCGACAGCGCCTCCGCCAGGGCGGCGGCGCTGGGCTGCGGCCGGGTCAGCGGCTGCGCGGTGCCGAAGCGGCCCTGCAGCCCGGCGAAAACGGCGCCGGTCGGCACCGGCACCCCGGGGTTCACAAGCACCAGTTGCAGCGCCGGCAGGGCCGGGGCCGGCTCCAGGATCTCGCCGATCCCGGCCATCCGGGCCGGCCTGCCCGCCAGGCAGACCGGCACGTCGGCGCCCAGCGCCGCCGCCAGGTCT
>MDTD01156333.1_pt1 | contig 17756 bp, 16 predicted proteins | sample 811221 | NCBI WGS metagenome assembly MDTD01 (sample SAMN05326646, study PRJNA326480) | marine metagenome | isolation source: seawater | place: Pacific Ocean: South West | collected 2011 | reverse complement strand
GGGTCGGGCACCGCCCCGGCCGCCGGCCGGCTCATCGGGCCGGTGACCGCGGCCTCGGACCCCGGTGCGCCGCCATGCGGACCCCGGTAGGTCTCGAGGTACGCGGGCGCCAGCCGTTCGACGACCTGTGAGGTCGCGTCGTCATCAACCTGGCCGCCGATCGCGCCTGGATTCAACGACATTCGCCGCTCCTGACTCGCACGTGCGCACCGGCCCCCGTTGGCTGTAACCGGCCGTCGCCGAGGATGACGGTTACGTGGTGCGCTCCGACGAGACTAGTCCCGTGTGAGCTTGCGGTGGGTCACCCGGTGCGGACGAGCCGCGTCAGCGCCGAGCCGTTCGATCTTGTTCTCCTCGTATCCACCGAAGTTGCCTTCGAACCAGAACCACTTCGCCTCGTTGTCGGCGTCACCCTCCCACGCCAGAATGTGCGTGCAGGTGCGGTCCAGGAACCACCGGTCGTGGCTGATCACCACCGCGCAGCCGGGGAAGTTCGTCAGCGCGTTCTCCAGCGAGCTCAGGGTTTCGACGTCGAGGTCGTTGGTCGGCTCGTCGAGCAGGATCAGGTTGCCGCCCTCCTTGAGGGTCAGCGCGAGATTGAGCCGGTTACGCTCACCACCGGAGAGCACACCGGCAGGCTTCTGCTGGTCGGGGCCCTTGAACCCGAACGCCGACACGTAGGCCCGCGACGGGACCTCGTTTTGCCCGACCTCGATGTAGTCCAGCCCGTCGGAGACCACTTCCCACACAGTTTTGTTGGGGTCGATTCCGCCGCGGGTCTGGTCGACGTAGCTCAGTTTGACGGTTTCGCCGACTTTGACGGTGCCGCTGTCGGGCTGCTCGAGACCCACGATGGTCTTGAAGAGCGTGGTCTTGCCGACCCCGTTGGGTCCGATGACGCCGACGATGCCGTTACGCGGCAGCGTGAACGACAGATCCTTGATGAGCTGTCGGCCCTCGAACCCCTTGTCCAGGTGTTCGACCTCGACCACGACGTTGCCCAGCCGCGGGCCGGTCGGGATCTGGATCTCCTCGAAGTCGAGCTTGCGGGTCTTCTCCGCCTCGGCTGCCATCTCCTCGTAGCGCTGCAGGCGGGCCTTGTTCTTGGCCTGACGCGCTTTGGCGCCGGAACGGACCCACTCGAGCTCGTCTTTGAGTCGCTTCTGCAGCTTGGCGTCCTTGCGCCCCGCCACCGCGATGCGCTCGGCCTTCTTCTCCAGGTACGTCGAGTAGTTGCCCTCGTAGGGGTAGGCCCGGCCACGGTCCAGCTCGAGGATCCATTCGGCCACGTTGTCCAGGAAGTAGCGGTCGTGGGTGACGGCCAGGATCGCACCCTTGTAGTCAGCCAGGTGCTGTTCGAGCCACAACACGCTCTCTGCGTCGAGGTGGTTGGTCGGCTCGTCGAGCAGCAGCAGATCAGGTTTGGACAACAACAGTTTGCACAGCGCCACGCGGCGCTTCTCCCCGCCGGACAGGTGGGTCACCGGCTCATCGGGCGGCGGGCAGCGCAGTGCGTCCATCGCCTGTTCGAGCTGGGAGTCGATGTCCCACGCGTCGGCGGCGTCGAGCTCCTCCTGCAGCTTGCCCATTTCCTCCATGAGCTCGTCGGAGTAGTCGGTCGCCATCAGTTCGGCGACCTCGTTGTACCGGTTGAGCTTGCCTTTGATGGCTACGCCGTCCTCGACGTTCTCGCGCACCGTCTTGGTTTCGTCGAGCTGGGGCTCCTGCTGCAGGATGCCGACACTCGCGCCGGGCTGCAGGAACGCGTCGCCGTTGTTGGGCTGATCGAGTCCGGCCATGATCCGCAAGACGCTCGACTTACCGGCCCCGTTGGGACCGACGACGCCGATCTTCGCGCCCGGAAGGAAGTTCAGCGTGACGTCGTCAAGGATGACCTTGTCGCCGTGCGCCTTGCGGACCTTCCGCATCGTGTAGATGAATTCGGCCATATGCCTGTGATGTCGCCTTTCTCGATCCCGCGGTCGCGCTGCGGGATCATCTCGGACCTCCGCGGTAGTCGGGCCCCATCCTAGGCGTGGCCGCCAGCGCCGTAACCGGCGCTACGCGCTCAGCAGCGACTCGTCGTCGTCGGCGCCGTCCGCAACCTCGGCGTCGACCTCGTCGGGGTCGGCGCCATCGGCTTCGGCAGCGGCGGTGAGCTGCGATGTGGTGTCGGACGGCACCGTCTGCTCGCCGGCCTCGGAGGAGGATTCGGGATGGCGGCGCTTGTCGATCCGCACGATGCAGCGCGCCACGTCCGGCCCCACCGAGGTGGCCCGTATCTCCAGCGAGGACCGCCGGTTGCCGTCGCGGTCCTCGTACTCGCTGGTGTAGACGTGTCCAACAACGATGACCGCGTCTCCCTTCCCGAGCGCGGCGCCGACGCCGGTGACCAGCCGGCCCCAGCAGTTCACCGTCGCGTACAGCGAGTTGCCCGGCTCCCAAGCGCCGTCGGCGGTGCGTCGGCGGGAGTTGCTGGCCACCCGGAACTTGATGAGTTCCTGGTCCCCCACCCAGCGCCGGTCCGGGCTGGTGACGATGGTTCCCACGACGGTGATCGGTGTCTCGAACATGGCGGTGCCTCTCTCGTTTCTCTGGCATCGGGTCGGGAACGGCGCCCGGCCCGTCGGTACACCGCCATTGACCTCCCGACCTCCGACACCGCACACCGCGCCAACCCGCTCAGGAGCATGTCCTGTGGATCAATCGGGCATTGGGGACAATCGCCGAATAGGTTGAGCCGATGACATCGGCTTCGGGCCATGAGCGGCCGGTCCTGCGCGTGTCGGTGGCGGGCCGGGTCAGCGCAGACGCCGTCCGCGCGCTGCGCGACGACGAAGATCTCCATCTTGTCGGCGCGACCACACCCGCCGATGTGGTGGTGGCACCGGCGACCGAAGGCGACCTTTCGCGGCTCGTCACATTCGTGCCGACACCCGCGGCGCTGGGCGAAGCGCTGGCCGTCGGCGCCGACAACCTCGGTCCGGCCAACCGGGTGCTGACGACGCTGGCCCGTGCGGCCAGCGGTGTGTCGTGGCCGGCTGACGTGCGGCTGGCCGCTCCCCCGGTTCCACGGCTCGGGACCGCCCCTCCGGTGACCCAGACGGTCGTCGCGGCGCTGGGTCCGGCAGGTGCGCGGTGGGTGGCCGTCGGCGCCGGGTCTGATGCGGTGCTGGAAGATCGCCGCGGGGAGGTGGACGCGGTCGTCACGGCCTCGACGACGGCAGTGTCAGGAGGGTGCGCGGTTTCGCTCGCGGCCGTCGCCGGCAGACCGGCGCTGACCGTGGCGGCTCGCGCGTTCGAGGACGCCATCGCCTGCGACATCGCCGCTGTGCTCGCGCCACAGCCGACGATCGAGGTGGTGTGGCCGCTGGCCGGCGCCGGCGCGGTGGAGCTGGTGGTGTTCGGCGCGCATCTGCGCGGTGGGGCGTTGAGTCACCAGCTGACCGATCTCGGTGCCCGGTGGGCCGGCGATCTGACGACCGCGCCGCGCTACCGCATGACGGTGTTGCCGACCGTTCCGGCGAAGCCGGCCGTCGTCCGCGCAGCCGAGGGCGAGTCGGGGGCGGCGTTGCACGGCCAGCGCTGGCTGATGTCGGCAGCCGCGCTGGGACGGTTCCTCGCCGCGCTGCCACCGCCCATGCAGTTGGGCAAGGTCGAGTTCGACGACGGCAGCTGGCGCACCGCGTTCGGATGTGACGGCACTGCCGCCACCGGCCGCGACATCAGTGCTCACGGCAGTTGGCCGGCCGCGGTGGCGGCGGGTGCGGTGACGGAAAACGGGTCGGCCGAAGCGTCAACTACCACCCCGCGGTCGGGACGATAAACGATCTGCTGCATCGGCGCCGCCAGGGCCGACCCGTGCCACCACGCTACCACCACAAATGAATATCTGAACAGTCAGACAGATAAAAACCTTCAGTTTCCGGCTCGGTCGCGCCGGGCCATCTCCGCCAGCATCGCGTTGTACGCCGCCAGATCCGCGTCGTCGTCGCGCTCGGCCGCCCGGTCGAGCCGGGTGGCCGTGCGCTGATCGCTGCGCCGCCACTGCACGAACAGGGCGACCAGGACGATGACCAACGGCACCTCGCCCGCCGCCCACGCGATGCCCCCGCCCAGCTTCTGATCGCCGAGCAGGTCGGTGTGCCAGTCCAGCTTCAGCGACCGGTAGAAGTCCGCGCCCAGCACCGTCGACATGCCCATCAGCACCACGCCGAAGAAGGCGTGCAGCGGCAGCGAGGCGAACACCACGCCGAGCTTGGCCAGCGGCGGGATCGGGCGCGGCGTCGGATCGACCCCGATCACCACCCAGTAGAAGAGGTATCCGCTGAGCAGGAAGTGCAGGTTCATCGCCAGGTGTGCGCCGTGGCTGTCGACGACGGCGTCGAACAGACCGCTGAAGTACAGGCCGTAGAAGCCGACGACGAACAGTGCCGTCGCCACAAAGGGATTGGTCAGCACCCGCGAGACCCGGGAGTGCAGCGCCGCCAGCAGCCACTCGCGCGGGCCGGGCGGCTCGTCGCGTCCGGCCGCGGGCAGCGCGCGCAGCGCCAGCGTCACCGGTGCGCCGAGCACCAGCAGGATCGGCGCCAGCATGGACAGCAGCATGTGCCCGACCATGTGCATGCTGAACATCGCGGGCATGTAGCGGCCGATTCCGGACGACGTCGCCGCCAGCAGCACCAGGCAACCGAGCAGCCAGGCCACCAGCCGGCCGGTCGGCCAGGCGTCGCCGCGGCGGCGCAGGCGACGCACGCCGAGCAGGTATCCGACGGCCAGCACGAGAGCCGCGATGCCGAACAGCAGATCGAACCGCCAGTCGAACAGCACCCGGCCCAGCGTGGGCGGACCGGCCAGGTCGTAGCCGATCTCCACCGCGGGAACGGACAGGTCGAGGTCGCGGGGCGGGGGCGGAGGTGTGCGACCCAACGCGACGGCGACACCGAACGTGAGACCGAAGACAACGGCCTCGACCAGCGCCAACCGCACCAGTGCGGCCCGGTCGCCGGCGTCCTTGCGCAATGCCGCCACTCCGCGTCGGCGCTGCGCCCAACCGAGAATCCCCAGCGCCACCAGGGCTGTCACCTTGGCCAGCACCAGCCAGCCGTACCGGCTGGTCAGAAGATCCGCCGGGGCGATCCGGGTCAGCGCATTGACCACCCCGCTGAGCGCCATCGCGACGAAGCACCACAACGCCACCGCCGAGAACCGGCGTGCGGCGAGGTCGGCGTGCTCCCCGCCGCGCAGCGCGTGCACCAGCAGTGCCAGCAGACCGCCCGCCCACAGCGCCCCGGCGATCAGATGAATGACCAGACTGTTGGTCGCCAGATCGTGGGCGCCCCCGGAGGACGAATGCCCGGTCAGAGCCAAGGGCAGCAGCGTCGCCAGCGATCCCGCACACAACACCGGCGTCCACGACCACCGCAGCACCGGGATGCTCGCCAACGACACGACGACGGCGAACACGGCCGTCCAGCGCCACGCGCCGGCCACATCGACGAGGCCCGCGACCGACCAGATCTCCATCGGGTTGAGATGCGCGGCCAACGGCTGGCCGCTGACGTCGGAGACGGTGAGCGCGACCATCAGCGTCGCGCACACCGCCCAGATTCCCGAGGCCACCGTCCCCACCCGCAGCGCCCGGTAGCCGTCGGCATCGAGCACCTGGTTCTTCTGCGGCGGCACCAGGAAGGCGGCGAACAAGAACGAGCCCACCGCGGTGACGGCGGCGATCTCCCCCGCCGCACGCACAGCCGGCAGTCCGTAAATGGTCACCGGGCCGGGGTCGGGCAGCCCCGTCGCGGTCAGTGACTCGGCGACCGACAACGCCGACAGGGCGGCCGCGGTCACCGCGGCCAGCACGCCGACCCCGTAGAGCACCGGCCAGCCCGCGCGCCGGCGCACCCGGTCGGGGGCCACACGACTCGCGGAGGTCATTCGCTCAGCGTATGACCTCGCCGGTTCGGCTCATACCGCGCCGGCCCGCAGCTCGCGCCGGCTGCGCTCCCGGGCAAAGAACTGCGCCCGCGCCGACGCGTCCACCCGTTCCATGTCACTGAGGATCGCACGCAACTCGTCGCGAAAGGCTTTGCGCCGGTCCACCAGGTCGGCGGCCGGGACCAGCAGATTCTGGTCACCGGCAACCTGCCACGCGGTGGTGAACAGCAGCGCCGACGCCGACTCTGCCGAGCGCACGACATTCTGTGCGACGTACTGCTGTCCCACCGCGAGCGCCTGGGCGGTCAGCTCCTTCTCCGAGATGTCGGCCGGGGCCTCCACCAGGACGTCGGCCACGATCCAGTACGCCTCGAAGAACGGCCGCAGCAGGGGGCCCGCGATGGCCGGCCGCTTGGCGCGCAGAACCGCGTCGAGCCGGTCCCCGCCCGCGGCCACGTCCTCTTCCCAGTTGGGCTGCCAGGACATCTCTTCGGCCACATGTGCGCGAAACCCCGCGGAGTCGGCGAAGTAGAAGTCGAACTTCAGCAGATCGCGCAGCCGCATCACCTGGGCCCAGAATGCTTCGAGCCGATGGCTTTCCACGCGGGCCGCGTGCGCCAGCGACAGCTCCACCAGCGAGGTTTCCAGGAAGGCGTCGATCAACGAGTTCCGGTAGAACGCCGCTTCGAGTTCGTTCTGCGGCGCAATGAACCACACCGGCTCGCGGCCGCCGTCTATACGGGTGACCGGGTGTCCGTTGGACAACGCGTCGACCGCCGTTCGCACCCCTTCCTGGGTCCGCAGCCGCAGCGCACTGTTCGTCATCGGCGCCTGTTTGCGCTCCAGGTAGTCGAGCGAGTCCTGCAACGTGTGGTGCAACTGATCGAGGGTCAGCGCGACCCCCCGGGTCGACAACAGCAGTGCTGAGACCAACGCGGTCGCGTTGATCGGGGTGACCTGCAGGATGCGCCACGCCACCTCGAATGCCATCTTCTGCATCGCAAGACGTTTGGCGGCGTCGTCCTGTGTCATCGGGCCGTGCGGCTCACCCAGGTACTCCCGCATGGAGACCGCTTCGGGGAAACGGACGTAGATCTTGCCGTAGTTGCGTTCCCCCTGCGCCTTGATGTAATTGACCAACCACGACAACCCCTCTGGGGTCTTCTCGCCGCCGCGCGCATACGAGGCGTACTCGGCAGTCTCGTGCAGCTGGTCGAAGCTGATCGACACCGGCTGCAGCAGGATGTCGTCGCTGCGCCCGTCCAGGTAGGCGTCTGCGACGTAGGCGAGCAGACCGAGCTTGGGCGGCAACATCTTTCCAGTGCGCGACCGGGTGCCCTCGATCGCCCAGGACAGGTTGAACCGTTTCTCGACGATGTAGCCGACGAATTGGCGCAACACGTATTTGTAGAGCGGGTCGTCGAGTTTGCGGCGCAGGAAGATCACGCCGGAGCGCCGCATCAGCGGACCCATGAAGCCGAACGACAGGTTGATACCCGCAAACGTGTGCACCGGCGGCAACCGGTTCTCCTGCATGGCCACCGGGACGATGGCGCCGTCGAGATAGGAGCGGTGAGAGAACAGCAGTACCGCCGGATGGGACTCCAGGGCGTCGCGCATCGACTCGACTTCGGAGCGGTCGTAGTCGATGTTGGGATCGAACCCGCGGCTGAAGATGGCCCGCCCCAGCGCGGGGATGAGGTCGACGGAGAACCTGCTCCAGCCGGTGCCCAGCTCGTCGAGCATCTCGCCGGCCTTCTCGACGGTGGCGCCAGGAATCTTGTCGAGCCCTTCGCGGAATCGCGCCGACGCGAGCACCTCGGGCTTGATCAGCCGTGGCGATTTGTACTCCGGGCCCAGCAGGCGCAGCTCCACCCGTTCGATCGCCAGGATGGCGCGCCGGATCACGAACCGGGCGAACTCGCGCTCGTTCTCGGCGACGGTCGTGTCGCTCCACTGCTGACGCAGTTCGGAGACCTTGGCGGGCTCACCCGCGACCACCCGCGCGCGGGACGGGTCACGCTTGAGAATGCTGTGCTGCAGCAGTTTCGGTGGGCAGTAGGTGTCGCGGCCCGACAGCACCGCCACCACCTTCGAACGGGTGGGCAGGCCGCCGGGCACCCAGAAGACGCGCACCGGCACGACCGAACGGTCGTCGTCGGCCTCGAGCAGTTGCACCAGCTGAGCCAACACCGCGGGGGGCGGGTCGTCGTCGGCGGGCAATTTCAGCACCTCGATCTTCGAGTCGGGATGCTGCTGGCGTTGATGACGTAACCAGTCGGCGAGCAGTCCCTCCTCGGCCGGCGACGACACCGATGCCAACACCAGGGTGTCGTCGACTGCGGAGAACGCGGTGATGTCGTCGGCGCGGATCTTCATGGCCGTCCCCTGGTCCCGGTCCGCTTGGCGGGCGCCTTCTTGGCGGGCACCTTGGTGGCGCTCGCGTTGTCAGCCGTCTTCTTCGCAGCCGCCTTTTTCGCGGGCGTCTTCTTCGCGGGCGTCTTCCTCGCGGGCGCTTTGTTGGCCGTCTTCGCGGCGGGCTTCTTCTCGGCCGAGCGCCGGTAGAGTTCGGGCACCGGCAACTCGTCGTGCGGCCAGTCCTCGAGGGTGTCGAGGTAGAGCTGACGCACCTCGGCGATGCGCTCGTTGAGGTTGTCCTGGGTCCAGTCATCCACCGGAATCGGCGGGTAGACAACGACATCGACGGTGCCCGGGTTGAAGGTGCTGGAATCGCGCGCGGCGATCACTTCGGCGTTGCGGATCACGATCGGCACGATCGGGATTCCCGCCGACATCGCGATGCGGAACGGCCCCTTCTTGAACGGACCGACCTCGGTCGTGTCGAGGCGGGTCCCTTCCGGCGCGATGAGAATGGACAACCCCTTGCGGGCGAGGTCTTCGACCTTCTTGAGCCCCTCGACCGCCTTCTGCGGGTCGTCGCGGTCGATGAAGGCCGCGTCGAGGATCTTGCCGATGGTGCCGACGATCGGGTCACCTTCGAGTTCCTTCTTGCCCACGGAGGTGAAGTTGTCGTTGACCAGGCTGCCGGCGATCAACGGGTCGGCCTGATTGCGGTGGTTGAAGATGAACACCGCAGGACGCTGTGCGGTGAGGTTCTCCTTGCCCAGGACCTGGAGGTTGATCCCGATGGTGGTGAGTAGGGTGCGGCCGAAAACGGAGGTGAAGAAGTTCACCCCGGTGCGTTTGTTGCGGGTCAGCAGGCCCACGCCCAGCGCTCCCGCCGCGACAGGCACCATGCTCGCGATGCCGGCGACAGTGCGCACCTGCGAGACCGGGCTGGCGCCGCTGCGGCTGCTGAACCGCAGCACCGGCCATCCCCGCTTCGCGGCGACCGCGGCCATCTTGCCCGCCGGGTTGGTGGGGCGCGGATTACCGACCAGATACATCAGGGCCACGTCTTCGTCGCCGTCGGCGTAGAAGTAGCTCTTGGACAGGTCGATTCCGTTGTCCTTGGCGAATCGCTGTACGGCCCTGGCCTTTCCGGGCCCCCAGATGATGGGCTCGACGACCTCGCCGGTGATCAGGCCGTTCTCGTCGGTCTCGAACTTGTTGCTGAGCACGTTGTTGATGCCCAGGAACCGCGCGACGGGCTCGACCTGCACGGTCAGCGCCGACGAGCTGAGCACGACGGTGTGACCGCGGGCCATGTGGGCCCGCACGATCTCGCGCATCTCCGGATAGATCCGGCTGACGATCTTCTGCACGAACAGGCGTTCGGCGAGCTCGTCGATGTCGGCGACGGAGTTGCCGCGCAGCATGCGGGCGCCTTTGCCGATGAGGTCCTCGAACTCCGAGCGGCCCAACTGATGGTTGAGCCCGGCCTGCACCATGCCGATGAACTCACCGACCGACATCTGCCGCCGCCGCAGCCGATCCTGGGTCATCACCACGCCGGTGAACCCCGCGACCAGGGTCCCGTCGAGGTCGAAGAAGGCGCCCACCTCCGGGCCGGGCGGAGATGCCCGGACTTCGGCGACGGAGCCGGGCAGACGCATCTGCCGGTTGCCGGGTGTCAGCTCAGATGTCACTGCTGGCCACTTCCGTTGTAGGAGAACACCTCGGTGTTCTCGGTGAAGGTCGCCGGTACTGCCTGGCCGGCGCCGCCGAGTGCAAGTACTTCGTCGAAGCCGGCGAGCAGACACTGCGCGAACAGGTCCGGGTCGGCGATCGAGGCCCGGTCGTAACGGGCGGTGATCGTGCAGTACCCCGACCGGGACACCAACACCACCATCATCGCCACCCCGGGCAGCGGCCCCAGGCCATACTGGCGCAGCACCTGCGCCCCGGCGATGAACGTGTCGCCGGCGTAGACCGGCACATTGCTGGCCTGCACGTCGGAGTTGACGATGGACCCGGCCATCGATTCCAGGACGGTGTCGGGCAGCAGACTGATCAGCGGCGCGATGGCACCGACCATGTCGAGCGCGCGCTCGTCGCGTTTGCGGGTCATCTGTGTCCGGATGTTCTTGATGCGGGCCTCAGGATCGGTGAGACCGATCGGGGCGGCGAGGTTGACCCCGACGAAACGGTTACCGCCGGCGGGGTCGGCTTCGGATCGCAGGTTGACCGGCACCGCCATCGGCAGCGTGTCGATCGGCACCCCTTTGGCCCGGTGGTAGAGCCGCAGAGCACCGCAGACGCCGGCGAGGTAGGCGTCGTTGATCGAGCCGCCCGCCGCCTTGGCGGCGCGGTGCAGGTCCCCGAACTCGATGTCGATCGCATCGCTGCGCGACGACAGACTGCGTCGGCGCAGCAGCGGCGACGGGTCGGCCACCGGGCCGATCACCCGCGCGCCGGACATGGCGTAGTCGATGACGCTGCCCAGTCGGCTGACCGGATCGCGCACCACGTGACCGACGGCCTGCGCGGCGCCGAACACCGCGTCGCGCATCCCGCCGACGACGGTGCCGGGCAGGCGGTTGAGGCCGCGGCGCATCAGATCATTCGGCGACAGGTCGGTCGGGATGGGCAGCGGCGGGGTGTCCTGCGGTGGCGGGTCGCGCTCGAGGTCGTAGAGGTGGGCGAACATCTCGACGCCCCCGACCCCGTCGGTGACCGCGTGGCTGAGGTGAACCATCAGCGCGGCCTGACCGTTCTGCACGCCCTCGATCAGGGTGGCGGTCCACAGTGGTCGGGAGATGTCCAGCGGTGATTGCGCGGCGACCTCGGCGAGGTCCATCACCTGGCGGAACGTGCCCGGCTCGGGCACCCGCACCCGGCGCAGGTGGAAATCCAGGTTGAAGTCCGGGTCGACGACCCAGCGCGGCGCCGCGGTCGGGAGCGTCGGCGTCACCACCTTCTGGCGCAGCCGCAGCACCTTGCGCGAGGCGTTCTCGAACCGGGTGCGGAACAGCTCCCAGTCCGGGGTGGTGTCGAGCAGTTCGACGGTCAGGATGCCCGAGCGGGTGCGGGGGTTGGCTTCGCCACGGTGCAGGATCTGGTCGAGCGGGCTGAGTTCCTCCGGCAGTCCGGCCGCATCCAGTTCCGGCGCGTTGCTCATGGCGACCACGCTAGTCGGCGTGTTCGGGCCGCGAGGCGCGTTTTGCCCGCGTCAGCGTGGCGGAGTCGGCGGAACGACGAGATACACTCCTCGGCGTTGCCTCCGTAGCTCAGTTGGATAGAGCAAGGGCCTTCTAATCCCTAGGTCGCAGGTTCGATTCCTGCCGGGGGCGCCAGTTCAGGGGTGGTTTTCCGCTCCTACGTCAGCCCGCGGCGACCAGCGGGTGGATGCGATCGAGTTCGGCGCCGCACTCAGCCCGCGCACGGTCGGCATCGTAGCGGGCCTGCATGTTGATCCAGAACATGTCCGACAGGCCCAGCGCGCGCGAGAGCCGCAGGCCGGTGTCGGCGGTGATGGCCCGCCGCCCGTGGATGATCTCGCTGAGCCGGGTCTGAGGGACGCCGATTTCCTGGGCCAGCCTGTAGGCGCTGATTCCCATCGGCACCAAGAACTCTTCGGCGAGAATTTCGCCGGGGTGGGTGGGTGCGAAGTCGGCCATGATGTCTCCCCTTTCTAGTGGTAGTCGGTGAGTTCGACGTCGTCGGCGCCGCCGTCGCGCCAGGTGAAGCAGAGGCGGTATTGGTCGTTGACTCGGATGCTGTGCTGCCCCTCGCGAGGCGGCTGTAGTTTTTCCAGCCGGTTGCCCGGCGGGATGCGGAGGTCGTTGATGTTCTCGGCTGCGTCGAGGATCTGCATTTTGCGGCGTGCCGCCTTGGCCAGCGTGGAGCTGATCCCTTTCGGCCGTCGCAGCTCCCAGACCTTCTGGGTGTCGCTGTCGCTGAACGACCGGATCACCCGACAATGCTAACGTGAGACGTTACTAACGTCAATCGAGAGTATATGTCGGCCGTCCAGCGGCTCGCTGAACCCAGACAAATCGAATGACGGCGCATCATTCAGCCGCTGGAACCGGCGATTCGGCATCGGTCGATGCCGTTGCCGCGCTTGGCTACCGGGCCGCCGGGGCGACGTGCAGTTCGTCGAGCAGACGCCGGACGCGCTCTTCGATGTCGTCGCGGATGGGCCGGACCGCGTCGACGGATTGGCCGGCCGGGTCGGGGAGCTCCCAGTTGACGTAGCGCTTGCCGGGGAAAATCGGGCAGGCGTCGCCGCAGCCCATCGTGATGACGACGTCGGCGGCTTGGACGATTTCGTCGGTCCACGGCTTCGGGAACTCGCCGGTGATGTCGATGCCCACCTCGGCCATTGCGGCGATCGCGGCGGGATTGATCTCGTGGCCCGGCTCCGAACCGCCCGACCACGCCACCGCGCTGTCGCCGGCGAGGTGGGTGAAGAAGCCCATGGCCATCTGTGAGCGGCCGGCATTGTGCGTGCACAGGAACAGCACGGTGGGCTTGCCGTCGCTGATCTTCCCTTCGACGCGTCCCAGCGCGTGCAGGCGCTGGCGGGCGAAGCGTTCCGCCAGCAACGGCAGGAAGTTCGGAACCGTCGCTCTTCCGGCGAACTGGTCGTAGGACGAATGCAGGAACCGTTCGATGGTCTCGGCGCCGAACGTGCCGTCGAACTCTCCCTGGAGTCGGGTGGCCGCTGTCTTGAGCGCCAACTTCTGGTCGATCGACAGATCGTGACGCAACTGGTGGGTGACGGGACTATCGGTCATTTCGGATTCCTTCGGTAGACGGAGAAGACTGCGCAGGACCGGGGGCAGGAAAGAAGCGCCGCAGCGCGAGGGAGACATAGACCAGTGCCACCAGCACGGGCACCTCGATGAGCGGGCCGACGACACCGGCCAGCGCCTGACCGGAGGTAGCGCCGTAGGTGGCGATCGCCACGGCGATGGCCAGCTCGAAGTTGTTGCCCGCGGCGGTGAACGCCAGCGTGGTGGTGCGCTGATAGCCCAGCCCCAGCACCGCACCCATCAGGTAGCCGCCACCCCACATGATCGCGAAGTAGGCCAACAGGGGCAGCGCGATGCGGGCGACGTCCCACGGGCGGCTGGTGATCTGTTCGCCCTGCAGCGCAAAGAGAATGACGATCGTGAACAGCAGCCCGTAGAGCGCCCACGGCCCCACCTTGGGCAGGAAACTCTGCTCGTACCACTGCCGCCCCTTGGCCTTTTCGCCGAGGCGGCGTGACAGGTACCCGGCCACCAGCGGGACACCGAGGAAGATCAGCACCGATTTGGCGATCTGCCAAGGCGAGGTGTCGATACTGGCCTGTTCCCAGCCCAGCCACCCCGGCAGCACCGAGAGGTAGAACCACCCCAGCACGGCGAACATGAAGACCTGGAAGACCGAGTTCAGCGCGACCAGCACCGCGGCGGCTTCCCGGTCGCCGCAGGCGAGGTCGTTCCAGATGATGACCATCGCGATGCAGCGGGCCAGCCCGACGATGATCAGACCGGTGCGGTACTCGGGCAGGTCCGGCAGCATCAACCAGGCCAGCGCGAACATCAGCGCCGGACCCAGCACCCAGTTCAACACCAGAGAGCTGACGAGCAGTTTGCGGTCGCTGGTGACGGTGTCGAGGCGGTCGTAGCGCACCTTGGCCAGCACCGGGTACATCATGATCAGCAGCCCGAGTGCGATCGGCAGTGAGATCCCATCGACCGCAACGGCTTCCAGCGCTTGATTCAGCCCGGGTATCCACCGGCCCAGCAGCAGGCCGACGACCATCGCGATGCCGATCCACACCGGCAGGAACCGGTCGAGCGACGAAAGTCTGCCGACCACCGGCGGCTCACCCACACTTGGCGTTCGAACCTCGCTCATGCGTCTGCCACCGCCAACGCCTCGGCGCCGTGAGGCGCACCGAGTAGCGAGGACAACGCGTGCAGGACCGCGGGAACGACCGCGTAATACACCCACGTGCCGCGGCGCTCGGAGGTGAGCAGACCGGCTTCGCGCAATACTTTCAGGTGGTGTGACACCGTCGGTTGCCCGACATCCACGCCCACCGAGATGTCACAGACACAGGCTTCGCCGCCTGCGTGGCTGGCCACCGCGCTGAACAGCTGCAGTCGCACCGGGTCGGCCAAGGCCTTGAACTTAGTCGCCATGTCCGCTGCCGCGGGCGCCGACAGCGGCTCACGCAGCAGCGGTGGGGTGGGGCAGCAAACGGCATCGGCATCGGCCCGCTGATTCGACATGCATCAATATTGACAGATATCGAACCAGCGGCCAAGTGAACATCGCGCGACCCGGCGGCCAACGCTCGGTGAGCGTCAGCAGCAGGACGGCTGTTCCGACGCACCCCGTGGGCTGGAGCCGAACTCCTCGGCATCCTCCAGCACGGTGTAGACCTCCCACCGTTCCCCTGCCGGCCCGGTCACCCAGACTTTGTCCTGCGTGGCGAAGCAGCAGGTCGTGCCGATCTCCTCGTCGGTGAACAGGCCCTCGCCACTCAGCCTGGCGATTTCGGAGTGCACCTGATCACTCGACTCGACCTCGACTCCGAGGTGGTTGAGGGTCCCGCCCCGGCCCGGGTTCTCCAGAAGGACCAGCTTCAGCGGCGGCTGGGCGATCGCGAAGTTCGCGTAGCCGGGCTTCACCTTGGCAGGCCCGGTGTTGAACAGCTTGGCGTAGAACGCGATCGCCTCGTCCAGATCGTCGACGTTGAGTGCGAGTTGAACACGGGACATGAGTGAACCTCCATCTGTTTCGACATATATCGAACTACTGACAGGCCCCACCCTGCCACCTTTTTGATATATGTCAAGATAGGTGGCATGCTGGCTTGGTGCCCAAAGCCCTGCCGACGATCGACATCTCCGCGCCGGTGTGTTGCGCCCCGGTGGCGGCGGGCCCGATGAGCGACGACGACGCCCTCGAGGTGGCGCTGCGGCTGAAGGCCCTGGCCGATCCCGTTCGCGTCAAGCTCATGTCCCTCCTGTTCAGTTCGCCGGCCGGGCAACAGACCAGCGGCGAACTGGCGACCGCGGTCGGTCTCGGCGATGCCACTGTCAGCCACCACCTGACCCAGTTGCGCAAGGCCGGGCTGGTGATCTCCGAGCGGCGCGGCATGCGCGTCCATCACCGGGCTCACCCGCACGCTCTGCAAGCACTGTGCGCCGTCCTCGATCCCGATTGCTGCACCTGAGCCGTCCGCATCAATCGCTGAAAATCCGTTGTTTCGCGGCCAATCCGTCGGGAATCCACCCGACACCGCCCCGCCGAACACGCCAGGCGCCGGCGGTTGACCGACCAGCCCGATCCAGGAGGACACATGGCTGACCAGAACAGCGGAGCCGAAGAAGGCATCAAAGGGACCGTCGAAGAGGTCAAAGGCAAGGCCAAGGAAGCGGCAGGTTCGGTGACCGGCCGCGACGACCTCACCGAAGAGGGCAAGGCCCAGCAGGACAAGGCGGACGCCCAGCGCGACGCCGCACAGAAGGAAGCCGAGGCCGAATCCGCCCGCGGTGGCGCCGAAGCCGCCGAGAAGCGCCAGGAGTCCAACCAGTAGCTCAGGGGCCCGGTCCAGGCGGCCGGGCCTCGTTCTGCGAAGGTCAGGTCGGTTTGATCCAGCGCCACTGGCTGGCGCACCACGGCGTCGCCCCCGTGAGACGGTCACCGACCGCTCGAACCACGCCGGGCCACTGCCATTGGTCGTAGTCGTCGCCGGTCAGCCATCCCCCCGGCCGCACCTTCGGTCGCCAGGCGTCGATGTCCTCGCAGACGCTCGCATAGTCGTGGCGCGCGTCCAGATGGACCCAGGCCACCGAATCGTCGGGGAACAAGCGTGACGCGCGCACCGAATCGCTGATGATCAACTGCACGCGGTCGGCGAACCCGCATGCGAGCACGTTGCGGTGCAGCAGGCCGGCCATGGTCCCGCCGCCGTGCTGCACGGCGTGGCCGTGCGCATTCGTGTTGCGCTTCCCCTCCGGCCCACTACCCAGCGCGGTGTCCACCCCGACGATGTCGACCTCCAGGCCGCGGCCGGCAACCACATCGGCCAGCGAGCAAATGCTGCGCCCGAGGTAACAGCCCACCTCGATGAAGCGGTCGCCGTCGCCGAAGTGCGCGGCCGCCTCCTCCTGTCCCTCCCGCCAGTTGAACCAGCCGGGAATGTCCTGCCAGGACTGCACGAGCCGGTCGAAATCTGCCATCGGATTCGTCATCGGCTCCCATCATCTCTCGGCCCCCTCGCGGCCGCTCGCACGCATCCCGGCCGCTCCGCGGGCCGGACCAGCGTCGCTACCAGCAAGCAAAGCGAGTAGGGTCACCATCTGACGACCCTCCAGGGGATGAACCAGTGATGACTGGCGCGCGTAACGAGATGACGACGGCTATAGGAGGCAATCGTGGCGACGACGAGCCCACCCGGCGACACCACTGACAGTCCCGGGGCGCTGAAGGCGGCCTGGCGAGCGATGAAGCCCCCGGTCTTCATCCCGGCGTCGATCGTGATCTTCGGTCTCATCATCTTCTCGGTCATCTTCTCGTCCACCGCGGAGAACGCCTTCACCAATCTGAACTCCGCGATCAGCAGCGGAATCGGCTGGTGGTACATCCTGGCGGTCACCGGATTCGTCGTCTTCGCGCTGTACTGCGGCTTCTCCCGGATCGGCACGATCCGGCTGGGCCGCGACGTCGAGAAGCCCGAATTTCCCTTCTGGGCGTGGCTGGCGATGCTGTTCAGCGCAGGCATGGGCATCGGCCTGGTGTTCTACGGCGTGGCCGAGCCGCTGACCCACTACATCAACCCCCCGCCGGGGCTGGGTGTCGAAGGTTCCACGCCCGACGCCGCGAACCAGGCGCTGTCGTTGACGCTGTTCCACTGGGGGCTGCACGCCTGGGGCATCTACGTCGTGGTCGGTCTGGGCATGGCGTACATGACCTACCGTCGTGGCCGGCCGCTGTCGGTGCGCTGGCTGCTGGAGCCGTTGATCGGCCGCGAACGGGTCGAAGGCTGGATCGGCAACACCGTCGACGTCGTCGCGATCGTCGGCACCCTGTTCGGCGTGGCCACCTCGCTGGGCTTCGGCATCACCCAGATCTCCGCGGGTTTGGAGTACCTGGGCTGGATCGACTCGAACAACTGGTGGACCGTCGGCATGATCGCCGCGATCACGCTCGTCGCTACCGCGTCGGTGATCCTGGGTGTCAGCCGCGGCATCAAGTGGTTGTCGAACATCAACATGGGCATGGCCGCGGGGCTGACGCTGTTCGTCCTGCTGCTGGGACCGACCCTGTTCCTGTTGCAGGCCTGGGTGCAGAACATGGGCAACTACGTGATGTCGTTGCCACAGCTGATGTTGCGCACCGGGCCGTTCACCGACGGTGAATGGCTGGGCAGCTGGACCATCTTCTACTGGGGCTGGTGGATCAGCTGGGCG
>MDTD01097781.1_pt1 | contig 17756 bp, 18 predicted proteins | sample 811221 | NCBI WGS metagenome assembly MDTD01 (sample SAMN05326646, study PRJNA326480) | marine metagenome | isolation source: seawater | place: Pacific Ocean: South West | collected 2011 | reverse complement strand
CGGGCTCGAAGAAAAAAAGATTCTACTTTCCGTTGGCCGCCTCACCACCCGCAAAGGACTGCGTGAGTTTGTCGAACAGAGCTTGCCGGCTATTGTCAGGGCAGAACCCAGCACCATGCTGGTCGTCGTGGGCGAAGCGCCAAAAAACTCGCTAGGTGCGGGCATTCAAAGCGTTGAAAGCATCCAAGCACAGGCAAACCGCTCAGGCGTTGGCAAGCACATCAGGTTTCTCGGCGTGATTACCGACCCAGTCTTGCTTGCAACGGCATACGAAGCCGCTGACGTACACGTGTTCCCCGTCCGTCACATAGCTGACGATCCAGAAGGGTTTGGGATGGTTGCGATTGAAGCAGCTGCTCATGGATTGCCCACAGTGGCATTTGCTACGGGAGGGGTGGTGGATGCTGTATCAGATGGCCTGTCTGGGTGCCTTGTCGCTAACGAAGACTATCTCAGTTTTGCTATATCAACACTCGATATAATATCCGGCGATACTTACCGCCAATATTCTGAAAGGGCGATCGTGTTCTCAAAACAATTTGCATGGTCCAAAATGGGCAAAAATGTATTTGCCAGCCTAATAAAATGAAAGGGGTTTGAATGAAGAAAAAGAAGTCAGAAGTCAGAAGTCAGCTTTCTAACAGTTTTCTGATTTCTAACTCAGCCTCGGCTATTACTTCTGTCCAGTCTTTAATTGATATATCCGGGAGCTGCTTTTCTAAAAGCTGTGAAGCGATGGAGCCAGCGAGAGCGACAGAATCACCAAATTCGTATAGCGTATTTGGAGTTTCCTCGAGCAATGCGGCCATGGCACCCACCTTACTTGAAACCACCGGCAAACCGCAGGCGAGCATCTCATACGCTTTCTGCGGGAAACAGTACTGACCAAACCGATCGTCGGGAATGCACATAACGCCGACATCTAATGCGTTGAACAACGTCGCGACCTGCTTGTGATCAATGCTACCCAAATAATGCACCCGTTCCCCGTCGGGTATGCTTATACTCCCGTTCTGAGGACCAGCAAGCACCAAGTGTAGATCTTCATCATACTTCAAACAGTCCCATGCGCCGTACAGGTCAGCGATTCCTTTCTCTCTATACAATGCCCCTGCTGTACCGATCAGTTTAGCCCCCCCAGGCAACCCCAGTTTCTCCCTAGCAAGTGTCTTATCCAGCCGGGTGAACACAGCATCATCAATCGTGCTCGGCAGAAACAGAACCTTTCCGGTCACACGGTAGGAGTCTTTAACTAGCCCCATCAGCGTGGGACTGACGCAGGTTACTACGTCGGCTCGGCGAACAGCCCAGCGAAATACCGAACAAAAACCTGGAATCTTGCTCTGTGGAAAGCTCTCAAAATTGTCATACAGATCAGCAACGAAACGAGCACCGTGACGATGAGCCATCACCCGCCCCAACACCACGTTGGGGATATCCGACGCGGCGATCACCACATCAGGCTGGAAGTCCCGTAAAAACGCGTCAAGTTCTAATAAATGCCTCATAAGCCGGACCGGGAGCAGACCTTTACCAAAACGGGAGTGCCAGACCAAACGGCCATTATCAACTTGGTGCGGCCAGGTACCGGAGTCTGAGACAGATTGATAACTAAAGGAAAAACACTCAACTTGATGACCCAACTGGGCCAATTTCCGAGGCATTTCATAAAGACGCGCATACCGATCCATTATAACGTCTTTGTTCATGTAGCGGCGCTTGCATAAAAATACTATTTTCATTTCTTTCCAAGCAATCGCTGCGCAGCAGTTAAAGCAGCCGCCACAACTTGATCCATATTGTAGTATCTATACTCCGCAAGGCGGCCGACAAAGGTAACATTCCCCTCATTACTTGCTAGCTTCTCGTACCGCTTAAACAACGCCTCGCTGGAGTCGCTAGGTACTGGGTAGTAGGGATCGCCAGAGTCAGTGGGGTACTCTCGCACGATAGATGTTCCAGAATGTGTTTGCCCAGTGAGGTGTTTGAATTCAGTAATCCGTGTATATTCATGGTCATTTGGGTAATTAACCGTGCCAACGGCCTGATATTGAGCAACATTTTCTTGATGCTCATGCTCAAAGCGTAAAGATCGATATGGCAGACGCCCGTAACAGAAGGAAAAATATGCGTCTAACGGCCCCGTGTATACAACATGAGCGTCGTTTTTAGCATTTGATCTTTCAAAGAAATCGACACCAAGCTCCACAACAATATTTGGGTGATCCAGCATCTTTTCAAACATTTTTGTGTAGCCATCCGCAGGCATAAACTGGAAGATATCAGTAAAGTATCGGTCATCCGAATTAGTTCGGACTGGAATTCGCGCCGCGACACCGGCTTTAAGTTCAGAAGGGCTAACGCCCCACTGTTTCCTCGTGTAGTTCAAAAAGAACTTTTCGTACAAATCCCTTCCAACAGAGTTCAGCACCACGTCTTCACTTGTCTTGATGGGGTCTCTCGGCTCTCGGACACGCTCAAAAAATTTTGCCGCTCCTTGCTCGTCAAGCTCTAGCCCATACAACTGGTTCAACGTATCCTTATTAATTGGAAACGGGTATTCCTTACCATCAACTACGCCTCTAACTCTGTGCTCGTATCCACGCCACTCGGTGAACCGAGATAGGTAGTCAAGTATCCGCCGGGAGTTAGTGTGAAAAATATGCGGCCCATAACGGTGTACAAGAATAGAAGCCTCATCAGGCTCGTCGTAGGCATTACCTCCAACATGACCTCGTTTGTCTAAAACCAGAACCTGCTTTCCCGCATCAGCCAGCTCTCTAGCTACTACACTGCCAGCAAAACCAGCGCCCACAACAATGTACTCAGTCATCACAACTAACGCCCCTAATAACCTTACTGTCGAATGGACCAGCGTTCATGACGACGCCCCTTAACCCCTCGTACGCCATCCAGCAGGCCAGCAAAAAACGCTTTTGCTTGAGCAGCACGATGAGGCTCGTTCAATAATGCGGCAAGAAGGCGTAAAAAGGAGCCAGGGATGGTCTTAAAATAATAGCGCCAGCCGTAATATTTCTTGCCGATCAGCAAGCGATTTCGAGTATCGTAATAACGCTTCCAGGGCGGCAATGTCAAACAGATCAACTTCAGTCCGAAAAGTCCGAATGAGTACCTCTGGGACTTGGGATGTTCTATAAAACTGTCGCCTGCAATGTACACGCTATGCCCTGCATGCTGTGCCCGCATACAGTATTCCACATCATCGGCAGCTATAAAGTAGCCCTCATCCGGAAAACCGATTTCTGAAACTAATTCCTTATTAATGAAAAACCCCAAAAAAGGAAGAGACTGAACTTCAGCCAAAACTGGAACATCACACTTCTTGTTTACCACCTTGCGCTCTTGCGAAACAAGCGTAGTAGCCCAAGATGTGTCATCACCATTAACGGCCAGCGAACCGTAGACACTCGTTTTATCAACAGCGACAGCGAGCAGCTTCTCCAGCGCGTTCCGATGAGGTACCGCATCATCATCCATCATCCAGAGCCAATCAGCTCCCAGCTCTAGCGCATGCCTCATGCCCGCTGCGAATCCACCAGCTCCGCCAGTGTTGTCCGGTAATGCCAGCACTCGTATCGATGGATGATCGGTCCACCCGTCCTCAGCTAGGTTCAATAGAGTACCATCTGTTGAGGCGTTATCTACCACTAGAATTCGAGCCAAAGAATACGACTGATTGATCAGTGCGCGCAGATTTTGCTGTAGGAGCTCATACCGGTTATAAGTTACGACAACAGCATAGACCAAGCACATATCAACGCCTCGAATCTGGAAAGGTGCGGGGATCTAGCTGCGAAAAGGTATCCCAACTGTCTAGCATCCCCTTTTCTTGGGGAAAAAAAGAAAAATGCCCCGCTAGCACGTCTTTCAAATAAAACATAGGCCTGGAGTACAAAACACATGCCTCGCACAGCCCCTCCTCATCGACGCCTAGAATCCCTTCGCGCCAAGAAGATCTAAGCCCTTCGATCTGATCATAAAAGGAGCGTTCTATTAGAAAAGCCCCAATACTAAATCGCGTACCGATCAGCTCATAGGTGCTATTTATCTCATCGTTGACTCTAGAAAACCGACTTGAGACTTCATCGAACGGCAAAGACCTAGTCCATATCCACACAGCCGCGCTAGGGTCGTGATGAGCAGGAACACCAACACAAGAAATCAACGCCTTACCAAACTGACGTTCATACGACTCCAGCAGGTCAAGGCGCTCAAGAAACCACCGATAACTAACCCCATTGACATTGAGGGTTGGCACACATATACCTGGATCGTAGATTCCATCCGTCCTAATCCTGCAAAACCCCGACTCCATTCTCTCAAAATAGCCAGCCGCCAAAAAGACGTCTTCATCTAGCTTGTGGATAAGATCAGCACAAGGATGTAGCTTAACCGCCAAATTCAACGCCAACCCTGTCTTGTTTTTTTTCTACGGACAAGTAACTCCAGCCTCTTCCATGCGACAGTGCTTTCAGGCTTTCAACATGCTTACCCGCCGTAACGATACAAACATCCGTATCATCTGGACAAATCTCAGACAAACGATCTAGAACAAGAGGCCATAACAATGGCTTATAACCTGCCAAAACCATAACAAGCCTAGGCTTATCTCTTGAGTTATTTGAAAATTTAAAGCCAGACCTATTATCTCGATATCTAATAAAACGATTATGCAGTGCATCAACGACATCAAAGAAAGCACTAGCAAAAAAACCTCGAACCCCTCGCTTCTTAACGCTACCAATAATTCTATCAATAGCTCCGTTGATCAATTCAAAGCCTCCCTCGCCAGCACGGGATCAATAATATGGCCATTCGCTCCGAGTTCACAAAGAACCTGCTCTCCCGCGGAGTTAAACCCGATATAGGAAACAGCTGCGCCTCGCTCAACGGCCTCCATCAAGGCTCGATGCTCGTGCCCCACCCACCCTGGATAGTTAAAGTACTCATCAAATACGATAACCGCGCCAGGGGAGCAAAGCTCCAAAAGCCCTTCAAAAACACATTTGGTAGAAGCATAAAGATCGCAATCTATATGCATAAAGCATATCTTAACCCCTGCCTTCTTCAGCTCTTCAGAAAAAGCAGGCACTGTTTTATCGAACCATCCAATGCGCAAGGAAACATTACGCTGCTTAAATGTCGGTATTGAGGTCTTGAAAACCCCCTTACCGAAACCAGGCCGCCAATCAGTCGGCAGCCCCTCAAAAGAATCGAATCCATATACTTTCTTTTCGGGAAGCAAATTAGCTAACAAACCCAGAGTGTACCCAGAAAAGACTCCGAATTCGCATACGCATCCAGCTACAGTTTTCGCCCTCTCAGCCGCAAACATCAAGAGCGCGTCTCGATCAGCAAATCGTTTCGCATCAGGCATCATTACAGAAACGTAGTTAGCGCTCGCATCCCTAGCACGCACCTGCAAGACATACTCAAGGTCCTGCCCCATTCGCTTTAACGTGTGACGCGCAATGCCAGCATAGATCCGACTCATAAAATTCAGCTTCATGTCTCTTTAACCTTCTTTTTCTCCACACGAAGAACCATCAGCAAAAACCCGACACAGACACAAGTTTCAATTAATAGCAGCACCCACGCACCTCCCACCACCCCGCTCTTCAAAACCTGAGCTGGAAACAGCATAAAATATAAAAACGCAGCGAATCCAGTTACAAAAAACACTGACCGATCATATCCTCTAGCCACCAACCAATGTATGCCTGCAATATTACCTAGAACCACAAAGAAAATGCTAAAAGAGAGTATCCTAACAACCACCAAAACGCCCTCAAACCCATCACCACCGAAATAAAGAATCAACGATTCAGCACCGCAATTCAAAACAGCAATCAATAGACTCGCGAACAATACAACTGCAAACGTAACTCCCTTGGCCCAATACTCCCCGTTTCGAGCTTGTCTTATAGAGTAAGGATAAAGCACTGAAAGAACTGGCGAAATCAAACCTAAAAAAGCCTTTACTATACGTTCAGCCAACGCAAAAGTAGCAACACTCTCAGGCGAACCAAAAACCCCAATAACAAACGGGTTCATAACGGAGTAAACTGCAGCGCTAGAGGTTGAGAGGAACATGCTGAATGACGACTTGAGCATACACAGCGCCTCTTTTAGTTTAACCACCTTAAGCGCGGGCCGGATGTATAAAAACACGAATATCGACGCAAAAAAAGAATTTACGAATAATGACGCACACTGAGCTAGCAATGCTAGCCACAAGTCGTTTTCATCTCGAACACAAAAATATGCTATTCCTAGCAAAAGAAGCTGGCCGGCAAAACCTGATATTGCAATGCAGCCAGTCATTTTTGACGCAAGAAGCAACCATAATGGAGATATAGCAGCCCCAATCAAGCCGAGCACCACTAATAGCGGAGCATATGGCATCCGCATCGGCTCCGGACTAAATAAAAATATTAAAAATAAAAGAACAAAAGAAAATAAAAGAACCAAAAACCTAGCCACCAATATCGATGAGTACAGTTCCGATATTGAGGAAAATCGAAAATCTTTTTTTGCCGCCTCTCTGCCACCTACATAACCAAATCCGAAATCCACTAGGACAGAAAGTCCGGCCAGCACTGAAGCCCAATACATCAAAACACCGAATTTATTAGCACCTAGCGCGGCCGTCATGATCGGCATCACCAGAAATGGAAGCAGATACTGAATACCCTGTAGCATATACAGGTATACTGCCCCCAAAACATACCCCGAGCCTCTGCCCATAAGGTTCACCAGAGACGCGACAAATAAAAGAACGCAATCACGCACGATCTCGATACATCAAGGATGTTATCTGCTCAGATATTAACCCCATCAAGAAAACCATAACACTGCCTGTATAAAAAAGCGCACTCATATTCGTAAATCTTACCTGAGTAGACAAGGTATAAGCATACCAAGCCGTAGCCGATATAAATAGAAGAAGTGCAAAAGGGGCAAACAACTTAAGGGGAGAATACAGCGTCCCCACTTTAAATATAATCAGTAAAAACCTAATACCATCCTTAACTGGTCTTATGTGGCTATCACCAACACGCTTTGCCGCGTGTATCGGTACGTATGCTACAGAGTACCCTGCTCTAAAGAACGCCATAGTGGAGGTTGTTGGGTAGGAGAACCCATTGGGCAGAAGGTATAGAAACTCTAAAAACTTTTCCGCTCGAACGGCCCTGAAACCAGAGGTTAAATCTGCAACATGATGCCCCACCACGTAAGTCGCCAACATATTGTACACACTATTGGCAAGACCCCTACCCAAACTCGCTTGTGAGCCCTTTTGCCTAGAACCAACTACCATGTCGTATCCACGACCAAGCAAATTTAATAGACTCAATATATCCTCAGCCTTATGCTGACCGTCCGCATCCATAAAAACAAGGATCTCGCCTGAGGCAGCACGAGTACCGGACTTAATGGCCGCGCCGTTTCCTTTGCTATACGGATGAATAATAACAGCGGCTCCCGCCTCCCGCGCCAATCGCGCCGTGCCATCTGTAGAGCCATCATCAACAACGATAATTTCTGCATTTGGAAGAGTCTGCCTAACTTTCCTCACAACATCGCCGACGGTGCTCTCCTCATTTTTCGCAGGAAGGATAACGCTTACTGCCCCAGACTTTCGCTCATACATTAAATGCACTCCTGCCCCTCCAGTCTTTCCCTGATCACCAGGCTTTTTCTTGCGTCAGCTCCGTCACTTATGAGCTGCTGTCCAACGCGCTGTATTTCATTACGGTATACATACTCTGAACGCTTTAATGTAGAAGGTTTCTGCCTCTCAAGAATACCAGGCACGCCGGACAGTAGGCTGTATGCGTAACTGGGATCAAACGACATCTCTGCGGTCATCATCATCGCTGCATCGGCGTCTGCATATAACTCCATCGCCTTCGAATAACAAATATACGCCGAGTCTTGAACGCCTTGCGCCACATAAACCTTCGCCTTCAAATAGGGAATTAACCGTAAAAACAACGGCTTTTCTCCATAAACAGTTGACCTTTCAAGCAGAGAAAACATCGCGTGCATTCCATCTAGGTAACTCTGCTCCCTAGTACGCACAACCATTTCAGTCAACTGCCTCAACCCAGTCACTGCCTGGGCGTCAAAGGGCTGCACCGACAACATTCTTCCAGCTCGATCAAAGTCGTGAATACTCGCGGATCCGTTTTCCACCCTCTGTAGAAGCCAAGTTACTGAGAGCAGCGCACTCTCAGGAATGCGCTCCATAGCCGACTCGAGGTATTGACCCGCCTCTTGATCTCGACCTGAGGCCGCGAGAGCCGAGACGATCACACTTTGAGCCCGGGCAGAATTTGGAGAGTTAGCAGCCCAATATAGCTCCAAGGCACTGGAGTTAGACCACAAAGACGCTCTCTCGTATGTCATAACCGCCAGCAACCCCATTATTGCCAAAACCGTTACGACGCCTACTCTAACACGCATCATTTCCGCGAGAGCGACAAGCCCCGAAGCCAACGGTAAAAAGAAAAAAATACTCGCCTGATAGTTTCTGTGCTCGAAATATATTTCCAGGTTAACAACGCTGGACTCTACCAAGTGCGAACATAAAAAGAACAGAACCGCCAAAGCCAGAAACGGCCAGCGTCTTTTGAGAAGAATGGGTAAGGCAACTGAAGCCAAGATAAAAGCAACTGAAAAGAAGGTGCTTACCGGCTCAAACAGAGAGCGAGATATAACATAATCATCCTGAAATAGCCCTTTCCCCTCAACCTTCGGCACCCATAGATCATACACATAACTGCATATAACTCTAGCCTCAGTCAACACTCGCTCGTATTGATTAAAATTCCGATTCTCCCAGGGCACTCCGGACAGATTTATTAAGCTAGCAAGGTAAGCGAGCACAACCAAGGATGGCGCGTACAGGAACATGAACGCCCAAAGACGATTCAGGCGCCCCCACCTTTCGCTTTGCGGCCTACAGAACTCGACAACCAAAACAAGCAGAGGCAGAAGCGCGCCATTTTCCTTGCTTAACACTGCAGCGGCAGTGCAAAAAACGAGAGAAAAAGACATCACCAAATAAGCATAGGCCGGGACCTCTTTCAAGCGAGTACGCCCAATGAGATATCCCCATATACCTAGCAGCACAAACAAGGTACTTAACTGTGCCATACGCTGAACAACATACAGCGTCGTCGACACCATGTATGGATGTAAAATCCAAATCCCCGCAGCAATCAATGCCACCCAGTTGCCACGCCCTGATCGCTCACCGTAGTAGCTGACCAGTACACGTAAACAGGCGAACAAGAAAACACCACAGAGCAAGTGAATCAAGATATTTGTGAATTTAAAGCCATGCGCAGAGGACGGCCAAGCGTTATCGTTCAGTAAGAATGTCGCAAGAGCCAAGGGCCGACCAGTCGGCCCTGCAAATCCATTACCAACAAAAGACTTGAAAGTTTCCCAACTAACGACCCCACCATAAGCCCCCAAGTCATCTAAGTTTGGATAGTCATCAAAAAGAAAGCCCCCTTGCACCCCTGGCCAATAACAAAATAACGCCACAAGCAAAATGAGGTAAAATCCAACTAGCAACGAGTACGTACTACGCATTAGGTCACAACCCTGAAAAAAAACGCCCACCATGAAAGGTGGGCGCTAAGCTAACAACTAATTATTAGCGGCAGCTGGCAGGCATATACTTAGTCTGTACTGTGCCGCCCCTGCACTTCCACTCAACAGACCCAGAGCCAGTGGAAGGGCTCAGCAGCAGAGTAGTAGCAGTAGAGTCGACTTTATCATTGTAAGTGATGGTGATCAGACCGGTATTGGGTGTCACTGCGACACTAGTCACGGCGTTACCGGTGATGCTAGTGGCAGCAGCAAGACCTGCAGACGCCTGGCTTGGCGGAAATTTACCTTGGGAAGAGTAAAACTCGGTTACCGAAGCCTTTGCGCCGCCGGCCAGACTCAGACCTTCAGAGACGTGGGCACGCTTCGTATAGTCTTGGTAAGCAGGCAAAGCGATAGCTGCAAGAATGCCAATGATCGCAACAACGATCATCAGCTCGATCAAGGTGAAACCCTTTTGAGCTTTCATGATTAACTCCTTTAATGTGAGATAGCCGTTTGGCTGAAACCAACTAAGCAAAATTTATACCAACACCCAGATCCCGCATATCCCAGAGAGACTGAAGCAGTCTAAGGTGCCCGCCGCTGCCCTGATTCGCCAGAAAGTGACACTTTTTGTCACCCGAACCCCCAAGCTCGTTCAGATCGTGCAATAAGGCCCGCGCCTGTACTATAGTCAACACAAATAACCGACCCGCAATTCGAAAACGAGAGCCTCATGGAAACCCCTGCTCTGTCCGGGCTGGCACGGCGCATTGTGCAAGAAGGAATTGTCAACGCCGAAACCGCCTCAAAAGCAACCCAGCAAGCCGCCCAGGACAAGATCCCCTTTATCACGCACTTGGTGCAACGCAAGCTGGCCGACGCCAAGTCACTTGCGATGGTCTGCGCCGACGAGTTTGGTTACCCCTTCTTCGACCTGGCTGCGCTGGACAAAGAAACGCAACCTAAAGAACTGGTCAGCGAAAAATTAGTTCGCCAGCACAACGTCATGCCGCTGTTCAAACGCGGTTCACGTTTGTACCTGGCCATTTCCGACCCGACCAACCAGCAGGCGCTCAGTGATATCCAGTTCAACACCGGCTTGATGACAGACGCCGTCATTGTTGAAGACGACAAGCTGCATGGCGCGATCGACAAGTACCTGGACAGCCCGACCGGCGGTCTCGGCGATATCGGGGACGCCGAACTGGACGATCTGGATGTGCAGTCGGTCAAAGACGACGATAAGCAGGACGCTGGCTCCGACGCAGACGACGCCCCCATTGTCCGCTTCGTCAACAAGATGCTGCTCGACGCCGTGCGCATGGGCTCATCCGACTTGCACTTTGAGCCATACGAGAAGGCCTACCGGGTACGCTTCCGTACCGACGGCGTGCTGCATGAAGTAGCCAAGCCTCCGCAGCAGCTGGGCGTGCGTATCGCAGCGCGCTTAAAAGTCATGTCGTCGATGGACCTTGCCGAGCGCCGCAAGCCACAAGACGGCCGCATCAAGTTGAAGATATCCAAGAGCAAGGCCATCGACTTCCGGGTCAACACTCTGCCCACACTCTGGGGCGAAAAGGTGGTGCTGCGTATTCTTGACTCTGAAAGCGCCAAAATGGGTATCGACGCGCTGGGGTATGAAGACGACCAGAAACAGATGTACCTGGCGGCCCTGGCCCGCCCGCAAGGCATGATCCTGGTAACAGGCCCGACGGGCTCCGGCAAAACCGTTTCTTTGTATACGGGCCTGAACATTCTGAATACCGAGGAGCGCAATATCTCCACCGCAGAGGATCCGGTCGAGATCAACCTGGAAGGCATCAACCAGGTTAACGTCAACCCCAAACAGGGCCTGGACTTCGCCCAGGCCCTGCGTGCATTCCTGCGTCAGGACCCGGACATTATCATGGTCGGCGAGATCCGTGACTTGGAAACGGCCGAGATTGCCATCAAAGCAGCACAGACCGGCCACATGGTGATGTCCACCCTGCACACCAACAGCGCAGCGGAAACCCTGACCCGGATGCGCAATATGGGTGTGCCATCGTTCAACATTGCTACGTCAGTGAACCTGATCATCGCCCAACGCCTGGCGCGCCGGCTCTGCAAGAGCTGCAAAACAAAAATCGACGTGCCGCGCGAGACCTTGCTTGAGGAAGGTTTTTCAGCAGAAAAAATTGATGCCGGCGTTACAATTTATGGCCCGGTGGGTTGCGAAAATTGTAAAGACGGTTATAAAGGACGTGTTGGGATTTACGAAGTCGTCAAGATCACTCCAGCAATGCAACGCATCATCATGGAAGACGGCAACTCTATTCAGATATCTGACGTAGCCCAGAGCGAGGGCTTCAGAAACTTGCGCCAGTCAGCCCTGATGAAGGTCGAAGAGGGTGTGACCAGCCTGGCGGAAGTAAACCGAGTGACCAAGGACTAAGTCATGGCGCAACAAGCAGCACTTAAAAAGAACCCTGCCGCTGCCAAAGCCAAAAAGGCCAAGGAAGAAAAGCTCTACCCCTTCAAGTGGGAGGGCAAGGACCGCAAGGGTACCAAGATAACCGGCGTCCAACAGGGCAGCAATGCTGCGCTGGTTAAGAACCAACTGCGCAAGCAGGGTATTCTGGTTACCAAAATAGGCCGTCAATCGACACTGTTTGGTAAGCGTGCCAAGCCGATCAAACCGCTGGACATCGCATTCTTTACACGCCAGCTGGCCACCATGATGGAGTCCGGGGTACCCATCATTCAAGCGTTTGAGATTATTGCTGAAGGTGCCGAAAACCCGAATGTCGCAAAATTGGTCACCGAGATAAAAGTAGATGTAGCTGCCGGTAACACTTTGGCTGACTCGCTGCGGCAGCATCCGAAGTATTTTGACGATCTGTTCTGCAACCTGGTTGAGTCTGGCGAGCAATCGGGGCGCCTTGAGTCGTTGCTAGACCGCATCGCAACCTATAAAGAGAAGACGGAAGCGCTCAAGGCCAAAATCAAGAAGGCCATGACCTACCCTATCGCCGTTGTGGTGGTAGCTATCATCGTTACCGCAATCATGCTGCTTAAGGTGGTGCCCAGCTTTCAAGAGGTGTTTGCCAACTTTGGCGCCGAACTACCTGCCTTCACTATGTTCGTCATCGGGCTATCCGAGTGGTTACAGGCTTGGTGGTTTGTAGCACTTATCATGATTATTGCTATCGGGTACGCCTACGGCCAAGCCCATAGACGCTCGAAGCCATTCCGTGACTTTGAAGACCGAACGCTGCTAAAAGCTCCCGTAGTCGGAGACATCGTTTACCAAGCCGCTGTAGCACGCTATGCCCGCACCCTATCTACCACCTTCGCTGCAGGTGTTCCACTGGTTGACGCGCTGGATTCCGTCGCGGGCGCTGCAGGCAACGTTGTCTTCTACAACGCCGTCATGAAGATCAAAGAAGATGTTTCGGCTGGCTCACAACTGAACTTTTCGATGCGTTCAACCAACGTGTTCCCCTCCTTGGCGACTCAGATGACCGGGATTGGCGAAGAGTCAGGCAACCTAGACGGAATGCTTGAAAAAGTCGCCGATTACTACGAAGCAGAAGTAGACAACAAAGTAGACAACCTCACAACTTTGCTAGAGCCTCTGATCATGTGTGTCTTGGGCATCTTGGTGGGCGGCTTGATCATCGCGATGTACCTGCCCATCTTCCAACTTGGAAGCGTCGTCTAAACACATGCAATTCAGCTCTTATCTGGCCAGCACCCCGCTGGCCTTTATTTTGCTCGCCGGCCTCCTGGGCCTTATCATTGGCAGCTTTCTCAACGTGGTTATTCTGCGCGTGCCGCGCATGCTGGAGATTGAGTGGCAGCAGCAGGCGCGGGAGATTCTTGAGCCGGACCGCGAGCACGCGCCGCCGGCGACGTACAACCTCATTCTGCCCCACTCGCATTGCCCCAAGTGCAACACCGAGATAAAGCCCTGGCAGAACATCCCGGTCATCAGCTACCTCCTGCTGCGCGGCCGTTGCGGCAACTGCAAGGAGCCGATCAGCCTGCGCTACCCGGCAATCGAGCTGCTGACTGCCGGGCTTTCCATGCTGGTTGCCTGGCAAATGGGCTTTGGCCTGGCAACCGCGGGCATGCTGGTGCTCACCTGGGCGCTGGTCTGCCTCAGCATGATTGACGCCGATACCCAGCTGCTGCCGGACATCATCGTCCTGCCATTGCTGTGGCTGGGCCTGATCCTCAACAGCTTTGGCGTGTACACAGACCTCAACACCGCGCTCTGGGGCGCCGTTGCTGGCTACCTGAGCCTGTGGTCGGTGTACTGGCTGTTCAAGCTGGTTACCGGCAAGGAAGGCATGGGTTACGGCGACTTCAAGCTGCTGGCCATGCTGGGCGCCTGGGGTGGCTGGCAGGTGCTGCCGCTGACCATCCTGCTGTCTTCTCTGGTCGGCGCCATTTTGGGCCTGATCATTCTCAAGGCACGCGGTGCCAACAACAGCACGCCCCTGCCCTTTGGCCCCTACCTGGCTATCGCCGGCTGGATCGCTCTGATCTGGGGTGAGACAATTACCGGCCATTATTTGCGTTTCGCCGGTTTCTGACTCGCTCCTGTCCGGGGCCATAACGATCGGCGCCCTGAACGAAGGAACACCGGATGATCATAGGCCTGACCGGCGGCATTGGCAGCGGTAAAACCGCTGCCGCCAACCGTTTTGCTGCTGCCCACGGCATTCATGTTGTGGATGCCGACCAGAAGTCTCGTGTCGTGGTTGAGCCAGGACGCCCGGCGTTGGGGCACATCGTCGACCGCTTTGGCGACGCCATGCTGCTCGACGACGGAACACTGAACAGAGCCGCCCTGCGCGAAACAGTCTTTGCCGCTCCGGAACAACGGCAGTGGCTGGAGCAACTGCTGCACCCGCTGATCCGCAATGAGATCATCACCGACCTGCACTCCGCTACGTCCCCATACGCGCTACTGGTTTCCCCCCTGCTGGTCGAGTCCGGGCAGAACAGCCTGACCAGCCGGGTAATCGTTGTCGATGTGCCTGAGGCCATGCAGCTGGCGCGCACCGTGCAGCGCGATGCCGTGCCCGAGGCACAGATACGCGCCATCATGCAGGCCCAGGCACAGCGCGAGGAGCGCCTGCGCCACGCCCACGATGTATTGACCAACGACAGCGACCTTGCCGCCCTGCATGCCCAGGTTGACGCACTGCACACTCGCTATATGCAATTACTGGAGCGCTCCTGATGACGCTGACCGTCAACTGCCCCACCTGCCAGGCCCCGGTGTCCTGGACTGATCAATTTCCACAACGTCCCTTCTGCAGCGAGCGCTGCCGGCTGATCGACCTGGGCGCCTGGGCCGCCGAAGAACACGTTATCCCCGGCGGCGAGAATGAAGAGCAGGACCTGTTCTCTGACGACCTGCCGGAACAATGACCATGCGCCGCATTCATGTCATGGCTGCGGTGATTCGCGACGCCGAGCGCCGTATTCTGATTGCCAAAAGACCGGACGACGCTCACCAGGGCGGGCTATGGGAGTTTCCGGGCGGCAAGCTTGAGCCGGGCGAAAGCCGCCTGGAGGCATTGCAACGCGAGCTGCGTGAAGAGCTGGGTATAACCGTGCAACAGGCCCGACCACTGATTGACCTGCAGCACAACTACCCGGACAAGCTCATCAGGCTGGATGTCTGGGAGGTATCCGAATTCACGGGCACGGCGCACGGCGCAGAAGGCCAGCCGGTCCGATGGGTAACCGAGCAACAGCTACCAGGCTATGCCTTCCCGGCGGCCAACCAGCCTATCGTAGCTGCGGCCAGGCTGCCCCAGCGCTACCTGATTACGCCCGATTGCGCCGCCGCAGGGGTGCTGCAAGGAATCGAGCACGCCATCGACGCCGGCATCAGCCTGATTCAACTGCGCCAAACCCAGCTCGACATCCAAGACTATGAGGCCCTGTGCGAGCGGGTGCTGCAACGCTACGGAGCGCGGGCCACCTTTATGCTCAAGGGGGATCAGCCACCTGCAGACCGCCGTGCCGGGTGGCACCTGACATCACGGCAACTGCGTGCGATGTGCGAACAGCCGCTGCCAACACGCCCACTGCCCGCTGAGCGCTGGCTCAGTGCATCCTGCCATGATGCCGAGGAGCTGCAGATGGCCGAGAGGCTTGGGGTAGATTTTGCTGTGCTGTCGCCCTTGCTGCCTACAGCATCACATACGGACGCCAACCCATTGGGTTGGAGGCAGGCGCACGCCATGCTCAGCAACTGTCGCCTGCCGGTTTATCTGCTGGGCGGGCTTACTGGCGAGGACTTGGCGGCAGCGCATAACGCGGGGGCACAGGGCATCGCGGCGATACGTGGGTTGTGGAACCAGCCGTAAGGCGGCACGGACGCGACATGTCGCGTCCCTACGAGAGTAGGCTTCGCGTTCCTGTGGCTTTTGCGGAGTGTCGAGGGTCAACGGTTGCGCTTTGTCTACGTTAAGTTACACTTTTCGTAACTTTCTGTTGAGTTACTGCCATGCTGTCCGAACGCTTCTCCCTGCAACCCCTGCAGCGACTGTATCAGGGGCTGGATTCACTTACCTCACCTGATCGGTTTTTGTTCACGGCTGCGGATATGCGGGTACTGCTGCCGGAACTGAGCCAGGGCGCTTTTCGCGCACTGCTCAGCAGGGCAGCCAAGGGCCAACGCTTAGAGCGGGTGTGCCGCGGTATTTACCTGTATCTTCCTGCGTGGTCCTCTGATGGTCGCCTGCTGTTTCATGTGGCGGCTCGATTGCGTGCGCATGAGTTCAATTACATCAGCCTGGAAACGGCCTTGAGCGACTGCGGCATCATTTCTCAGGTGCCGCAGAGCTGGCTCACCCTGATGTCGTCCGGACGTAGCAGTGTGATCGACTGCGGCCGCTGGGGTCATATCGAGTTTGTGCATACCCGGCAGAACCCGTCGGCCATTGCCGAGCAGCTAGCCTATGACAACGCCTGTGGAATGTGGCGCGCGAATCCAGCGCAAGCCCTGAGGGACATGAAAGCTGCCCGCCGCAGTATGGACCTAATCGACTGGGAGGTTGCCGATGAGCTTATTTGATCGCCTGGTAGACCAAGCACTCAGCCAGCAAGTAGATCTCGCGCCGCTGCGGGTGGTCGTGGAGAAGGAGCTGCTGCATCACGACGTCATGCGGGTGCTGAGCGACTGCGGCCTGCTCGACAGGCTGTGCTTTATTGGCGGCACCTGCCTCCGCGCTTGTTACGGTTCCAACCGCTTGAGCGAGGATCTGGATTTTACCGGTGGCGTCAATTTTGATCGTGCCGCGCTGGCCCAGTTGAAGCCATTGTTGACCGAGCGCTTGCAAACCAAATACGGTCTCGCTGTTGAGGTAAGCGAGCCAAAGAAAGAAGTCGGCAATGTGGACACATGGAAGCTGAAGGTGCAGACCCGGCCAGAGGCCAAAAATCTGCCGGCCCAGCGTATCAATATTGATATCTGCTCTATTCCGAGCTACCAGCCTCGCGCGAAGATGTTGCTCAACCCATATGGAGTGGACATGGGAACCGCAGGGCTGATTGTCCGGGCGGAGTCTTTGGAAGAGATTTACGCAGACAAGATTCTAGCCTTCGGATTGCGCCGGGGACGTATCAAGAATCGGGACATCTGGGACCTGCTCTGGCTGAAGCAGCGGCTTATAGTCCCGGCACTTGAGTTAATACCGTCTAAACTGGATGATCACGGCGTGTCAGCGCAGGTCTTCTTGGCAACCGCGCAGCAACGTGCGCGTTCTTTGGTTGAGGACGCCAACGTCAAACGCGAGTTCAGGTTGGAGATGCAGCGTTTTTTGCCGGCGGCGTTAGTGGCAGCCACAGTAAACGACGAGCGGTTCTGGGCGTACCTAGCCGCAGAGATTCCAACGTTGATGCGCGAGGTTACACAAAGCTTGGACGGCAAGTCCTCCGGGCCGGTATTCCGGATGTAGGCGCCAACCACTTGCTTTGGCCTCAGCGGTGGGCGGCGGCGAGGGATCGCGGACGCGACATGTCGCGTCCCTACGCAAACACGTCTGCCGGGGCCTTAGTCGGGAGTGGTTCAGACGTCGAATAAAACACCATCCCGTAGGGCCACGGCACGCCGTGGCCGT
>MDTD01129581.1_pt1 | contig 17758 bp, 21 predicted proteins | sample 811221 | NCBI WGS metagenome assembly MDTD01 (sample SAMN05326646, study PRJNA326480) | marine metagenome | isolation source: seawater | place: Pacific Ocean: South West | collected 2011 | reverse complement strand
TTTAGAATACCACCTTGTTTTAAACCTGGTGATAATTCCTGATTGGTAAATTCTACAGGAGCAGATATGATAATTCTTGTTTTTTCATCAACTCTTTGAAAGTCAACATGTATAGGATTATTTTTGACCTTATGTCGTTGAATACTTTTTACAACAACAGCTTCTTTCTTATCTCCAATTTCAACCTCAAAAATTTTTGAGTAAAATCCACCTTCTTCAAATCTTTTTTTTAGTTGTATAGTATCAACGGCAACCATTAGTGGATCAGCGTTTCCACCATAAATAATTGAGGGAATAAAACCCTCCATTAAATAAGGCTTTGTGTTGCCCTTTTTTCTTTCTTTTGCAGGTATGTTTCCACTAATTTTCATAGGCTGAGTTTATACAATAAATTAATTAATTAATCAAATAGAGAAGATATAGAGGACTCACTATTTATTCGCATAATTGCCTCGCCAAATAAAGGAGCGACTGATATATATCGCATAGAATTAGGGATGTCGAATGCTGGTTTTATAGAGTTAGTACATACCATTTCCTCAATAACAGAGTTATTAATATTATCTAGAGCTTTACCCGAATAAACTCCGTGAGAACAATATCCATAAACATTTGTTGCACCTTTATCCAATAATGCCTTTGCAGCATTACAGATAGTCCCACCAGAGTCGACTAAGTCGTCTACAATTATACATTTTTTATTCTCTACAGAGCCTATAACATTCATAGCATTTGAAACACCTGGTCCATCTCGCCTTTTATCTATAATAGCCAAATCAGCATTAAGTTTTTTTGCAAAGGCTCTTGCTCTCAAAACTCCACCTACATCAGGGGATACTAAAACTAAATTTTCATTTCTATTATTTTCTTTAATATCATTGATAAATAAAGGTGCGGCGTAAAGATTATCCAAGGGGATATCAAAGAAGCCTTGAATTTGTCCAGCATGTAAATCCATTGTTAAAACTCTATTTGCCCCAGCTGTTGTGATCAAGTTAGCTACTAATTTTGCAGAGATTGGTGTCCTGGGGCCTGTTTTTCTATCTTGTCTGGCATATCCAAAATAAGGTAGGACTGCAGTAATTCTAGCCGCAGAGCCTCTTTTAAGGGCATCAATGGCAACTAAAAGCTCCATTAGATTATCATTAGCTGGGAAAGAGGTCGATTGTATTAAAAATACATCTTCACCCCTCACATTTTCACCAATTTCTACAAAGATTTCCTTATCTGAAAATCTTGTCATAGTTGCCGATGAAAGTTGAGATTGAGTATATGAAGCAATCTCATTTGACAATTCTTCATTACTATTGCCAGAGATAATTTTCATGGATTAAGTTGGTTATATATTAATTTAATTTTCAATCAAAACTTAATTTATTGAAACCATGCTAATATTTCTTCCATAATCATCTAGTTTTTTTTTCTTTGCCTCTCTGTAACTAAAATAATTTTTGCTAAAATAAGTATTTTTTTTCATGTCTTTAATGTTAATAATACCATTTTTAGATGCTATAAAGGACGCAAGGCGAGGTAAGTCATAATAATATTTACCTCCAATTATCGTTGAAAACTGATGATATTTAGGTCTGAACTTATCAATAAATGACTTTGATACCTCATAAGATTTTTTTCTTATACAAGGACCAATAATAAAATTTATGTTTTTATTTAAAGAGCCTAATTTAATCATTTTTTTTAGAGTATTTTGAATAACACCATCTAATAAACCTCTCCAGCCTGCATGACATATACCAATTATTTGATTGCTTGAGTCAAATAAAATTATTGGGAGACAATCAGCTGTAGTAATTCCTAAAATAATATCCTCTTTATTGGAAACTAAAGCGTCACATTTATATTTTTTTAAAGGATTTTTTACAATTAAACATTTATTTGAATGTGATTGAATTGGAATGACAACCTTCTTATTTTTTTGAGATATTAAACGTGCAGCTATATCTATATTCGAAATAACAGTTTTATGGTCATCTTTAGAGAGTAAACCACAATTAAGAGATTTATATATACCTTTAGACAATCCATTATTTTTTGTAAAAAATCTATATTTAATATTATTTGTCATTTTTGAAAAAAAGAAATATTCAAAAATTTTTCTCCCATATTATTAAAACTTTTTCCACTAATTATGTCTACAGTCTTTATAATGTTTGAGTCTTTGGAAGTTTTAAATTCTGTTGGAATAAATTGATAAATGAAATCATGTTGATTCATTATGATTGGAAAAAATTTTTTAAAAGAATCTGAAAAAAGTTTGAAGTTTACTTCAAACGAATAATCAATATTTTCAAATTTTTCAAAAAGCTCTTTTTTCTCATGGCCTGAAACGAGTCTTAATGTGCTTCTTTTTGGTAAATTTAAGTAACCGTAATCAGTTGCACTAAAAAAAAAATTTTTTTTTAATATCGAATTCAATTCCTGATACAAATAGATTAATAATGTTGAATGCTCCAAGATATCACCATCTTTAAAATCATTTACAGGATATATATTTTCTAAGATATTCGAGAGAAAACAATGCTCATGAATTAGTCTGTATTGATCTTTTTCTTTTGTAATTTTAATTTCAGAAAAAGTACTGTTTCCCCAAATATACTGTTTTGATCCAAACGCATCAAAAAATTCATTTGAATACATAAACAAAGTCTCATTACCAAGTAAATCTAGGTCTGAGATTTTGTCGATTATATTAATTTCTCTTGAAAATTTTGTCTTTATTTTTTTTTTAAAAAAACAACTTTTCTCAATAAAAGAAATTTTACTTACTTTTATTTTTTTTTGAACCAAATATTCCAATATATCACTTGTCAAAGTACCATTCCCTGGTCCAAGTTCTACAAGATGGACTAATTTAGTATCAGGAAAATGATTTAAGAATTGATTACACAAGCAATACCCAAATAAAGATGTAATCTCTGGTGTGGTTATAAAATGACCAGACTTAGAAATTTTTTCTTTTTCATTTAAATTATAAAATCCATCTTTATCAAAATTTGATATTTCTACAAAATCTTGAATATTTATTGAACCTAATGATTTTATTACTTTATCTATTTTTGATTGTATTGACATTGATAAAAAATAATTAATCCAATTAAGAGAATAGGAATAGTTAAAAATTGACCTTGTGTAAATAGTTCGTATTTTAGGCCTAGCTGCACATCAGGTGCTCTTAAAAATTCAATAAAGAATCTACTAATAGCATAATTAATTAGAAACAAACTTGTAATTATTCCTTTTTTTGTTTTTTTTAATTTAAAAATGAACAATAAAAAAATTGCGGGTATAAATCCCTCAAATATAGCCTCATATATTTGAGATAAATGTCTAAATATTTCCTCATTAGGATATCTAATACTTATTAAGAAAGTAGTTTCTCTTCCTACTAATTCTCTGTTAACAAAGTTAGCCAACCTTCCTAAAAATATTCCTACAGGAGAGCAAATACTAACCAAATCTGCAATCAACAATAGAGATATAGATTTTAATTTACTATATATTATTAAAGTAATAATAACTCCAAATAAGGCACCATGGAATGACATTCCACCATGCCAGACCTTAAAGATATTTAATGGTTCTTTAAGATAAAACTCAAAATTATAAAAAATCACATAACCTATTCTTCCACCTATGATAACTGATAAAAATAAATAAAAAAAAAGGTCATCAAATCTTTTTTTGCTTAAATCAAAATAACTCAAATTTTTAATTGCAAAAATATAAAAGTAAATAAATCCTAAAATATAAGATAAGCTATACCAACGTATGCCAAAGCCAAAAAAATTGAAAGCTATCGGAGATAAAAATTCTGGATATTCAAACACTTTAAAAAGTAATAATATAACTTACTTATCTAACAAAGATAAACTTTACTCATGTTTATCCAATTTAACTGATATTTCTTCTAGTATCTTTGAATTGGGTATTTACCTACATAAAGATTTTATAAGATTAAAAAAATATCTGTCAAAAATGTGTAAATAAGATGATTTTACCAACAACTTTATACTAGATATAGTATATAATACTCATTATTATGTGTTATATATAGTATATGAGAAAAAAAAATGTTGATTCTAGCCCTATTTCACATTTAGAGGACATATTTAATGTCAAACAGGAAAGTATTGGAAATAAAAAAAATGAAATTTCATTATTAACAGAAATTCATGATCAAAAAGTGATAATGGATTTTCAATGGATTAAAGATTTAAATGTCCTTATCACATCATTAAGTATTGATAATTATGAATATAGTTTCTTAACAAATCATATAAATAAAATTAACAACAATTTAATCATTGGAACATTAAAACAAAATACAAATAATAAAATTGTTTACAAACACAGTTTGCCAATTTCAGGACAATCGACTTCTGATGATATAAGGCTCTATTTGGAAAATATTTTATCAGAATTTAATCATTTATTGTCTGTTTTATTAAATAGTGAAAAGACCATACAGCAATCTCAAAGCCTAATTAATCAAAAAATTGTCGGCCACGCTTAAACCCTATATACTTTTTATTGGATATGGCCATTTAGCTAAATCACTATTAACAACTAAAATTTTAAAAAATAATTTAATTCATTTTATAAATTCGAAAAATAAAGTTCATTCAATTAATAATAAAAAGATGTTTAATAAAGAAATTTATTATGATTATATTTTTCTTTTAGTAAGACCTAACGTTTTTAAAAAAGAGTATAAAAGGTTTGAAAAATATGTTAAATCAAAAACTGTCATCGTTTCGTGTATGGCTGGAATTAATATTGATTATATTTCAAAAAAACTTGAATCAAAAAAAATTATAAGGATTATGCCAAATTTGATGGCTAAGTATTCTTTATCGCAAACAATGATTTATTCAAGAAATAAGAAAATTTTAAATGGAAATTTTTATAAAATAATTAAATGCTTTGGTACAATAATTAATTCAAAAAATGAAGATGAGATAAATTTGGCGACAGCTATATATGGTAGTGGTCCTGCTTTCATTGCATATATTATAAATTCATTTTTACTTGCTTCTCAAAGTATTTCGAAAAAATCAAAAATAAATGATATTGATTTAATTAATTTATTTAACAGTGTATTATCTTTAAATAAGAATTCAAAAGATCTTCAGAAATTTATAAATTCCATTGCTATAAAAAAAGGTACAACTCAGGCAGGCATAAAATTTTTAAAATCACAAAATTTAAAAAAATTAATATACATGACTTTAGATAGGGCTTATAAACGTGCTAAGGAAATTGGCATTGAAAAATAAATCTTTAAATAAATCTATATTAAATAAATTCAACAATATATCTCATACTAATAAAATTTTTTCATCTCTAAAATCCTTCAACTCAAATTACAGTAATTTTGAAAATTTTATCTCTGATTTTGAAAATTATCTCTCTAAAAAAATTGATACTCCTCCATCTAACCTAAATACCCACGATAAAATATTTGAAGGAATAATTAATAGACTTGATTGTCTATCTGATTATAAAAATCTTATTATTAAAATTTACTTAGAGTCTCAAAAAAATCCAAAATACTTTTTTACAATTAATAAATTTATCCATAATTATTTTAAAACTTTTCTTAAGTCACCTTTAGATTTGGCTATAGCTTACTTAATATACTTATATGCTTTTAATGTTTGGATTGAAGATAATAATGAAATGGATAAAACCATGGCTGCTATAGGTAACTCATTTGAAAACTTAAATAAAATTCAAAATTTATTTATTAAGAAATGATATCTTATGACGAATTTGAGAAAATAGATATAAGGGTTGGTACGATAATTGAAGCAAGTCATAATGATAAATCTTTAAAACCAAGTATCATTTTAATAATTGATTTTGGAAAAAAAATAGGAATAAAAAAAAGTTCAGCGCAACTTAATGATCATTATACTCCTAATGAATTAGTAGGATTACAAATAGCGGCAGTTACAAATTTTCATCCTAAACAAATTGGTAAGATGATCTCAGAGGTATTGGTTTTAGGTTTCCCGGATGAAGAAAATAATCCTGTACTTGTTAGTCCGACTAAGAAAATTATTAACGGTGGTAAATTATTTTAAATTCAAGTTGATAATGACTTTCAAGCCACCATATTGAGATTGTTCAAATTTTAACTCCCCATCATTTAATTTTAAAAGTTTTTGGACAATTGACAAACCTAATCCCGTTCCTTGATTAAGCTGCTCTGATCCTTTTATAAAGGGTTTAACCATTTGTTCCTTTGATAAAGTACTGCCTGGTCCATCATCATCTACTTTAATAATCCATTTCCTTCCATATATTTCTGAACTTAAAAATATGTTTTTTGCAAATTTATTTGCATTATCTAAGATATTCATTAGCGCCCTAGATATCTGATTTTTTCTGATTAAAACTTTATGAGTATCATTTTTAGTAATTTTGATATTCTGATAATTATTTGAAATTTCCTCTATTAACTTATCAGTGATGATATCATGAAGATTTTCATTTTTTTCATTTTTTATGAAATCTAAATAATGATTAAGCATCAAATTCATTTCTGATATGTTTTTAGAAATAGAATATTTTAAATCTTGATTATTCAATTCTTCAATCATCAAATTTATTCTTGTCAAAGGAGTTTTTAAATCGTGACTTATTCCTGCAAGCATATTTCTTTGGTTATCTATAGTGCTATTTATATTATTTTGCATATTATTAAAATCACTGATTAAACCCCTCACTTCTGAAGAGCCTGTAGGTTTTAGATTTGGAGTTTGTATACCTCTACCAAAGCTTCTTGTAATGATACCTAATCTTTTCAATGGTTGTATTTGTTTTTTAATAAAAAAATATGAAATTAATGATAAAATTAAGCTAATTGCTATTGTCCATAAAAAAAAACCGCTAACAGTTTTTGTTTCAATTCTTTTTTTTGGTACCAAATAATAAAAATCATCATTCAATGAGCTGTAGAAAATAAAAAAATTTTCGTCTTGCAAAACTTTGAATTCTCCTGTTATTTGACTTAATGATTGATTAATTCTTTTTTTGAAAATCCAATTAGATATATTTTTAGCATTTGTAATATCATAATCTTCAGATCTAATTATTTCCAATGTATTTGCAAATTCATTTACAGATTTTAAGGTTTTGTTAAGTTCTAAAATTTTTATTTCATTAGATATTGATTGAGCACTTCTTTTAATAACAAGGTCCCAGTGTAATTCAAAAAATATAATTATTCCTATAATCTGCACCATAACGATAGGAATGGTTATGAGATAGACAGATCTAACAAGTAAACTTCCAGAAAAATTAGACCATTTTATCATTGAAGAAAAATTTTATAACCCTTTCCATGAACAGATCTAATCAAATCACTGAGATTGCATTCCTTCTTAATTTTCAGCCTCAATCTTGAAATTTGCATATCACCACTTCGAGATAAATAATCCAATCCCAATTCATTATTTAGTAGATCTCGGGTCAAATACTGATGAGAATTATTTATTAATAATTTCAATATCTTAACTTCATTGCTGGATAAATTAATTTTTTTTCCTTGAAATAATAAATGTTCTTTTTTTAAATTGAATTCAGTATTCTCCCCTAAAGATATGATGTCTTGTGATTGTTTCTTTAAAATATTTTTTTTTATTTTGAGTAATAATTCTCGAGAGTCAAATGGTTTGCCAATATAATCATCTGCACCTAATTCTAGCCCTGTGACTCTATCATCAACATTACTTAGTGCAGATAAAAAAATTACTGGTGAATTCAACCTATCTCTTACATTATTTTTATAAAACTCTAACCCAGTGCTATCTGGTAACATGACATCTAAGATAATCAAATCAAAAATAAATAATTTGATAAGTTTTTGAGCCTCATTTATGTTATTTGCCTTTGAAACGATATAATCATTATTTTTAAGTAGTTTTTCAATTAATTCTTGGAGGCTTTCATCATCCTCAACTAATAATATATGTCGATCCTCTATCAAAGTGACTCAATTATATTTATAAATCCAGCCATATTTTTTGGATCCGTTTTTTGAAAAATTTTTATTATTTTCAAATTAACTCTATTTATAATTTTTTCAATTCGATCATCGCCATTCCTGGTTATAAAGATTTCTTTATTATTTCTATTAATGATTTTTTTATTTTCTAAGTCTTTTAATATTAAATTTAAATTTTGTTTTTTTAAATAGATTTTATTCGCTATATCAATTTTTTTGTTAAAGCCTTTTTTAATTTCTAAGAGCACTAAAAGTTCATTAAAAGTAATTTGATTAATTTCGCAACAAACTTGAATTTCTCTTTGAAGAAATTTATAGGACCTATGAAGCCCAAGAATAATTTCAAGAATATTTTCTTTTTTAAAATATAAAGTATCTGCAAAACTTAAATTCATTGAATGAACATATAATTATATTGTGAATTGAAATAAATAATAATACATTATTGCAAATTATGGAAATTATCCCTTTTGATAAGAGAATTGGCTTTATTTGGTATAATGGCGATTTTGTTGAATGGCAAAATGCAACAACTCATGTGCTAAACCATGGTCTTCACTACGGGAGCTGTGTTTTTGAGGGTTTAAGAGTTTACGGAGAAAAGATATATAAATTAGAACAACACACTGAAAGATTATTCCATTCTGCTAATAGAATGGGTATTACAATTCCTTATACAAAAGATGAATTAAATCAAGCTCAAGAAGCAACAATACAAAAGATGAATATCAAATACGGCTATGTGCGACCTGTAATATGGAGAGGAAGCGAGATGATGGCAGTATCTGCACAAAAAAATAAAATTAATGTCGCTGTAGCGACTTGGGAATGGCCAAGTTATTTTTCAAAAGAGGATAGATTAAAAGGTATAGCTCTACAAACTGCAATTTGGAAAAGACCTGCACCTGATACTATTCCAACTGATGCAAAAGCAGCAGGATTGTATATGATTTGTACTTTAAGCAAACATGAAGCGGAAAAAAATGGATATGCTGATGCTTTAATGCTCGACTATAAGGGAAGAGTCGCTGAGTCAACAGGTTCTAATATTTTTTTTGTTATAAAGGGAGAGATACATACGCCAATACCTGATTGCTTTTTAAACGGTATAACAAGACAAACTGTTATCGATATAGCAAATTCTCAAAATATCATTGTAATTGAAAGAGATATATATCCTGATGAAATTAAAGATGCTGACGAAATCTTTCTCACTGGGTCAGCTGTGGAGGTGACACCTGTAGGAAAAATAGATAATCATGTTTATAAAGTTGGGGAAGTAACAACTAAAATATCTGAACTCTATATGAAAGAAGTTGATCCGAATTATTCTTAACTAAGTTTTTACAATTTCTTCCCATTTTAAAAATTTCTTAAGATCCTTATCTTTAAATTTTACATGAAATTCTTCATCTCCATTAACATTAAATTTCCATAGTGCAACATTCACTTTTAAATTGTCAATAATGAATTCACATGCCCTGATGGCATCCTCTCTATGTGAGGAAGCAGTGATAATTAACACAATTTTTTCACCTAAATATAGTTTTCCCACACGGTGAATTATTAGGCACTCATTTAAATTCCAATTTTTTAAGGCCTGATCTCGTATAGATGATAATTGTTTATTTGCTAAGTCTTCGTAGCACTCCAAGAAAATACTATCAATTTTTTTATTATTTTTATTTATTTCTTCTCTAACAGTTCCAAGAAAAAAACTATATGCACCATTGATCTTAGTGCAAATCTTTTCAAATTCATTTTCTAAATTAAAATTTTCCTTAATTATTTTAATCATTATCCGCCCGTGACAGGAGGCAAAAAAGCAACCTCATCATCATCTTTTAAGATAATATTTTTGTCAGTAACTTCATTAAGATTTAAAAAAATTTTAATGCTTGGATCATTAAATATCTCTGTAAAAACTAAATCATCTTTGATTAATAAATTAAATAAATAAGATAATGAAGCGCCGTCAGGTAATTCAATTTGGTCAATTCCTTTTTTTAATTTTACCCTAATCCAGGAAAAATATTTTAATTTAATTTTCAAATATGTTTTAAGCCTTTTGCCATATAGTTATATCCTGATAGTAATGTTATTATCGCTGCTACCCATAAAGTTACCAATCCGATATTCCATAAAAAGTCATTTAATTCAAATCCTAAGCTAATTATTAAAATTGATAAACTTATCATTTGAAAAGTTGTTTTATACTTTGCTAATTTGCTGACAGGCATGTCCGTGTTTAATTTAGCAAGAAATTCCCTTAATCCTGAAATTGCAATTTCTCTAAGTAAAATAACTATTGCAGGAATTACATGAATATTTGTGATGACGTTTGTATCAACAAGTACGACTATGACTGAAGCAATTAATAATTTGTCTGCTATGGGATCTAATAAAGTCCCTAGTTTAGAGGATTGATTTAGGGTTCGGGCTAAATACCCGTCAAAATAATCAGATATAGAGGATACTATAAACAAAGCTCCTGCTAATAAGACAATTTTTGGATCCTCTGAAAAAAGTAAATATAAAATTAGAGGAATTAAAATTATCCTCATAAATGTAATGATGTTTGGAATTGTATATATTTTAGACATTAATTTTTTTTAATATATCTTGAATATTTTTTTTATTTAATCCCTTTATTTGTTTAAGTTCATCAACTTTTGCTTGTTTTAAATTTTGAACACTTCCAAAAAAATTAATTATACGCATTTTCTTAATTTTACCGATTCCATGAACGTCATCAAGAAAACTAGTTTTCAAAGATTCCGACATTCTTTTTAAACTATTTTTTTTGGATAAATTATGAGCCTTATCACGTAATTTTTGGATAAACCCCTCTATTTGAGGACTTTCTTTTAGAGAAATATTATTGTTGTAAAGTGTGTGGTATCGATCAAAACGAAAGTCTCTCTTGAAACCTTTCGTTACACCGATTAAAAAAATTTTTTCTTTAATGCCATATTTTTCTAAAATATCCTTACAAATTTTCAAGTATGGTCTTCCGCCATCAATTATAATCATATCTGGCAACATTTTATCATCTTTAGCGAATCTGGCTTCAAAAACTCTTCTCATAAGATCTGCATCTCCAAATTTTTTTAGGTCGAAATCTTTAAATTTGTAGGTTCTTGAGTCTTTTACACTGAAACCATCCTGGTTAAAAACTACATAAGATGAGACTGCGTAATTATTTCCAAAAAAACTATTGTCATAAGCCTCTATCCTTTCAATATTATTAGAAATATTAAATCTATAATTTATTAGATTTAATATTTCATTGTTAGAGTCATATTTTTGTTTTTGTAAAAGAACTTCTTTATCATTTTTATTTAAAGTAAGTTTTGAAATCTGTTTGATTCCTGGTATTAAATTATTTTTTAAGGTGGTATCAATCTTATAATTTTCTTTCATTATTGATTTTAATTCTGAATATCCCCTAATTTTTTTTGATAAAATAATTTTACTTGGATGAAAACTTTTTAGGTAAAATTGTATAATTAAAGAGGTAGGATCAATGTCATCCTCAATTTTTTCAGAAAAATAAATCAAATTTCCACCTAAATATCTACCATATCTTATAAAACTAATAAAAATTGAAAAATATTTACTATCATTTACATAAATATAATCATAATTAGCATCTTGACTGCTAACTTTAACTTCTTCTCTTATTATATAATTTAAAGATTGAAGGCTATCTCTGAATTCAGCTGCTTTTTCGTAATTTTGATTTTCACTAAAAAAAATCATTTTTTTTTCAAGCTTATCTAATATCTTTTTTTGATTACCTTGAAAAAATTTTACAGTATTTGAAACTTGTTTTGTGTACTCCTGTTGACCGACATATTCCACACATGGCGCAGAACATTGTTTCAGATCATATAATAAGCAAGGCCTATTTCTATTTTTAAACTCTAAATCTGAACAACTTCTTAATTTAAAAGATTTTTGTAGTATTTTAATAACTTTATCTGTTTTTAAAGCAGATGTGAAAGGACCAAATACCCTGTCATCTTTTTTAAAATCATTTCTAAAACGAGTTAATCTTGGAAAATCGTCATTTGTTATTTTAATCAATGGAAATGATTTATCATCTTTTAGTCTAATGTTATATCTTGGTGAGAATTTTTTAATAAGTAATGCCTCTAATAATAGTGCATTTCTCTCAGACTCAGTTAATTCAAAATCAATATTTACTGTTTGTGATACCATTTTTTGAAGTCTTCTTGGAAGTTTTGGTAAATTCCCATAATTTGAAAGCCTTCTTTTTATGTTAATTGCTTTACCTATGTAAATTGGAATATCCTTTTTATTTTTAAACAGATAAACACCTGATGTTTTTGGTGCATTTTTAATTTTATCTTTTAGTATTTCTAGGCCAATCATATAGCTATTTTACAGACATTTTATAAATCGCAAAAAAAATATTTATGAATTTTTAGTCATATAAAATATACTTAAATAATAAATAACAGATTGTTATTCTCTGTAACGAATACACAGGTAACGGTATTCCCTGTGATGAATACCTCTTTAATAGGAGGTTTTATGGCCCAAAAACATAAACACTTAATAGTGAGATCTGATATTGGTTGGTGTCCACAAGAAGAGGATTTAAACAAAATATCTGACTGGATAAGAAGTCTTATAAAAAAAATTGATATGAAACTACTGGCCGGTCCTTACACAACTTATGTCAGTGAAAAAGGTAATAAAGGTATGACTTCAGTAGCGATAATTGAAACAAGTCACATTGCTTTACATATTTGGGATGAGAGTAACCCAGGACTTATGCAACTTGATGTGTATTCTTGTGCTGAATTTTCTCCAAAAGATGTTTTCGAAGAAATTAATAAAATTTTTAAAACAATAAAGATGCAGTATAAATTTCTTGATAGAGAAAAAAAATTAATGGAGGTAAAACAATAATTATGCTTATTGGAGTTCCAAAGGAAATTAAAAACAATGAATTTAGAGTTGGACTAACCCCTAGAAGTGTAAAAGTCTTAATTAAAGAGGGACATGATATATTTATCGAAACGAATGCCGGGATTGGCTCAGGTTTTTATGACAAAAACTACATAGACTCTGGTGCAACGATATTAGAATGTGCTGAAGAAATTTTTAAAAAAGCTGATTTGATAGTAAAGGTTAAAGAGCCACAATTAAGTGAGATTAAACTTCTTAAAGATGAACAAATTTTGTTTACATACCTTCATTTAGCTTCTTCTCAAGAGCTAACAATGCAATTATTGGATAGTAATTGTATTTCATTTGCATATGAGACAATCACAAGTGAGACTAAAGGTTTGCCATTATTAACCCCAATGAGTGAAATAGCTGGAAGACTTTCTGTTCAAGCAGGTGCTAAATGTTTAGAAAAACACTCAGGTGGACAAGGAGTATTATTAGGCGGTTCAAGTTATAGTGAACCTGCACAAACACTAATAATTGGTGGAGGTGTAGTAGGCTATAACGCAGCATTAATTGCAGATGGAATGATGTCTAAAATAACAATTTTGGAAAAATCCCCAGACCGTATTGAATTTTTGAAAAAAGAATTTCCTAAAGCTACAGTGTTAAATATAGATAATATCATAATTGAAGAGATACTTCCTGATTTCAATTTAGTAATAGGTGCTGTTTTAATACCTGGATCTCAAGCTCCAAAAATTATTAAAAAAAAACATCTAAAATATTTGAAACCCGCATCGGTATTAGTCGATGTTGCAATTGATCAAGGTGGTTGTTTTGAGACGAGTATACCAACAACTCATGATCAACCTTCATATTTAGTAGATAATATAATTCATTATTGTGTTGCTAATATGCCAGGAGCAGTTCCAAGAACTTCTACTATATCACTTAATAACGTGACACTTCCTTATGTTGTTAATTTGGCTAATTTAGGAGTTAGCGAATTCTGTAGAGTATCTGATCATAATTTTAATGGTTTGAATACTTACAAAGGTAAACTTACCTATAAGCCAGTTTCAGAAGTTTTTAATATTCCTTTTATTAATCCAAGAGAATTAATTTGAATTTAGTTCAGACATCTGAACTACTTCCACCATACGATTTCTTAAATTGTAATTTCTATGATCAGGCTCATCCAGCAGTTTTTCCAAAAACAATTTTAAGATTTAGAAATCATAATTTTGAGGAATTTGATCATTTAAATGAAGACGAATGGATTGAAATTTTTGGTCTATTTAACAGCAAAATTTTACCCAAAAAAAAGAATTTAGCCTTAAGATATCATGGTCATCAGTTTAGAGTTTACAATCCCGAAATTGGAGATGGCAGGGGGTTTACAATTGCCCAATTTTATAAAGATCAAAAATTATATGATCTTGGCACTAAAGGAAGTGGGATTACAAAGTATTCAAGAAGTGGGGACGGAAGATTAACCTTAAAAGGAGGTATCAGGGAGGTTTTATGTAGTTGTTACCTTGATGCAATTGGAGTGAATACATCACAATCATTATCTCTGATAGAAACAGGAGAAAGTCTTTATAGAAATGATGAACCATCTCCAACAAGGTCGTGTGTATTAGTTAGAATTTCGCATTCTCACCTAAGAATAGGAACTTTTCAATATCATGCGTATCATCAAGACAATAATAATTTAGAGCTTCTTATCAAATCTATTGGTAAATATTATTTTAATTTTAATGACAAGAATAATAGCCCAATAAACTGTTTTTCAGAAATCGTTAAAAGATGCGCAGAATTAGCTGCATCTTACTATATTTATGGTTTTGTTCACGGTGTTCTAAATACTGATAACATAAATATCACTGGTGAAAGTTTTGACTATGGGCCCTTTCGATTAATGGAGCATTATGATCCTAATAAAATAGCTGCATATTTTGATCACTCAGGTCTTTATAAATTCGCTTCCCAAACTGACGCAATCTTTTGGAATGTTCAGCAGCTTGCTTCAATATTTACATTATTTGTTGAGCAAGACTCTTTGATACAAGAATTAAAAAAATACATTGATTATTATAATGATGAAATATTTCGACTTTTTTTTAAAAGACTTTCTCTGATACCTAGTAAAAATAAAAATCATAATAAAAATTTACTCAAAGATTTTTATAATTTATTACTTAATAGTAATTATTTATACGAAGAAATTTTTTATGATTTAAAAGGAGGCAGGCAAAGAATAAAATTAAATAATTTTTTAAAACAAAAATATAAGAATTTTAATCTTGAAAGGATGTTTGATAATCATGAATCAATTACAAATATGGATTATGAATTTATTAATTCATCAAATGTAGAAACTCTCCTTTATTCTGATATTGAAACAATTTGGAAACAAATTGATAAAAATGATGACTGGTCATTGTTTAATTTAAAAATAGATAGTATAAGTAAACTTAAAAGATCAAATCATAACCATGGATTGGGATAAACTTAAAATTTTTCACAATGTCGCTTTAGACCTTAATATTTCTGAAGCTGCTCATAAAATGAATATCAGCCACTCCTCAATAAGTAGGCAAATAAGTGCTCTCGAGAGAGAGCTTAAAGTTTCATTATTTAAAAGACACGCAAGAGGATTAACCCTAACCGAACAAGGTAAGATTTTATTTAAGACTGCTCATGATATTTTTGGTAAAATTGCTTTAACTGAAGCCAAATTAACAGAGTCTAAAGAAAAACCTACTGGATCACTAACTATTGCTGCAACTGTAGCATTTGGTACTACATGGCTGGCACCAAGGATAAATAAATTTACTGACTCTTATCCTGATATAGATGTCTCGATTAGAATTGAAAACAAATATACTGATCTTTCTCAAGGAGAAGCTGACATAGCATTAAGACTTTATGAACCTAAACAGATGGATTTGATTAGATTTCCTTTGTATGCTTTTCAATTTAGGATTTATTCCTCTCCAGAATACATTGAAAAATATGGAATACCTAAGGATGTAAATGATCTTACTAAACATAAAATTGTTGCTTTTGGTCATAGTGTTGAGCCATCTATACCTGATGTCAATTGTATTCTTGACCTAATACCAAAAAATAAAAAATTTAAAAAATTATTTATCTCTAATATGTATGGTGTTATGAGAGCAATAGCTGGTGGAGCAGGAATTGGAGCATTACCAGAATATATGAAGACTTCTAAAAATAATTTAGTACCCATATTGCCGAATATAAAAACACCTAAGGCTGTTATTTATTTTACTTATCCACCAGAATTAAAGGGTTCAAAAAAAATTGAAGCTTTAAGAGATTTTTTAGTTAGGGAAGTTAACAAAGAAAAAAAGAATTAATCTTTTTTAATAAATTTCTTATTACAGTAATTACAAACTACTTCTTGATTTTTTTCAATTTTGAAATAAACAGCTGGATGTCCTAATTCTTCATTGCCTCCATCACACATTATTGTGTTTGTAGATGCTGAAACATATTCAATTTCATATTTTTTTTCATTATTTTCAATCATAATGAAACTAGCTCTGCAATTAAATTGGTATATTTTTTAGGGTCATCTAAATTTTCACCTTCCATTAATTTTGCATGATCATAGAGGATTTCACTAAATTTATCTTTTTTGTCTTTATCTAAAGATTTAACTTTTATAACTAAGTTATGATCTATATTTATCTCGAGAATTCTTTTTTCATCTGAGATGTTTTGATTATTAGCAGCCATCAATTTTTTTAGATGCATATCCATATCATTTTCATCTGCAACTAAACATGAGGCACTTGTTGTAAGTCTTTTTGATACTTTTACATCTTTGACTTTATCTTTTAAGTGTTCTTTAAGATAAGAGATGAAATCTAAGTTTTCTTTAGGTTCTTTTTTTTCTTTAGATTTATCTTTTTTTTCTCCAATATCAACTTCGCCTTTAGTAATGGAGGTAAATTCATAGTCCTTGAATTTCATTTTCATAGGCATCCAAAACTCATCGACAGGATCGGTGATAAGCAAAACATTAATTTTCTTATTTTTGAATAATTCCATTTGAGGACTGTTAAGAAGATTTTCTTTATTTTCACCAGAAATATAGTAGATCTTCTTTTGGTCATTCGAGAAGTTTGAAATATAGTTGTCTAGTGAGATCATTTCGTCTTTTTCGGAACAATGAAACAGCGTGAATTCAAATATTTGATCATGAAAATCATTAAATTCATATAAACCCTCCTTAATTACTGGACCAAAGTTCTTCCAAAATGCTAAGAATTCTTCATTATTTTTTTTCTTTAATTCATTAATTTCTTTTAAAATTCTCTTTGTAATTGCATTTGAAATTTTATTTATAACAGCATTATTCTGTAAAATTTCTCTAGAGATATTTAAACTTAAATCTTCGGTATCAACCACTCCTGGAATAAAACGCAACCAAGCTGGGATTAATGAGTCAAGTTTATCTGAAATAAAAACTTTATTTACATATAGCTTAAGTTTGTTTTTTCTATCCGGATGATAAAGATCTTGTGGTTGAGACTTTGGTAAGTAGAGCAAAGAGGTATAGTTAATAACACCCTCTGCTTTAAAGTGAATAGTTTTTAATGGATCATCATAAAAATTAGAAATTTGATTATAAAAACTTTTGTAATCTTCTTCTTTAATTTTTGATTTATCTTTAAGCCAAATAGCCTCAGCCGAGTTAACTTGACCCTCTATTTCTTCTTTATCTTTTTTATTTTTTTTATCTTCCTCAGAGGAAACAAAAATTGGGAA
>MDTD01026639.1_pt1 | contig 17761 bp, 14 predicted proteins | sample 811221 | NCBI WGS metagenome assembly MDTD01 (sample SAMN05326646, study PRJNA326480) | marine metagenome | isolation source: seawater | place: Pacific Ocean: South West | collected 2011 | reverse complement strand
GAACGCGCTTGCGTCGACGTCTTTGCGCAACTCGATCCCGAAAGATCTGAGCTTCAGGGATGAGCAATAGGTTCTCGTCTGTCAGCCAAAAGCCACGGTCCATTTGCGCGATCGTTATCCCGAGAGGTTCTTTGCTATTAACGTACTGCTGCCAGTGATCGAAGACCAAAGGGTTTATATTCACTTGCTTAAACAGTTCCAGCAGGGTTTCGCGCCGTCCAGCCGTTTCAGCAGTGAAGAGAATGCGCCCGGGTTGAGTATCTACAAAATCTTTTATGGCGCCCAGTGGAGTTGCTGCGCGTGAATTGCTTGCTAAATCTGGCAATGGCTCGCTTGAAAAGCTAATCGCTTGCGGATGCGCCTTAAATTCGACTTGACGGTAGGATTTGAGCTGACCGAACAATTCGTTTACCGGAATAAAAACCTGCTCCGGAGGCAATATTGGACGATACCTGTCGAATCGCCGATCTTCGTAGCGGTCCGTGATGTCTGCCCAGAACTTTTCTCCAGCCTGTCGAAGATTACCCACCTTGCAAATCGTGGCGTTATCGGGCAAGAAATCGAACAGCGAATCAAGTTTTTCGAAGAAAACGTGCAGGTAATATTCTATGCCGGGGGAAGCAATGCCATCGCTTACATCTTGATAGATTGGACATCGCCTGATATCGACATCAAAACGCTCTCGGAAACGTTTCCTGAACTGCATAACGCCTGGTTCATCAAGGGGAAACTCGCGGCCTGGAAGTAGGATAATCCGTTCGACCTTGCTCCCCGAGCGCTGGGTTTCCGGATCAAAGCGTCGTATCGAGTCGATCTCATCATCAAAAAGATCGATCCTCAGTGGAAGCGAAGTCCCCATGGGGAAGATATCAACGATCGAGCCCCTGACGGCAAATTCTCCATGTTCCATCACTGACGTAACATGCTGGTAACCCGCAATTGCCATTTGTTCTCGCAGATCAGTGAGCGCTTTCTTCTGACCCGTAGCTAAATCCAGACTGTTGGCATCTATGTACTGTCGTGGGGGCAGCAGATGCATAAGGCTTGAAACTGAAGTGACAACGACACCGCGCTTTATCCTTGGCAAGCTGGAAAGTGTGGCAAGTCGGTCTGAGACGATGTCCTGATGTGGTGAAAAATTGTCATAGGGCAATGTTTCCCAATCCGGCAGAGCGAAAATTTTGTATGCGTTGAGTTCTGAACTCAAGTAACTGAGTTCCCTGAGATACTTTTCCACTGACTCATTGTTGTCGCAGATCAGCAGTATCGGCCCCTCTGCTTGGGTGGCTGCGTGCACCAAGGCTAGACTCTCGGCGCTGCCGTTAAGCCCCTGCCAATAATTGGTGTTGTAACCCTCTGTTGGGAGCGTTGGTGAGAAGATACTGGTCATCGGGATCGAAAACTCGACGGAACTGTTACTCGCTTGGGACCTCCATTATAGCTCAAGACCGCTATACAAACGGGACGGCTAATCTGACGGTCATATTGCACTGCCATTGTATTCACAAGATAATGCGCATCTTTTTATCTCGTCTATCACACGAGGCCCTAGTGGAAGCAAGCAGCGAGCGACCAAATGTCGAAGACTACTTCGACGACTGGAAACAAAGAGAGGCGCTGGTGCAGGAGATGATTCCCGTCATCGGCAAACTGTTCAATCGCCAGAACATCGGAATTTATATCTACGGACGACCCCTGCACAACAGATCTGTGACTTTTATCATGAAGTCTCACCGATTCGTCAGGCAGGTGGAGCGCAATGAAATGTCCGAGTTTGAAAGCCATCCGGTGCTAATGGCAATGGCGAAGCTCGACCTTCATCATGCAAATATTGATCTCGGCAAACTCACAGTGCGATTCATGGAGCACCTGGAAGAAGTCGGCGAACACGCCCTAGACGTCGATAGCTTCGTTGCAGACGAACTATCCTACCTCGTGGGTAACAAGCAAATTCCAATTCCCAAGTCCCAGGACGTGGTGCTTTACGGCTTTGGGCGAATTGGTCGCCTCATGGCTCGGCTGCTGATTGAGCGAACCAGCACCGGGGAAGTGATGAGACTCAGGGCGATTGTTGTAAGGCCGGGAGGCGAAGGAGATCTGATAAAACGGGCCAGTTTGTTCACCAACGATTCAGTTCACGGCACCTTCCAGGGGACAGTGCGGATCGATGAAAAAAATAACAGCCTGATTGCCAACGGAAACATTATAAAGGTCATATATGCGAGTAACCCGGACGAAATCGACTATACCAAATACGGGATCGAGGATGCTTTAATCATTGACAACACTGGTAAGTGGCGCGATGAGGAAGGTCTTGGTTTGCATTTGCAATCAAATGGTGTCGGCAAGGTGCTGCTGACGGCGCCGGGTAAGGGGACTCTCAAGAATATAGTTTACGGAATCAATGATCATGAAATGGACGCAAATGACAAGATCGTTACCGCTGCCTCCTGCACGACGAATGCGATCGCGCCAGTATTGAAGGTTGTGAATGACGAATATGGAATAAATCGTGGACACATTGAAACGGTACATGCCTACACCAACGATCAGAATCTAATTGACAACTACCACAAAGGCAGCCGGCGTGGGCGCAGTGCTGCGCTCAATATGGTTCTTACCGAAACTGGGGCTGCCAAAGCCGTAGTGAAGGCAGTACCCGAACTTGAGGGGAAGTTAACTGGTAATGCGATTCGCGTGCCGGTCCCCAATGTTTCTATGGCCATCATGACGCTCAGTTTGGAGCGGGAGACTTCGAAAGAAGAAGTGAACGAATTTCTCCGAAAAATTGCGCTGAATTCGAGCTTGCAGAATCAGATCAATTACACCCAATCCGAAGATGCAGTTTCCTCGGATTTTGTTGGCAGTCGCGAGGCTGGGATTGTCGATTCAAATGCGACGATTGTGAATGGTAAGCATTGCGTCCTTTACCTTTGGTATGACAATGAATTCGGATACTGCTGCCAGGTAGGACGCATGGTTTACAAGATGGCTGGAATAAACTACCTGGCCTACCCAGAGGACGCCTAACTCAAAGCCTTCAGATTTCACCGGGTTTTCACAGTCGTAGGGCCTGAGGAGATTTGCTCCCCTCAAGTGAAGACCGTGAGACAATGACGACCGAAGAAATCCGCCGCAGCCTGATTGCTCGTTGCCCCAACGTGGCTGTCGCTATGTACACTTAACCGACCTGTAGACCGAAACGCGTTTGCTCATTATCTCTTTGGGCCCACCCCGTTTGTAAACTCATTTGCTTCATCGGATGCGTTTGAGAAGGCTCACACGGTTATGGGCGCGAAAACTGAACTTTCAGCAGATTCTTAACTATGCGAAAAGGGTTGTGTCCAAAGAGATAAGCGTGCGTCCGGACTGTTATGATTTAGGTCCGGCTACTGCTTTTGACGGGCGCGCTACATTCCTCGACTGCCACGCGATTTTTTTGACAGGGCAACTGAGAAGAATTTTTGCCGTTCGTCGCGTTATTTCTCTTAAGTCTTGGGTATATCACCTAGTGGACACGCAATTTGTGCGTTTAAGCGTCTAGGATTTTGAACTTGGAATCATGCTGTCAAAACTGCCAAAAATTTGGCTATTCATAGGGCTTCTAAGCCATAAAATCCTTGATATCTACGTGCTACCCGTGTAGATTTCCACGCGCTTGCTTAGGGCGACTGAAGGTCCTGTTCAGGGCCTGAAAAAAAAAGATCTAGCCTTAATTGAATAAGTACTTCGCTTCAGTGCGAAGGCGGGATAGCAAAGGGCTTTTCCAGGCGCAGTAACACCATCGCTTGAGCTGGCATGCGCAGACTAGATTGAGGGTTTTAAACTGTATTTGCTTGTCTGCCTAATTGCGATCACGCACTTGGCGTGAGGTAGCGGGAAGTAAAAGCAAGGTCTTGTCATCAGGGCCCAGAGTTAGAATTACTGGATCATTTAACCCAAAGCATTGGTTGACGTCTTGGAAGAATCACCTACTTTTATTGAAGCGCTTACTCCGTTCTTATTCTACGCCGCACTTGTGCTATCTGTGGTGGCTATCATGCTCGGGCTGTCTTTCTTCCTCGGTCAAAAGATCAACCGTAAATATAAAAATACGCCCTTTGAATCCGGCATTATCTCCGTCGGTAGCGCTCAATTCCGAATATCCGTTCATTTTTATTTGACGGCTATTTTGTTCATTATCTTTGATCTCGAAGTTGTTTTTCTGTTTGCTTGGGCAGTCGCAGTAGAACAGGCAGGGTGGGCAGGTTTCATTGAAATCAGTGTTTTTATTTTTATTCTAATCGTTGCTCTTATTTATCTTTGGCGGATCGGTGCGCTGGATTGGCGTACCGAGACGCAGCGCCGAGAATTGAATGGGCTCAAAGGGCCGGGTGGTGTCGTCAACCGAAGGGCCTTTAAACTATGAATTGGGAATTACAGCGAGCTGATCAGTCTGCTTCTCCGCAACCCGGCGGCACCGCGGTTGATGATTTTATTCGTCAGAATGTGATGATGGCAAAGCTCGAAGACATGGTCGCTTGGGGGCGACAAAACTCAATTTGGCCGTTCAACTTCGGGTTGTCTTGCTGCTACGTCGAGATGGCAACCGCATTTACCGCAAGACATGACCTTGCTCGCTTTGGGGCAGAGGTAATTCGGGGGACGCCGCGTCAAGCGGATATGATTGTGATTGCGGGAACAGTGTTTCGCAAGATGGCGCCTGTTGTCAGGCTCCTCTATGATCAGTTGCTTGAACCCAAATGGGTTATTTCTATGGGGTCGTGTGCAAACTCCGGCGGAATGTACGACATCTACTCGGTTGTTCAAGGCGTAGACAAGTTTCTGCCGGTCGACGTCTACGTTTCTGGGTGCCCGCCACGTCCTGAAGCCCTGCTTCAGGGACTAATATTGTTGCAGGAGTCAATTGGGCGGCAGAGGCGACCGCTCAGTTGGGTAATCAACGATCAGGGGATTATCCAAAGGGAAGCAAATCCCGTGCAGAGGGAGGCCCGGCACGACTCCCGTATCGCCGCGACTGAACTCCGGCCACCTCACGAAGTATGATAAATTTCAATTAGTTGTATCGGTAACCTAACTGAGAGTCTCATGCAAAGCGCCCAGATAACCACCCCCGCAGTCCAGGTAAATCCTCTGGTTAATCAGATGAATGCTGCCTTACCTGATCAAGTTCTGTGCCTGCAGGCAACCGTTGATGCGATACCAACGATCTGGATTGCGCGAAACAACCTTAAGGCGTTACTGAAATTCCTGCGGGACGAAAGTTTACCAAGATTTGAAATGCTTCTCGATGTTACCGGAATCGATGAACGAGTTCGAGTACACCGCGAGGGTCAGCCTGTTTCTGAATTCACGGTTGTTTATCACTTGACGTCATTTTCTGGACATTGTGACGTACGAGTGAAAGTGCCACTAATGGAATCTGACCCGAAGTTACCAACCGTCATTGATCTCTGGCCAAGCGCCAACTGGTATGAGCGGGAAACCTGGGACATGTTTGGTATTGAATTCGAGGGGCATCCGAATTTGTTTCGAATTGTGCTGCCGCCCACTTGGCAGGGACACGCTCTGCGTAAAGAGCACCCCGCTAGGGCAACCGAAATGGAGCCCTTTTCGCTCGATGATGAGAAAGAGGCATTCGAACAGGATGCGCTCTTGTTCAATCCTGAACAGTGGGGGATGAAGCGCGAGTCGGATACTTCAGAGTTCATGTTCTTAAATCTTGGGCCAAACCACCCCTCGGTTCACGGTGCTTTCCGGATTGCTCTGCAGTTGGACGGCGAGATTTTAGTCGACGCGGTCCCCGATATTGGTTACCACCATCGCGGTGCCGAAAAAATGGGCGAGAGGCAGTCGTGGCACACCTTTATCCCATACACAGATCGTATAGATTATCTAGGCGGGGTTATGAACAACCTTCCCTATGTGATGGCCGTCGAAATGATGGCCGGTATCGAGGTTCCTGAGCGAGCCAAGACGATTCGGGTCATGCTGGCTGAAATGTTCCGCATTTGCAGCCATCTACTTTTCTACGGAACTTTTGCTCAGGACGTCGGGCAACTATCACCTATTTTCTACATGTTTGTTGAACGAGAGCGCATATTTAACATCATTGAATCGATCTGCGGAGCTCGCATGCATCCGGGCTGGTTTCGAATAGGAGGCGTTGCTCAGGACCTACCTTATGGTTGGGAGTCTCGGGTCAGAGAACTACTTGAATTTATGCCTCCCCGACTTGATGAATACGATCAGATGGTCATGAACAATGGAATAGTTAAGCGGCGCACCCAAGGAATAGGCTCCTACACCACAAAACAAGCTTTTGACTGGGCTATAACCGGTCCCGGGCTAAGGGCTACGGGCCTAGAGTGGGACTACCGAAAGAACAGGCCTTACAGCGGTTATGAAAACTTCGAATTTGACGTCCCGATAGCCGTAAACGGTGATTGCTATGATCGCTGCGCGGTGCGTGTAGAAGAAATGCGTCAGAGCCTCAGGATAATTAAGCAATGTGTCGATAATATGCCGGCAGGCAACTATAAAGCGGACCACCCTCTAACGACGCCGCCTCGAAAAGAAAAAACCATGCAAGATATCGAAACTTTGATCAATCATTTTCTTAGTGTCAGTTGGGGACCTGTAATTCCTCCGGAAGAAGTCACTGTGGGTATTGAAGCTACAAAAGGTATAAACAGCTACTATTTGATCAGCGACGGGAGCACAACGTCCTATCGAACGCGGATCAGGACACCTTCATTTGCCCACTTGCAGATGATTCCGGAAATCAGTCGCGGCTTTATGGTAGCCGATTTGATAGCGATCATTGCCAGTATCGACTTTGTTATGGCTGACGTTGATCGGTAATGCAGATTTTGGAGAAGGAGCTTCTGCTTGCGGTCGAGACAGGATGACGGTTGCCGAAGAGTTTGGCGGTAAGAAAAGCCCAATTGGGCAAGACAGACAAGATACAAATGAGTTCACAAGTAATTGCTAGCACGAGAAACAGGGCAAGAGCTCTAACGGAAGCCGAAATTTCTGACATTGAGCACGAGAAAACGCTCTACCCGGACAATCAAGCGGTCGGGCTCGAGGCGTTAAAAATTGTGCAGAACTACCAGGGTTGGGTTTCGGACGAGTCTCTGCTTGCGATCGCCGAGTACCTTAATCTGTCTGTTGCTGATCTAGAAGGCGTCGCAACGTTCTTCAATCTGATCTATCGGCAACCGGTTGGCAAGAACGTGATTCTATTTTGCGACAGCGTCAGTTGTTGGATATGTCGCGGAGACGACATCAAAGACTACCTGTCTGACAAATTGAAGATTGACTACGGGCAAACAACGGAAGACAACGAGTTCACGCTTATTCCGATACCCTGTCTGGGCGACTGCAATAATGCACCGGTTATGATGGTCGGGCAGGATCTGCACCGCAATCTGACCAAGACCGGAATAGATGAAATAATTGATCAGTATCGAAATAAAAGCGCCTAACACCCTTGAACTGAAAATTAATTAACTGGGCATTACATTGGTAACAAATCCGCTGACAAAGAATATTGATATGTCTAGGCCGCCGCTTGATATCGGTGGTTATGAAGCAAACGACGGCTATCAGTCGCTTCACAAAATTGCAGCGGGACTGGGTGCCGCTGAAGTTCTTGAAACGATAAAGACATCTGGACTGAAAGGGCGCGGAGGCGCGGGCTTTCCAACTGGGCTGAAGTGGAGCTTTGTGCCGCAAGGCGAGTCATCACCGAAACAAAAGTATCTCGTTGTTAATGCCGATGAAATGGAGCCCGGAACGTTCAAGGACCGCCTGTTATTGGAGGGTGACCCACATCTTCTATTAGAAGGCATGATAATTGGTGCTTATACGATTGGCGCAAGTAAGGCCTATATATTCCTGCGCGGCGAATATCACGGTTCGGTGAGAACTCTGAAGCAGGCAATTGCTGAGGCCTATGCCAAGGGTTATCTGGGCGATAACATTTTAGGAACTGGTTACGACTTGGATATCATTCTGCATACCAGCGCGGGCCGCTATATTTGCGGTGAAGAAACTGCTCTGCTAAACGCTTTGGAAGGAAAAAGGGCGAATCCCCGAGCCAAGCCCCCATTCCCACAGGTAAGTGGTTTATGGGGTAAACCGACCATCGTGAACAACGTCGAAACAATGTGCAACCTGCCAGGCATCATAACTTATGGGGTTGATTGGTATAAGGGATTGGGTAAAGGCGAGGACGCAGGCACCAAAATGTTCGGTGTCAGCGGGCGTGTTAAAAACCCAGGGTGCTGGGAAATGCCGCTTGGCGTGACGATTCGCGAGCTTATTGAAGACAAAGCAGGCGGTATGCAGGATGGTCTCGGGCTGAAGGCCTTTTTGCCTGGCGGTGGATCTACGGATTTTATGCTCCCCGAGCACCTGGATCTTGCGCTGGACTACGACGAGATTTCGAAAAAAGGAGGCAGTAGACTTGCGACGGGCACTATGATCATTCTCGATGATCAGACTTGTCCTGTGGGGATGATCGGCAATCTCATGAAGTTCTACGCCCATGAATCTTGCGGTTTCTGTACGCCTTGTCGAGATGGGCTGCCGTGGGTAGATGCCATCTTCCGTGAGTTTGAAGCTGGGCGGGGCAGTGAAAAAGATTTGAATATTCTTAGAGAGCAAATCGATTATATGGGGCCAGGTCGAACGTTTTGCGCATTGGCGCCGGGCGCGACGGCTCCATTAGGAAGCGGCCTGAAATACTTTGAAGAAGACTTCAAAGAGCACATAAAGCGAAAGCGTTGTACCTATAAAGATTAATCTTCAAAGCTGGAGTTTAGCTAGATGGCAAAAATTGTTGTCGATGGGAATGAATATGAAGTAAATCCCGAGAACAACCTGTTGCAGGAGTGCTTGTCATTAGGACTTGATCTTCCTTATTTTTGTTGGCATCCGTGTATGGGCTCAGTTGGTGCGTGCCGTCAGTGCGCGGTAAAGCAGTATCGGGATGAAAATGATGAAACGGGGACCATCGTTATGGCCTGTATGACTCCTGCTGCCGATGGGGCTCGTATCTCTATCGCCGACGAACAGGCTAACGACATGCGCGAGCGGGTAATTGAAAGCCTGATGATCAGCCATCCGCACGACTGCCCGGTTTGCGAAGAGGGCGGAGAGTGCCACCTTCAAGATATGACCCTGATGTCAGGACACAACTACCGGCGCTACGACAAGAAGAAAGTTACCCATCACAACCAGTATCTCGGGCCGTTTATAAATCATGAGATGAACCGTTGCATCACTTGCTATCGATGCGTTCGTTTTTACGATGATTATGCGGGCGGCACGGATCTATCTGCGCAGGCGTCTCATCACCATACCTATTTTGGCCGTCACGAGGAAGGTACGCTGGAAAATGAATTCAGCGGTAATTTGGTGGAGGTATGCCCAACAGGGGTTTTTACGGATAAAGTATTTTCTCAAGCTTACACGCGTAAATGGGACCTTCAGACCGCTCCAAGCATTTGTGCTGGGTGCTCAACAGGGTGCAACATCACGCCGGGCGAACGCTATGGCAGCTTGCGCCGCGTTGTGAATCGATATAACAGTGAGGTAAACGGTTACTTTATCTGCGATCGAGGTCGGTTTGGTTGGGAGTATGTAAACGGTGAAGAGCGTGTAAGGACTCCTTTGCGATCAGTTGGCGACGAGACCAAAGAAATGTCAGATGAAGAGATTGATCGGCTTTTTGTTGATTTAAAAAAAGGTGAGGTCATTGGCATTGGTTCCCCGCGAAGCAGCAATGAGTCTAACTATGCATTGAGAAAATTCGTGGGTGCAGCTAACTTTTATCCAGGTATCGCAGACGATGAGCATGCTATTAACCAGTTGATACTCAAGTTGCATAAAGATAGTGCCTTCCATGTGCCCAGTGTGCGTGAAATCGAGCAGGCTGACGCGGTGCTGATAGTAGGAGAAGACATTACAAATACTTCGGCTCGCATATCATTAGCGATTCGCCAGAGTGCACGGAACCAAGCCAAAGAACTAGCCTCTATCAACAACATCCCGGTCTGGCAAGACGCAGCGGTGCGCGAATTGGCGCAACAAGAGCGCAGTCCACTTTATATTCTGAGCAATGCAGCGACCCGCCTAGATGACGTTGCGAAGCAAACCGTCATAGGAACCTGTGCAGAGCAAGCGAAATTTGCGTTTGCCGTGGCAGAGGCTCTCAGCGGTCATGTTCCATCCGGCTTGTCTAGCCAGCAACAGGAGCTATTGAGCGAGGTAGTGGGGGCGCTCCGGAATGCTAAACGCCCTTTGATTGTTGCGGGCTCCAGTAACGGTAGCATTGAACTAGTTAAAGCGGCCGCAAATGTCGCTAGGGCTTTGAGTGGAGACGAGCCCGCTAATTTGGCTCTGGTTCTGCAAGAAGCAAACAGCATGGGTCTTGAATTGTTGGTTAACGCCGAGCATACGCTGGGTGCGGCGCTCAACAGGTGCGCCTCAGGCGAGGTCTCGAATGTTATTATTCTTGAGAATGACCTTTACCGTCGCGCACCTACCGGTATTGTAGATCGAGCGCTAACCAAGGCTGAAACCGTTGTCGTGCTGGATCAGATGTACAGTCCAACAACGGCGAGAGCAACTCATATTTTTCCAGTGACCGCGTTTTCAGAACAAGAGTCTACCTATGTAAATTACGAGAGCAGAGCGCAACTGAGCTTTCAGGTACATCGTCCCGAGACAGACGCGCTTCCGGGCTGGAAATGGCTGACTGAAGGCGATGCCGATATCAACAGTATCATTGGTGCTTGCAGTGAAGAATCTGAAGGCTTTGGTTCGCTGGACGGCTTGGTGCCACGCCTGTCACAGTTTGCGGCAGGGCTCAAGATCCCCAGACAATCTCACCGATACAGTGGCCGCACGGCGATGATAGCAAACCTTAATGTGCACGAGCCCAAGCAGCCTGCAGACACCGAATCAGTCATGGCTTTCTCCATGGAAGGTATGCCTGCAATGAAGGATGCCGCCATTCTTGGGTCGGCATGGGCGCCAAGTTGGAACTCGAATCAGTCAATCAGTAAATTTCAGGAAGAGGTCAATGGCGAACTGAAGCAGGGGCATACCGGGACCTTGCTGTTGACGCAAAAAACAGAAAGAGGCTCCTTCTTCGCTCCTGAGGTAGTCGAGATTGATGCTGGCTCTGACCAGCTGACGTTGTCGCTGGCTTTCCAGATTTTCGGCAGTGAAGAGCTGTCCGCGCGCTCCCCGTCTATTCAAAAGCGGATGACAGACGCATACGTGGCGCTGGCTCCGGCTGACGCTGATAGGCTTAATATCAAACACGGTGATTCCGTTGTTCTCAACGGAGACTTCGTAGTGCTTGCCTGTATCCGCGAAAAAATACCTAAAGGTAGCTGCGTTGTGCATTGTGGAGCACAACTTAATCGACATGATTTAGCGCGAAAAGTTAGCCTGAAAAAAGCAGGCAATTCGGTGGAGCGCAGGGGGCTTACAGGTTTAATCGTCAGCGATTTATGCGAGGAGAGTTACTAGCCATGATGTTGGAGGTTGGTTCGGGACTCACAATAGGGCTTATTCTCCTGACGGTTATCGTCGTTGCAGCGATGTTGATCTGGGTTGAGCGTCGATTGCTAAGCTTTTGGCAGGAGCGCTTGGGTCCGAATAGGGTTGGTCCATTTGGCCTTCTTCAGGTTGTGGCTGATATGATAAAAATCTTCACTAAAGAAGATTGGGTTCCACCGTTTGCTGATCGAGTGAGTTTTGTCATTGCTCCAGCTATAATTATGTCGGTAATCCTGTTGAGTTTTGCTGTCATTCCGTTCGCGCCGAATATTGGTATCATCGAATCCAACATTGGCGTTCTGTTTGTCCTCGCGATGGCGTCACTGGGGGCATACAGTGTGATGCTCGGAGGTTTGTCATCCGATAACAAATACGCTTTGCTTGGGAGTTTGCGAGCTGCGGCTCAGATGGTGAGCTATGAAGTCTTCATGGGGATCTCTTTACTTGGAGTTGTGGCGCTTTCGGGTAGCTTCAATCTCCGCACGATCGTTGAGGCGCAAGAGGGAATGTGGTTCGTTGTTCCGCAATTCGTCGGCTTCGTTATTTTTCTTATTGCGGGAGTTGCAGAAAGTCATCGCCTGCCATTTGATAACCCTGAAGCTGAACAGGAGATTTGTGCCGGTTATCACACTGAATATTCAGGTATGAAGTTTGGTATGTTCTTTGTCGGTGAGTACCTCGGTCTTGTGCTGGTGTCCTCGCTCATTACGGTGCTTTTCTTTGGGGGATGGATGGGTCCAAGCTTTCTACCTCCAATTTTCTGGTTTGCCTTGAAATCGGGCGTATTTATCGCGTTCTTCATCCTTTTGCGTGCGGCAATTCCGCGTCCTCGCTACGATCAATTAATGAGCTATGGCTGGTTATTCTTGTTACCAGTGTCACTTATCAATCTGCTCGCTACAGGCGCAGTCATCTTGAGCAGTTAAGGCACAGAGCCCAGGCAGAGAATATGTTTCCATTGATAAAAGATACACTGGTAAGCCAAGTCGTCACTCTTTGGGGCGTATTCAGGAAGCTGTTCGTGAAAGCAGACACGGTTGAATACCCTGATCAGCAACCTTACATGTTTCCGCGCTGGCGCGGTCGGATTATTCTGAGTAGGGACCCCGATGGCGAAGAGCGTTGCGTTGCGTGCAACTTATGTGCAGTCGCGTGCCCTGTCGATTGCATCGCTCTGCAGAAGGGAGAAATGGAGGATGGTCGATGGTACCCCGAGTTCTTTCGAATCAATTTTTCACGCTGCATCATGTGTGGCTTTTGTGAAGAAGCTTGTCCAACCAATGCAATTCAGCTCACCCCAGATTTTGAAATGGCTGAGTATATTCGTCAGGACATGGTCTGGGAAAAAGAAGACTTGCTGATCAGTGGTTGTGGTAAGTATCACGACTACAATTTTTATAGGGTCGCTGGAAAGCAGATTAGCGGTAAAGATAAGGGTGAGGCTCTCAATGAAGCGACGCCTGTTAACGTGAGGAGTCTGATGCCGTGACTTTATTGTTTTATCTCTCCGGAGCCATTGCGATTATTTCGACGTTTGCCGTCATCGTTCAAACGAACATTGTGCATGCCTTGCTGTATCTCATATTGTCGTTGCTCGCAGTCGCGGTCATTTTTTACGTGTTAGGAGCGCCTTTCGCGGCAGTACTGGAGGCGATTGTTTACGCTGGTGCTATTTTAGTCCTGTTTCTCTTCGTGATTATGATGCTGAACTTGGGGCAGCATACCCGCGACCAAGAAAGGGGATGGCTGACAGGGCGCATGTTTTTGGTACCCGCAGTGATGTCTGCATTGCTGCTGGGTCAGTTGTTATATGTCTTGTCTCAAGTTGGCCAAGATATAGCAGTGTCGCGAGTAGGAGTTATGGAGGTGAGCGCTTTGTTGTTTGGCCCATATGTTTTAGCGGTTGAATTGGCTTCTATCTTGCTGCTGGCTGGACTGGTTTCTGCCTATCACCTTGCGAAACGGTAGCGGCCCTGCGAAGAAAAATTATTTGGTACTAGGGCGAGAGTAACTCCGACCGATGGAAACAATACCTGTTGAGCACGGCTTTTTATTGGCAGGCATGTTATTCTGCCTTGGCCTGGTTGGTTTGTTGACGCGGCGCAACGTCGTGTTTGTCCTTATGTCACTCGAGATAATGTTGAATGCCAGTGGGCTGGCATTTATCGTCGCAGCAGCTCGCTGGGGGCATGCAGAAGGCCAAGTAATGTTCCTGATGATCCTAACGCTAGCTGCGGCAGAAGTGGCCGTTGGACTCGGTCTTATTATTCAAATGTTCAGGCGGTATCAGACAGTTGATATCAACGTTCTGAGCGAGATGAAGGGATAGAGGTCCAGGACCATGCTTGATTTAATCTGGCTTTTGCCTACATTCCCGCTTCTTGGTTTTCTGTCTCTGATACTCACTGGTGGGAGGCTTCCCAAACAGTTCGCCGGCCCAATCGGCGCGGGCTCAATAGGTCTCTCGTTTGCGGTTGCGGCGCTCGTGGCTACCGAATTTCTGAATTCCGGAACAGAGCAATTCACTTATGAAGCATGGGTCTGGATGTCAGTTGGAGGATTTTCTCCGGGCTTCACCTTTTATCTAGACGGTTTGTCCATGGTCATGATGTTAATCATTACCGGCGTCGGCTTTCTCATTCATCTTTATGCCACCGGATACATGTCAGATGACCCAAGCTTTGCCCGTTTCTTTTCTTATATGAACCTTTTTGTTGCCGCAATGCTGATGTTGGTTCTGGGTGACAATCTGGTGCTTCTTTACCTAGGGTGGGAAGGAGTGGGATTGTGCTCTTATTTGCTAATTGGTTTCTGGTACACCAAGCCTGCGAACGGCTACGCAGCCAGGAAAGCTTTTGTTGTGACAAGAGTTGGGGATACGTCAATGGCAATCGGGCTGTTTCTTCTATTTGCTCAACTGGGTACACTGAACATTCAGGACATGCTGCATGCGGCCGAAAGCCAGTGGCCCGTTGGTTCAGGCTTTGCGATCGCGGCCTCTCTTTTGCTGCTGGGAGGAGCGGTTGGAAAGTCTGCACAACTCCCTCTCCAGACATGGCTGCCAGATGCGATGGCTGGGCCGACGCCAATAAGCGCGCTCATTCATGCCGCCACTATGGTCACAGCCGGAGTCTATCTGATCGCCCGCACTCATTCGTTGTTTGAGATGGCCCCCTCAGTACAGCTACTAGTGGCTCTAATTGGCCTGGCTACTTTGCTGTTGTCGGGTTTTACCGCTATGACGCAAACAGACATCAAGCGTATCCTTGCCTATTCGACAGTAAGTCAGATCGGCTATATGTTTCTTGGCCTCGGGGTTGGTGCATGGTCCGCAGCGATTTTTCACTTGATGACACATGCGTTCTTTAAGGCTCTGCTGTTCCTCGCTTCGGGCACTGTGATCTTGAGCGTTCATCACGAGCAGAATATCTTCAAGATGGGCGGGCTGCGTAAAGCGCTTCCGATTTCCTTCTTCTCCTTCCTATTTGGCAGTCTGGCACTAACTGCGTTCCCCTATACCTCGGGCTACTTTAGTAAGGATGAAATCTTACTTGGCGCTCTCGATCTTGCGGGGATCGGCTTCTGGTTTTGGCTAGGCGGTTTGGTTGGTGCCTTTTTCACAGGTATATATACGTTCCGTTTGTTCTTTATCGTCTTCTTTGGGGAAAGTCACGCAGAACATGCTGTTGAGAAGGAAGTTGGAGGCTGGCACATGAACGGTCCTCTCCTTATTCTTATGATTCTTGCGCTTGCGGGAGGTTTTATTCACGTTCCGCTGGAAACCGTATTTAGTCACGGTGAAGCGCATGAGGAACATCATGTAAGCGGATTTATTCATGGAATCATGATTGCGGTGCCCTTACTAGGTGTTGCCGTGAGTTATTTGTTCTTCATGTCGAAAACCTTCTCAGTTGAAAAGCTGATGGCTAGCAATCTATCTAAAAGGCTCCATGGATTCTGGTTTGGGGGATGGGGCTTCGATACGCTGTATAACTCAATCATTGTGGGCCCCTTTCTTTTTCTCGCGAGAGTGAATCGTAAAGACGTAATTGACGGTTTTTACGGGAAGATCGTCGCTGCCTCGCGGACTGCGAATAGCCTTATCGTGAAATCGCAAACCGGATACTTACGTTGGTATGCCTTGACTATCGCGGGTGGTTTAGTCGTTATGGTCTCAGTGGGGGCCGTTCAATGATTCTGGTCACACTCATCGCAATCTTGTTTATTGGCGGCTTGGCCTGCTGGTCGTCCGAACGAATCGATCAAAACTTACCGAGGGTAATCGCACTCGTCACAGTCATTCTAGACTTTGCGTTGATGTTTGGTCTGTTGAGTTCAGACATCACTTCAACGTGGGTGGCCGTTTTTGAAGCTTCGTGGATCCCTAGGTTCGGCATATCGGTATATCTAGCTGCTGACGGCTTAAGCGTACTTCTGCTCATGCTCACTGCCTTTTTGGGCGTGATTGCGATAGGTGCAGCGTGGGATGAAGTCAAGCAGCGGTCCGGCTTTTTCTACTTCAACTTGCTCTGGACACTTGCGGGTGTAGTAGGAGTCTTTACTGCGCTTGATTTATTTTTGTTCTTCTTCTTTTGGGAAGTGATGTTGATACCCATGTATCTAATTATCGCTATTTGGGGACACGAGAATAAGAATTACGCCGCGATGAAGTTCTTTATCTTTACGCAGGTAACAGGGATGATGATGTTAGTGTCCATTTTGGTAATGGCCTATTTACATTATCTGCAGCATGGATCCTTAAGCTTCAACTATAATGACTTATTAAATGTCAGCATCACCGGCGATATGGGTATGTGGGTGATGCTAGGGTTCTTCGTTTCGTTCTCCACTAAGTTACCAAGCATGCCGTTCCACTCCTGGTTGCCGGACGCACACAGTCAGGCTCCCACGGCTGGCAGCGTGATTTTGGCCGGCGTACTCCTCAAGACGGGGGCGTACGGGTTGATCCGTTTTGCTGTGCCGATGTTTCCTGAGGCCTCGATGGAATTTGCTCCGATCGCAATGACGCTTGCAGCGGTCAGTATTTTGTACTGCGCTAAGGTGGCGTTCGCGCAAGACGATATCAAACGGCTGATAGCCTACACTAGTGTGAGTCACATGGGGTTCGTCACGCTTGGCATCTATGCCTGGAATGAGCAGGCACTCCAGGGTGCCGTAATGACAATGCTGGCACATGGATTAAGCGCCGCGGCGTTATTCATGCTGGCCGGAGGACTGCAGCACCGGATTCATACACGAAATATGCCGGAAATGGGTGGTTTTTGGCCGCAAGTGCCGCAGATGACCGCAGTCGCAATTTTCTTTTCTGTCGCTGCCCTCGGTATGCCGGGCCTTGGCAATTTTATTGGTGAGTTTTTGTCTCTAATTGGCGCTTTCCAGGCTAACGTAACATTGACGGTAGTCGCGGCTTTTGGACTTATCCTGGCGTCTGTATATTCACTTTGGGTTCTGCAGAAGGTGTTTCAGGGAGAATACAATAACAAGGCCTTCGACGAGTCGCATCTCACTGATTTAAGTCGTCGAGAGATGATGTACTTTGCAGCGATGATGGTTGGCCTGGTGTGGATGGGGCTGTACCCCCAGACTTTTTTGGACATGTCTGAACCCGTTTTGGCTCAGCTGTTGTCAGATACCGCACAAACTGCATTAATCTCGGTACAAGGAGGATTATGACAATCACAGTCGCCGACCTTTTTTTGATTTCGCCTTTGCTGTTGCTGACTGGTGCGGCTGTACTGGCGATGTCTGCGATTGCAATTGGCCGAAATTATATGGCGACAGCGGTCATCACCGTCGCGGGATTGCTGCTTTCTGCAGCCAGCGCTATGCCGTTGATAGCGACAGCAAATCAACAGGTCACTCCGCTATTAATTATCGATCCATTTTCATTGTTTTTCACGGTCGTGATCTGCTTGAGCGCCAGTTTAATCGCGATACTAAGTTACCCGTTCCTAAAAGCTCTCGACGACGATCGAGAAGAGTATTTCCTGTTGTTGAGTGTTGCCACTGTCGGAGCAGTTGTGCTGGTTAGCAGTAATCACTTTGTCAGCGCCTTACTGGGCTTGGAAACGCTGAGCATGTCGCTGTATGGTATGGTGGCCTACACGGTGCATTCAAGTAAGGCCGATAAATATCCCCTGGAAGCGTCGGTGAAGTACCT
>MDTD01018497.1_pt1 | contig 17761 bp, 15 predicted proteins | sample 811221 | NCBI WGS metagenome assembly MDTD01 (sample SAMN05326646, study PRJNA326480) | marine metagenome | isolation source: seawater | place: Pacific Ocean: South West | collected 2011 | reverse complement strand
CGGTCGGTTCGCTACAGTGGGTGGTCAGTGGTTCAAAAACTCTTTCATCACCTCCAATGACTCAATTTTGGAGTCTATAGCTAAACTTCCGGCGGGATATAAGGTTGAAGCTACTCAGTTACGTTTCTTTGAGGTATCACTACCCCAAGACTATAGAACAGCTGTGTTCCCTGATATTACCCAAGAGTTTGTAGAAAACCATATGGATAACGTGTATGGGGAAGCGTGTCTTCCGTACATAAGGTTCGTGATCAAACACCGTGATTGGGTTCGTCGACAACTGGTAGCTGCGCGCACCAAGTTCAACCCAAAAAGCGACGACGATAACAAAGAACGTTTCTACCGCGACACGATCGTTACTGCGCTAGTTGCAGGCAAGATTGCAGAGAAGATAGGACTTGTATCGTTTGACATAAATGCAATGGGCAGGTGGGCATCAGAACAAGTACTCAAGATGCGTGAGAGTAGACGCGAGGTAAATACAAGCGTTCAAGAGCATCTAGCCGCGTTTATTGCTACTCTGCATGGACGACTCATCGTTACCAAGCGCCTTGGTTCAGCGAATACAACCAAGGAAGATACATCTATGCCTTTACGTAGCGTACCCGCAGGGCGTCTGTGTACTGAGGACAAGAAAGCATTTATAACGGTCAAGTCTATGACGGATTGGTGTAAAGAAAACTCTGTTACGCCTGCATCTATACGTGAAGAACTAGATAACGCAGGGTATTTAATTATGCAACCAACGGGAGAGCCCAACAAACGTATGTATATTGGTCAAGGTTCTACAATACCAAGTGGTATGGCTCGTTGCTACGAACTCAACTACCACAAACTTATGGACGGTGTAGGTGTGGGATTAGCTACAACACCGATTGTTGAAGATGTAGAAAAAAAGCCCCCAACGGAGGATGTGTCAGGGGCAGTTTAAGTGGCACGTATGCAGGCAAGAGCAGTAAAGTGTGCCAACTTTGGAGGTGTTCTATTCTATAAGCCGCTTTCTCTAATCTTTGTCAACCTTAAATTTACAGCGTGTTCATTGCATTTGTTGCAAATTTTATTTGGTTTATCAGCTAGTGGTTCAGGATCATGAGCGTCCATGATGTTGTTTATTTCTCTATTACAAAGACAACAGTATATTGGTTTCGCAAGTTTTTTGTGGGGTGAAAAACTATTGAAGTGTATTTCCATTAATTACCAAACTTTCTTCTAGCTTTTCTCTCTCTTTTTCTTTGTTCTCGCGGTGCTTTAATTAAGTCTGAAACTGGTTGTTTGTTTAAAACTCCCGGCGCGTCATTAAAGAAAGGTCGAACACGATCTTTTGCTTTTTGAAGATCTTTCCATTCACCACGTAAATCACTCATCAGATCGGTATCTCTATTTTTATATGCTTCAATATATGACTTACGTAGTCTTCCGCTTTGTTTACTAAAATATTGTTCAAGCTCAAATTGTTGTCCTCTTGTCCATTTTATTTTTTGAATATCAGAGCCGGGAATACCTAATGAATTTAAAAAGATACTAAGCCCGCTTATCTCTCTAGGGTCTACAACTACGTCACCGTTTCTCATTGTGTAGCCTTCAGTAGCTAATCTATAGCTTTCTAGTACACTTCGTATGCCTTTGGGAACCATGTATTCAATACCTTTTATTGCGTCTCCTTGAGCAAAATATTCTGCTGCTCTAAAAAAATTACCTGCTGTAGTTCCGGCAGGCCCTACAGACCCTGCTATTATTTCTTTCCAACCAGCTTCCCCTAATTGAAAATCTACGTAAGGTAGTGGATGAAAAATTTTGTTTTGACTTAACTTAGCACTCAAATCAATGCCTACTAATCCAAGCGCACCTCTTGAAAGAACATCTCCAAATAAACCATCATCTATATTCTTTTTTATCCAACGCTCAAGATCTTGAGGTTCATCTTCATCTCCTAGAAATGTTGCTAACCAGAACAAAGTAGAAGATAGAGGTATCCCTACAGATCCTGCAAAAACACCTGCATGAGCAAGTGAATACATTAAAATACGACGACCTGCGGCTCTTGATTGCGCTGTTTCTCCTTTGAACATTTGTTTGAATGCGCTTGAATAATGCCAAGCCATGAGTAATTGATATTTACGATACTGAGTTATTACTTTTGGTAGAGCTTTGATTAACAAAGGCGCATCTAAACTAGAAAAATTACCTTGTGTATCTTCAACAACAGAAACAGCATATTCTTCAGCAGACATCTTCATATCGCTAATTCGCTCAGGATACTTTTTTGCCATGTCAAAAGCAGATATAGCAGCTGATATACGATTAACAGCTTCAACTAAACGTGAAACTTGATACAATTTATGGGTTGTTTTTCCAAGAGTATCAGTGGCTACATTTAGCGTATCAAAACCAGTATCAAATCGTTCAAAACTTGTTAGGTCTTCTTCCATACCTACGTCAAGTAATTGAGATAACTCCATTCGTTTCAGAAGATCTCTATATTCAGGAGGTGCGCTGTCGGTATCAACATTTGTTTCCATTTGCGCAGACATACTTACTAACTCCATAGCTAGTTTGTAACCTTTGAGAAGTCCATTCCACGCACCTGAATAATCACCAAAATCGCCTGCAACTTTTGGAACAGTAACCATTGTTGGCTGTGTAGCGTTTGTAACGTGATAACCAGTGCTTGTTAAAAGCATATAAACAGAGTTTGCTGCATTTATTCTATCTTGTATTGGTGTTTCATCGCCTTTCAAGTTGCGCCTGTAATGAGCTGCCACTAGCGCAAAAGCATCACTTCTTGCTTTATCTCTTACACCATCAACGCGTGTTTCTTTTTCAGCTTCAGCAAACGCAGTATTAACTTCTGCAGCATTTTCCATTTGCGCGATAAGATTTGCTTCTGCTTTAGCGTGAGATATAAAAGAACGTATCATATTCTTTTCGTATCCTGCACGATTCAATCGTTTTGACCCTGACAATCTAGCATTGCGTTCGTCTAATGATTGAAAGTAAAGGTCTTGTACTAACTTTTTAAAAGCTTGTTTTGCTTGCCCATCTATATTTGAGTCTTCACCTGCATTCAAAGCACCAAGAATCTTTTCAAATACTTGTGGGTTAGATACTCTGCCCTCATCAGGGTCAGGTGCTTTTTTTGTAGCGCTTCTAAACTTGTATTGTGGGTTAGAATCCGTAAATTTTTTAGCTCTGGAAAACGTATCAAAGAAGCTTACAACATAATGCTTTGGATCTTGACTTAATTTGTCGTAGCGTTCTCTATCTTCTTTTGTTGCACCTTCTGCATTTCTTGCATCTTCTGCGTCTTTCATCTGTTGTGATTTGAGAACAGCTACGTAAGAACCAAAACGTTTTAGTGGAGCATACGGCCCTTGGAGTGCAGCATCTGTAAAAAATTTCCCCTCTACACCAGCTTTCTTTGCTATTTCAATTTTTCGTAAACGCATTTTTTCACCATGCGCAAATACATCTTTGACAATCTGTTGTTCTTCGGAAGTCAGCTTGTTAAACGCCCTTTCAAAAACAGGATCAACTGTAACTTCTTTTCCATCTATTTCAGGGTCGTACCCCCATTTTTGAAAGAATGTTGATTTACCTAAAAAGTCGTTAAGTAGAGCTAGTCTTTCAGGTTTTAAGGCACGTGCTCGTAACGCAATACCTTCAAAACTTTTTCGTATTTCTGTACGAGTTTGGTCAATTTTAAGCATTCCTTCATACCATCGGCCCAAAGATGGCATCTTTTCTCGCACTCGTCGAATAACCTGATGCAAAAATTCAACTGATGCTGCACCCTGTCTAGCAATTTCTTTAGCTTCAATGAAAGCGTCCTTTGCTTTACTACCATATGAGTTATCTACGTGATCGTCAGATATACTAAATTTTATTTCTGCAACTCTGTTCTTCTTATTGCCAACTTGTTTGCCGGGAGTTGTGCCGACTACAAAAAGATTATCTTCGTTAAAAATAACTACATTGTTAGCCATTCCTTCAGAATCTTGAGCAAAATTACCTAATGTACCTGCATCTGGGTAAATAACTCCTTTCACGCCTACGTTATCAAGAAGCAAAGATACTACTTGGTCAGGACGTATAGCTTCGGGGGCATCAAGTAATTTTATTTGTTGTTCTTCAGTAAGATAAGTATAGGGTCGTCCAGTAATATAATTGTACTGCGTCATTGCCCAATATAAAGACTCTCCAGAAACTGTATCCATTATATTAGAAACAAGATCATCAGGAATATTTAATTGATTTGAAACATCTAAAATTCCTTCATAGACTCCTGTATCTAACTTATCAAAAGCTTCATCATGTTGTTTTCTTAATTTTTTTAATATATTTATTTCTTTATCAAGCACAGTTTTTTCTCTGTCTGTGCTAGGTAATTGATTTTTATTTGTTACTTCTTCAAGAATTCTAAAGATATCAATATTTTCCATTCCATTTATTAGTTTAACAATTGCATCTTTAACTTGAGAATTGCTTCCAACAAAATCAGCCCAAGGCAATAATTCTTCATCCGCAACTGTTGTGTCAACGTGCATAAAACTGCCTTCGACACGATTAGCATCTTGAACTGCTCTAAATTCTTTTTGCGCAAGTGCATCAAGCTCTCTTTTTTGGTCAAATGCTTTAGCTGTATCGTTACGTTTAAAAGGTATTAAACTAAAACCCTTATTCGCCTCTACAAGTATAGTTTGTACTGTAAGTGGTTTGCCAAATCTTGTTTTAGTTATCATTTGAGTACCACTTCGATTAGGGTATTTAACTCTATAACTACCTCGTTTTCCATCAAAGACTAGATGAGGTTTTGGTAAATTAACTCCGGTTTCTGGAGTTGCAACATCTCTATCATCTGTAAAAATAGCGCCTGATCGTACAACACTGTTTGGTGGGTTTCGTAATATTGTCTGTAATGGTTCCGGCAGGGCAGAAAGAAAGAGTTTAAAATTTTCAGGATTGTTAGGATCTTCTTTTGCTTGTGCTTCTGTTTTTCTACTTTCATCAGCTCGTAGATAGAATCTAGCAATACCGAATCTTTCTGCAAGATAACTTCCCCATCCGTACGCTTGAGCTCCTTCTCCTCTACTCATAAATCTGTGATCAAACTTTTGAAAACTAGCGGCTGTACCATGTTTACGCGTTGACAGACTAAAACGTGCTGCTCCCCAGCCTAAATCAACAATGTCTTGGGCAGTCATAGCGTCAATATTCATGTTGATTTTTCGTAACGCTCTTTTAAATAAAGCATAAAGATCGCGTACTAATCTACCAATTGGTGTTTGAACACTTGGTTCAACGCCTGCAAATGTTGCTTCTTCAAGAAAATACCCAATAAGTTCACTATTTTGTAATTCTTTATTAGTTTCTATTTCTGGTACTTCTAAGGTTGCTCTTGTTATTCTATCTAAAACTCTATTAGCTACAACACTTTCAATTGAGTTATCATTCTTGTTTGCAAACTCTTTAATTCTTTCTCCTAGTTTTGCTTGTTCGTCTAAAGAAATAAAATCATCAAGACCTTGATGCCCTCCAACTTCGTGTAAAAATACACCACGCTCACGCCCTTTTGGTATTCTATCTAAAATTATGTAAGTAACTGGAACGCCTTTATCATTTGGTTGAGTAAATGCGTAAAAATTTTCCTTAGGAACATCAACATCAATGTCTCCTTTGAGTCGGGCGGCTATCATATCGCCAACATCTCTAAAAGTTTTGACTCTCCAGTTAGTGTTTTTGCCTGTTAAATCTTTGAGAACCTGCTCAAAGTTTGCTTCTTTTTCATCAGTTTCTTGTTCTAATTTTGCAAAAGGGTCAACGTCATCAGGTACAACTGAAAAGCGACGTTTTGGTTTTTTAGACTCAACTTTTACTTTTCCTGCTTGGTCTTCGACTGCGGTGAAGCTGTCTGGGTCGCCTTCTTGGGGCTGTGTCTCTCGATTATCCTGAGTTCCGCTTTGTTCAGTTGTATCCCTGCCTTCTGGGCCTTCAACAGCCCGGGCAGCTTGTACTTCGTTGACCCTTGGTTGTTTAGTTTCTGCGTCATATCTCTTCTCTATCTCCCTTTGTTCTTGTCGCATTTGAGAATCAGAAATTTCTCCAACACGATTTTCTTCAACTACAGTAATCCACTCAAGTAGATCTTTTTTACTGAGATCTCTTACGTCTACAGCACCCTCTGACCTTGTGCTTCTCCATTGTGCTATAGCTTCTTGTCCATAAGTTTGAACCATTTGAATATTTTGTTCAGCTCGAGTCTTGTCAGCAAGTTCTTGCCTTTTGCTCTCGTATTGATCAGGTTCATTTGATCGAGCTTTTGTGTATTCTACATCTTCTTTGCTTACACCAGTAAACGCTCCTTGTCCTACAGAAGCTATGGTGCTTATCCCTTGTTGTTGAAAAATAGAATTATCAGCAACGTCATCGTCGGTAACTTCATCCGAATCCGGACGTTGATCAACTGCATCTTGTGTATCTGCTAACTCATCAGTTGTAGCAGTTTCAGCAGTTCTAGCAGGTGTTTTCCTAGCTTGAGCTAATGCTGAAAGACGTTCCCCAATTAATTTCAACCCTTCTTTTTTCTGTTCAGCGGTTGCATTTTCTGGGATTATCCCCATCTCCTGCGCTATTTTAGTGCGAAATCTATTTATTGTAGTACTAACAGCTTGTTTGCTTTTAACTCCTGCAAGTTCTGCAATTTTAGTAGGTTGAAACTTACCTCCTGCATACACATCATCTATATCAAATTTCTTATCGCCAAAAAAATGATCAGATAATACATCAAATATTTTCTTTTGGTCTTTAGATAGTCCTCTGATATTCACTACATCTTTTACATCTTGCTGTGTTAGTGCAGTAGTATCAGCTTGTACTTCATTAGTTTCTGGTTCTGCTGTCGTCGACGTTTCTTCGTCCCTGGCAGCAACTTCTGCGTCAACTCGGTTTTGAAACGCAGTTCTACCGTTTTTATCTTTCTTGTAAAAACCAGTTCTGTTTTCAAATGCTTGAGATAACCCACCAATTGTTTCCCAATCTTTTCCAAGTTTTTCTTCAGCGTATGCACGTTGAGCAGCTACAACTTTTCCTTCCGGTTTAGGAGGTTTTACCTCAGTTGTTTCAACAACAGGTGTTTCAGGTGTTTCAGTTGTTTCAGTAGTGGTTTCAACAGGAGTAGTTTCAGTTTTTGGTTTTGTTCTTCTAGCATCATTATCAACAGGTGTTATTGTGCCAGCAGCAATAGCTGATGCGTGAGCATCTAAAGCAGTATTGTACTCTTCAATAGCAACGTCCTTATCGTTTTTTGGTATAAAACTTTTTAAAAATTTATCGAGAAGAGCATTCTCCGCTTTTTGTGTAGTAGGATACTTTTGTAATCTTGCTTTGTATAGTTCGTACGCTCTACCAATCTCTGTTTGTGGGTTCAAAGCATCATTTTTGCGTTTTTGGTTTCTTTGTTTAAAAAAATTTTCGTCAGATATAAACGATTTAGCAGCTTGCATACGAGCACGAGCTTGCTCCAACATCTGTTCTTCAGAAAGGGCTGCAGCTTTTGCGTCTTCCTCATCATTTTTATTTTGTAAATCTTCTAAATCTTGAGCTGAAAACAACTCAGTCTCGTCTGGTGATACTCTAGTTTCAGAGTTTTCAGTACCTTGGCTAGTTTTTAATTTTTCACTAGCTTTTTTAAGACCAAATGCAGCTACATCAACAGGAGCGCTTACACCTTCTGCTAAACTTTCAATAAGAATATCTCCCGGTGAAATTTCATCTCCTGATGCAACTTGCGCTAAGAATTCACCAGTACCACCGCCAAGAGCCTGTACTCCTGTTTGAGTTCCTATACCCTTCAAATTAAATTTTGCTCTTGAAGCTAAACCAAGAAATATTAAATCAGTTGCTGCAATAATAGACCCACGGGTAAAACCTTTATCTGCTTGTGCAGCCATAAAATCTTTATCTTTTACAGCAGCAAGAGCTTGTTCAGGGTTACTTAAATCATACCCTGCTTCTTGTGCTTCTGAAACAAGTTGCCCAAATCTTTCTTGGAGAAAAGTAGAAGTACCCATTACCGATGCTGCTAATTTAGGACTTCTTCTTGCTGCTACTAAAACGGCAGCAAGTGTAGGTATTTGTTCTCCTGCAACTTGAAGAGCTCCTGAAGCTGTAGCTAAAGGATCAGAAAGAGCCTGTACTATAGCACCTTCTTGTCCAAAAAATTTATCCGTTGATGTTATTTTTTCTATCTGTTTTTTTGCAGACTCAGACATAGGAAAATTTTCTTGCGTATAAAGTTCCCTTTCAATAACGTCTTTTGCTTTATCTGCTGCTAATGCGTCTAGTTCGTCAGCTGTGTTTTTAGCTCCTTCTCTTTGCCACGACAATGCTTTGTACCACCAAGGTCGTTCTTTCCCTTCAGCGGCGAGCCGAGCGTCTTCCTCTTCTTTTTTTCTTTGAGCTGATGCAAGTTCAGAGAACTGCTCCGTCATCATAACATTTGGTATGTTTGCTAACCTAGATAGCCCTCGACGAACAGTGTTGTAAGTTGTATCAATAAGCCCTGTTGGAGTATTTGACTCAATCTTAGCTCTTCTTTTTTGACCTTCACGTTGTTCAATAAACTGATTGAACAGTTGTTTTTGTTCTCTGTTTAAACCACCCTGTTCAGAATCATCTTCATCTTCATCGTAGATAGAAGCTACTGTTGCTTGGTTTTCTTGTTTAAACTGTTCAAAAAGTTGACGTTGCGCCTCGTTCATTACTAATTACCTGCTGCAATTATTTGCTCTCTTTGTGCATCACTAAAACTCAACCAATCCTCAAGAGGAGTACCGGCTGGAGGTTGGCTTATTAAACCAAGATTTAATCGTATTGTATTTGTGTAAGTTTGAAGTCCAACAGTATCTTCTCCAAAATCATCTCTTATCACTTTATAATCGTCACTTGTTAAAAATTTGTTAAAAGCCTCTCTTGCTTTCATATCATTCCACGTCAAGCCTTTTTCTCTTTCAACCTGTTGCAGTATCTTTTTAGCTTGTGCTTGTGCAAGTTCAGTGCTTGCTATTAACTGATTTTGTTTTGATAGTGCATTCATTTTAGCAACATCATTTGCCAGTTCTTGAGCTTCATTACTTACCTCAATACTATCTATCTGTGCATCAAGTTTTTCTATTCCTTTTTCAGCTGCACTAATGCCTACTTTAGTTTGTCTATTAGCTAGTATATCAGCTGCAACTTGTAACCCAGTGCCGGGTTTTTGAATCTGCGATGACAACTGAGCTTCTATTTCAGCTTCGTTTGCCCCTCGAAATAATACAGATTCAGAATCTCCATCTTTTCTCACAAGAGTAAACCCTGACTCTTCGTTTCCTTTCAACTCTAGTGATGTAGCAGCACCATCATCAACTTTATCATAGTACTTAATTAAGCCCGACAATCCGCCTTTTTGTAACTCAATATTAGCTTCCGCTGCAGTTTTAGCTGCAAGTTTTTGTAGTTTATCAAGACCGTATTCGTTTATAGTTTTTATAACCGCAGTTTTGCGCTCTACAGGTAAGTTAGCATTTTCGTACAAACGTATGGTGGCTGCTTGTGCGTCTTCAACAGTATTTATATTGTTATCTTTTCGATACTCGTCGCTGTTAACTAATTTAATTATATCATCTTCTATTTTTTGAAACTCAACAAGCCTGTTTGCCGCCGCAATTTGTTGCTCGTTTAGTATATTTCCTAGTTCGCCGCCTTCATTAGCTATTTCTTGTGCTTTTATTTTGCCAGACAATAGTCCTTTCCGTTCTTCTGTTTGAGATTTTATATTTTCGGTGCTAGCTTTAGTACTATCAAGGGTTGCGGCTTGTTGGTCTAGTTCGCCCGACAATAATTTATTACGTCTATCTGTTATAGATTGAGTGTTAGCAGTATTTGCTAGAACATTACCAACATTTGCCTTTGCTAACCTTTCAGCTAATATACCTTGAATGTTAACCTGATTTTCTAAGATTCTTCTGTTTAACTCATTTGATCTTTGTTTTTCTTCTAAATTGGCTAATTGCGTACGAAAAGCTAAACCTTTATCGGGTTGACCATATTTAGTATATACATCTCCAAGAGCTTTATATCGTGCTTTTTCTAGCTCATCCCCCTCCAATCCAAAACCTAATCCTCCTTCAGCTGTAAACTTTTCGTCGTCCATAAGACGAGAGGTTTCTATATCTCTGCCAACTTTTTGAAATGTGCCATAAACACTGTTAAAGTTGTCAGCAAATTCCTGCCACGGTGATTTACGTGCCATTACGCTACCTCCTTAAACTCAATCCCTAAGAGATCATATCGAACAGCTTTGAAACCTAAATCTGTATCTTCAACTGCTTCTGGATAGACAAGTTCAACCTCATCAGCCATTACGCCACGGAAACGACGTTTCGTATCTCCAATATAATTAAACTCATAAAGTGTGAGTGCTGTGCGTTGATCAACCCCAACTTCTTTTATGTTTTCTTTTATACGCCTATCTGAAAAACCAAAAGCTCTATACGCAGAAGCTGCTCCACCAAGAGCTCCACCAATATCGCCTAGAAGACTTCCTGATGTATTGATATAAGTTTTGGTTTGGTTATTGAGTATGTTACTCAGCCCACTTAAGTTCATTTTTTGACCAGTAGCTATTGTGTTTGCTCCAAGTGCCATATTGCCCATAAAGTTTTGCCCTGCAGATTGAGCACTTTGTCCTGCTGCTGAGCCTGCACCTGTTGCTCCGCCGTATGCGCCAAGCGATGCTCCTGCTAACCCACGACCAAGTCCTGCCGCATCTAGCTGTCTAGCATATCCCATTTGTTCTGCCTGTCGTCGCGTTCCTGTCATCGCTGCGGCTCGAGTAGCTGCTTGTTGTAAACCAGCGGCTTGTTGCATTCCTGCAAACCTACCAGAGTTGGGGTTTATACCCATTGCTGCCATAGCTCGTTGATTCTGTTGTTGTGATATACCGAATGCCCGTCCAGCATCGGCTGCAGCTTGACTTGCCAACTGTTCTCTGTAAGCTTCTGTATTAAAATCTTGAGCGTCTTGAACAATTGATCTTTCAAGAGGGCGAAAAACATCTCTTTGGTAATTGTAATAGTCTCTAGCTTGCTCCATTTGTTCTGCTTGAGCTTGCATTTGTTGGTTAGCAATACTCTCAAGCATTGGAGCTGTTCGTTCGTACTGATCTCGTGCAAACGCTAATTGTTCACGACCTAAACCTGCTTGAATACGCGCAGCTTCTGCAGATGCTTCTGCTAGTGGAGCGTAGTCGGGAGCTTGGACGGTATTTTTTCCCATAATCGCTTTCCTCTCATATAGTTCTCGGGCCAAAGCACGAGTATTAACAGATCTTGGCCGGATGATCCGGCATTTTTCATTATAGCTTCAATACGAAACCCAATGTGTATGTCTAGGTGGAGTGCTTTAGTGTTATCGACTTCCACCAATCCTGTAAGTCTTTGAAGCCCACAATCTTGAAACGCATAGATAAAAGCGTGATCTAAGAGCTCTAAAAACAATTTGGTGGGTTTGCTGACTGCAATGTGGACGTTTGCATTGTGACCATTCATATTCTCAAATACGATGCCACTTACTATATTGCCCTTAGTTTCAGCGCCCATAGCGTAGTAATTATGCCAACTAGCACCATCAGGCATCTGTTCGGCTACCCATTCACCAACTCGACATTTATCATCAAATATTAATCGAGATGTAGACATAACTACTCCTGATCACACGTTATCATATTAGATTGCAATTTGACAATCATTTTATGTTTTCTTAGTCTTCCCACCTTTTCCACCAGTTTTCTTCTTTTTTGCTGCTGCAATTATATCACCGCGTGTTATTTTCTTTTTGTTTCCGTACATTGCAGCAAGTCTTTTTTGTTTTGGAGTATACTTAGAATATGGCATTACTTCTTCCTCTTTCTTTTAACAATAGTTTTAACGTTTGTTGGTTTACCTCCAACTCCTTGAGCTTTTGATCGTTTTCTTGATACTGCGCTTTTGATTTGAGCTTTAGTCATTGAAGCTGCTTTGCTTCTTGGGACACACTTTGGGTAAGCGCGCTTAGACTTTTTAGCAGATTTACGCCCGCAAGGTTGGTACTTACCCTTTTTCTTGGGCGCACCAATATCAACCCAGTCACCTTTGGGCCCTTTACCAAACCAAGCTTTTAATCCACCAGAAGGCTTTGCCATTATGCGTACCCTCCTCCTCTTTGCTTATACGTCCTAACCAACCACCCGTTTGCGTAAGCTGATGGATAAACCTTGAACTTACGTTTAGCTTCAGCTTTTACTCTTGCGTATAACGCAGGATTTGTTGGTCTTGCTCCTGATTTTTTCTTAGTGGATTTTTTCTTCTTTGTAGCCATAACAACCCTTTCTTATGTTAACACTTCCATCTTCTTCTTGCTTGTCGTAAACGAGAATTAGGATTCTTCGCTGCTTTTGGAAACTTCTTCATCTGTCCTGCTGATCTTGCGCAAAATGATTTACGCCTTTTAGCCGCTTTACTTCCCGGCTTTACTTTACCCGTTACTGCTGTTTTGAGTTTAGAGCCGGGATTTTTACGCCTGTACGCAGCAACACCCGCTCGCGTCATTCCCGCACCTGCTTTAGTAGGACGGAAGTTCTTTTTGTTGCGCTTTGGCATATTATCTCTCTTGCGAGCCATCCTCTTCTCCTTTCAAACAAAGCGTTGGTCGTCGTGTGCAGCTCCACATATCAGGGCGATCAAGCGGAGGTGGCATATAGGGAGGTAATTTATTCATATACATCACATCTTCTTGTTGTGTTTCCTGAATCATAAGTTGCGTCATCAAAAATATCTCCAACATACTAACGCGTTAACAGTTCAATAACTAGAAAAAGTTTAAGCATTTCTATCATAATGTACTATCCAACTATCCATCATGTCTGTACGTATAAGTTCTGGTTGAGAATCTATTTCAATATCAAGTATATCTTGTGTTGTCATATCTTTAGTCAACCACTTCTCAAGATCTGCGTCTGTTACTTTATCAATATCTATAAATGTATCTTGGCTGCAGATATAACTTATATCTTTACTCAAATCGTAATTTTTAAAACCTTTTGGATGCTGATCGTTTGTAATTTTCCAATAAGCTTCTATACGAACAATAACATTTGGAAACCTAGCAAATTCTTTTATTTTATATACTTTAGTAACAATAAATTCTCTTTTATACGCCATTTGTTCTCCTAAGTAATTCCATAGTAAGACTTATCCGTTATCATAAGATTTACAGGTCTACTGTTTTGATCAAATACTTCATCTTGATCGTAAGCTTTTATAGATGGCGTAGTACCAACAGTCATCTCACCAATAACAAATCCTGCAAGAGCTCCACCAATAACAGCTAATGCAGCACCTCCTGTAAAAACAGCTAAAACAATACCTAATATTGCTCCAAGAAGTCCTCCAATACCACAACTTGTATCTACATATTGATAAGCTGCTCCTCCAAAATCAGCTTTCCAAGTAGCTATTTGAGTAGCTTGATTTTGTGGATGCCGTAAAACTCCACGAAAAGACGCCCAAGATTTATACTCAAACGCAAATTGCTTGCTAGATATAACAATTCCAAAGAATGAAGCACAGACAATAGTTCCTGATCCATTGCGTATATACGCTAGCCCTCCATAAGCAGAGGGCACGATACTATATAGTTTGTTTGATGTATTATTAACAGAAGCCGAAAATGAACTTTCTTGATTGGCTGTAAAATTTACATGTTGAGTAGTTGTGTAACTGTTTGCTCCTAGTGAAACTGCACCCTTTGAGTTTGTTTTTATAGAAGACGGATGTGTAATTGTTACAACATCGTCAACACGGAGAGGACGTTTACTATCTGTAAATACAAGATCTGAGTTACCATCAAATACAGCTATGCCATTATTGCTTAACGTTACAGCAGAACTAGGCAGTTCAGTTAATGGCGCAAAAGCGTAAACGGCAGGTGCTTGATTTGAATTACCACTAAATAACAGATTAACAACCCACTTTGACCCTTGATTAACAACATCCATTATACAAATTTCTTGGTTGTTATGGTTTGGGCAATAAAAAGGTATAAAAAAATCAACGTCTAAAGTGATGGCATATTGTATAATATGCCCCATATCATAGTTACTTGATCGAGTGCTTGCATTAATAGCCACATGATGATCGCCTGTGTAAGTTGGTTGCACCGCACTTGTCGTCGTTGACATCTGACCTGCATAAACGACGGACGAATAATCACTATGAAATGCTATCTTATTGTCAGTACCATATGCAACAATACCATAACTCATCTACCAAGCACCAAATACTGATGATTTGACCCGTTAGAGGGTTGAGTTATAGTTATATTCGTAGAAGTTTGAGAGCTAGTAGGGCGAAGCTCTTCTAAAGAAGTATCTCTTATTCCAGTAGGCGTAAAAATTACTTTAAACTCTGTCACGTCTACATAACTACTTTTAGTTAATGTTACTGTTGTAGCAGAAGTTAAAACACCCTTGGCTATTACGCTAAAAGCACTATTGGTAATATTTAAGCCATCAACCTGTATTCCATATGCCATTACGATAGATCTCCTATTTTTACTCGGAGAGTCGAACCATCAAATACTTCAATTTTTGTAGAAGTTATCTTTAGCCTACTACCTGATGATGCGTTAGCTACATCTAAAGTACCGCGAAACGTAGCATCATTTGCTTCTATCTGCCCTGTTTTGTCTATTTTCCAACCTGCACTTCCAGAAGAATAGTTTGAAGATTGTATAACATTGCCAATTTTAGCATTTTCAATTGCACCATTAGCTATATCTGCTGTTTGAATTGTAGCGTCTTGAATGTTTGCACTTGTAATTGTACCGTTAGCAATGTTTGCGCCTTCAATAGTTGCGCTGTCTATTTTTGCACCTTGAATTGTTGCGTTCGCAATATCACCATTTACAATCGTTGCGTCAGCTATTTTAGCGCTGTCGATAGCTGCGTCTTGCACCATAGCATTTGTAATCGACGCATTATGTATGAACGCGTTTTTCATATAAGTTCCTGCGGGAACCTGCACTCCATTAATTGTTGTTGTTGTATCTATCTGAAAAAAAGGAGATTGAGAGTTTGTTCCAAAAGCTTCAACAAGCAACTCCATAAGAAAGTTAGGACTAGATGATGTAGAACCAACAACTCCGCTGACTGCGTTGTACGCACTGGCAAGTCCGTTTTGATTTATATTTCGTACCCAATAGTATCGTGTTGCTGTACCGCCAATGTTATGTGAAAAACTATTACCAGCTGTCATACCAACAAGTTCAGCGTTACCGAGAGTATTCCCAGTATGCGCCCATATTTCAGTATAAGCATGACCCGTATATGTAGGTGCATTCCAACTTACTATAATATTTGCAGTTGCTCCTGATGCGCTCAAGTTTGTAGGTGCAGATGGATTTTGAATAGTATTATCAACGACAGTTGTTAAATGTCCTGCAGAGTTAGTAGACGCTAAACCTGCTACAATCAGCTGTCGTGCGGTTACAACTGCATCATCTCCACCAGAGTCTAAAGCTTCTCTAACCCGTTGAACAAACTGTTGAAGATCACGAGGTAGCGGAGACGTAACTGCTGGAAGATCCCTAGACACCTGCTAACTCCGACATTGAATTTGCAACTGATAATGCAAAAACTTCATTAGAACCTTCTATCTGCATTTCCCAATCACGTCCTACTTTAGAAGGAAGCCTAAATGGATCTCTGTTTTGAACTGTTTGCGTATGAACTAATGCACCATCTGCATAAACTTTCAACGTCATTGGGTAAGCTTCTGCTTCTAACTGTGCGCATGAAAATCCCATAATTTGCGGCATCGTAAATTTCTTAGACTTCCATGTATATGTTTTTGAACTACCATCCCCAAAAATTTTTATTTTATTTCCGCTGTCAACTACAGCTACGTATAATTTGTCTGCTAAAAGGTCGTGATATCCTGCATTAGCATAGATATCATGTAGTATAAATTGTCCACTTCTTACATCAAAGATAAACCCTCCTGAAGTAGATCCATTATCATAAAAACCAATATATTGATTATCTTGTTGGTACGCATGAATTGAAGCCGGTGCAAAAAGTGTTTGCCATTGAGAAAAATCAAATAAATTTTCAGTAACTATCCTTGATCCTCCACCTGATAGAAACATTAGACCATCAGGAGCTGCATATAAAACCCCTCCCATCAAACTGACAATACTTCTTTTAGACACACAGGCTTGCTCAAGATCAGATTTAACTACTGCCATATTACTAGGATGTGTTCCTTGTATGAAATATGGTGTGCCTTTTGTAAGTACAACAAGTGTTGTATCCATACGTCCAAGCCCCACAACAGGAAAATCTAAAGTCTGAATATAACTTTCAGGCCAAGCATAAGGTTTGTATGGATCAGAAAAGAAAACATCTCTTCCGTTAAACCCTGCTAATATTCCATTTGGTAAATTTATAAGACCTTTCAATCCAGCTGGAGGTGGTGTGTAAAACAATGAAGGTAATTCTTCTCCAAGAGAATCTGCAGCAACGTTGTCAGTAAAAGAAGATGTTGCAACGGTTACTTCTGCTACAAACAAAAATACTCCTGCCACAGCACGATAGATACGACGGTGACTAACAATGTAATCACCTCCGGGAACAGCAGGAAAATTTGTTAGCGCAACTGTTTGACCTGTAAATACGTCAACAGAGTTTGATGCGGGAGATGGAGCAGATTCAAACTCAAACCCTGATTCTTTGTTTACAAAAGTCATAGCATAAACACGTGTTTCTTTTGTTTCGTTAGTGTTTGAAAATGAATTTGCTGTAGCTGTTACAGCCGTAGTAGGTGCAGGTAATCCTAACGGTCTTGATACTGTTGGCATTGTACCGCCTGATGTACCAATAGCTGCATATGTAGCTTTAGGAATACCGTCACCAGTAAAAAAAGTCCATTCAGAGGTGTCGCCTGCAATTTGGCTGCGCGCAACATCGACGTCGGTTGTCCAATGAAACCAATGTTGACTATCAGATAATGTATCTTGCCCAAATCTATAAATACTTTGTATAGTGCCGGACTTGTCAAGAGTTGCAACAGAACTCCCAAGATCAGAAAGAGATTGAATGCTACCTTGAAATACAGGACAGTTTAATGCTGTTTGCGCTTGGGTTTCTTCAAGATATCTAGGAGGAACAATTGGTGCTATGCCTCCAAAACTTTTTAGATTTAAAACAGCCACTATGCCTCCTTTTAATCCATGAGCTCAAAATGTGGCCCGTCTATAAATGGACGACGCCCTTGAGAACGACGTAGGTCTATATAAGCGTTCATGGCTTCTTCTGCTGTGCCTTCCCAGTCTCGAAGGTCATCTATTTGCCATGCCGCGCCCCACCTAATTTTTGCACCCTCTCTTACGGCTGCTTCTTTCATTGCATCAGCTATATCATCGTACAGATTCAACTCCCAGCTCGCCCGTCCAGAAATATACGCCATTAAGTCGACGGCATCTCCTGTAAGGTGTTTAGATTTCATCGTCTGTGATGCCCCACGGGCTACAAGGTCAGCCTGTTCTGCTTCAGTACGGAGCCCACAGATGCAACCGAAGTCGACGTTAGAAAGCCCTATGGCTGTTGTGACAACTGAATGTAGTAAAGGTTTGACACCGTCTAATCTTCCAAGAGATCGTTGTGATAATTTAAAAGCCATTGCTGTCT
>MDTD01152126.1_pt1 | contig 17763 bp, 15 predicted proteins | sample 811221 | NCBI WGS metagenome assembly MDTD01 (sample SAMN05326646, study PRJNA326480) | marine metagenome | isolation source: seawater | place: Pacific Ocean: South West | collected 2011 | reverse complement strand
TTAATAGGGATAGCTTTGCTTGGCACTAGTCTGCAAGTGAATGCTGAATGCTTCCCGGTAACAGAGGTGCTGAAGGTGGTAGACGGTGACACCGTGGACGTTCAGATCAGGGTAAAGCCCCTAGACTTGGATCTCCTGGCTAATATGCGAATCCGAATGGAGGGCATAAATGCATGGGAAAGCAGAAGTAGGAACCTTGAAGAGAAAGCCCTTGGCCTTGCTGCTAAGCAAAGATTATCTGAGTTGGTGCTTGCGCCAATCACAGTATGTCTATCCGGGAAGGGTAAGTTTGGCAGATGGCTAGGTACTCTCTTTGATGGAGAAACCAACATCAATGAACAGCTTGTCCAGGAGGGCCATGCCCAATGGTACGATGGCGGCAAAAGGAAAGCATTCGGTGAGTAAGAAAGCCATGATCATCATGGACATAGACGATATTGACGATCTTAAACAAAGGTTAGATCTAATCTATACTGAACTTTCTGATCTGAACGAAATGATCAGAGAAACTAAACAGGAAATGGAAACCAGTTCTCAAGGAGAAGAATGATGAGTTTTTTTAAATGGTTGGGTGGTTTTTTTGGTGACACCGACTTTGCTCGAAAAACAGCGGAGACAGTGGAAAAAGTTAAGGTCAGGGCCAGGGATGCAAGGGGGCGTTTCATAGCGGATGACCCAAAAACAAAAGAGAATGAAGCTTATACCACTCAGGACAAAAGCGATTACGTTGGGCGAGAATGATTAAACTCTATATCTTTACATTCTCTCTTTATAGCTTGGTAGGAACCTTTGACACCATTCCAGAATGTGCTGAAGCGGCAAGCAGAATTTATGAAGATTACAGGTATGACAAAGAAATCAGATTTACAATGTATTGTGTAGATGATGAAGGAAGGCATCCGAAAATCAGCGAGAGGGGAGTTGTGCAGTTTGATGATTTACCCTTATTGCAACGGAAACCCTGAGACAACTGTACTTTGTCATTTAGGTAGCATGAGGAAAGGCATGGCACTGAAGTCTGAGGATTACTTCGCAGTCTATGCCTGTAGCAGTTGCCACGATGTCATTGATGGGCGAATGAAAACAGATCTATCAAAAGAAGAGATACTGAGATGTCAGATGCGTGGGCTTGAAAGAACCTGGAGCAAGCTAATTGAAAAAGGATTGGTGAAAATAAATGGATGATATCAAATGTTCTAACACGGTTTGCGACAACAAACGCCCTGTCAAACGAGATCCCAGGAAACAATGGTGCGACAAGTGCTATCCATTAAGAGTAGATCGCCAGCAAAGAAGAGAAAGAGAAATAGGAGAAGAACAAAGATTTTTTAACAGTCTTTGGGTAGTGGCTAAAAATGAATGAGTATCATAAAACTTTAGATTCTATCTTAATCTTGAAACAAATAACCATTGATGAATTTAATTTAAAATTAAAAAAACAAATAATAAAAAACTTTAGTAAGTGGTATGGACTCACAAAAGAGGAAACAAAAGATATATTAGATATGTGGCTCAGTAAAAACCAGGGGAGGTGAAATGCAACATAGTATTATGTTTGGAACAGAAGCACGAAAACTAGCTAGAAGAGATAGTCCAGACACTAGCAAGGAAGCTGCGGCTAAGCTAAATCCTGCCGGGCTAGAGAAAGAAGTCTATGACGTAATTGCTAATGCAGGGCCACGGGGCGTGATCAGTGATGAGGTTCGTGCGGCCCTACCTCATGTCAGCAGTTATTCTAGCGTTACTGCACGATACAAAGCATTGAAAGAAAAGAATCTTATCGTAGCAACTGCAAAGAAACGCCCTGGCGTAAGCGGCAGAAATCAACACGTTATGGTAGAAAGGAAATATCAGTTGTGGGATTAAAAAGTGCTTCAATTTGAAAAGTTTATGATCAAGAATTACTCAGTAAAAAGTATTAAAAATAAAGAGTGTAAAGATTGGTTTTTAAATAAGCACTATGCAAAAAGGCTACCATCTATTTCATTCGCTTATGGATTATACATTGATAGTTGTTTAGAGGGTGTATGTAGTTTTGGGCGGCCTATGAGCTTTACATTGATAAAAGGAGCATTAAACGGTTTATATAGGAATAGTTTTTTAGAATTGAATAGATTAGTAGTAAATGAAGGATTAAAGAAAAACACTCTTTCTTTTTTTATTTCGCAATGCTTTAAACAATTACCTAAGCCTTTGGTTATTGTTTCCTACGCTGATACATCTCAAAATCATCATGGATACATCTATCAGGCAACTAATTGGATTTACACAGGCTTAAGCAACAAGTTTACAGATTATGCCGTTAGGGGTCTTGAACACATGCACCACTCATCAATTGAAGATAGTGTTGGCCGTTATGATAAAAATAAAAATATAGATAAACATACGTTGTTGAAAGAAAAGTACGGAGACAAATTATATTTGAAAGAACGTCCTAGAAAACATAGATATTTTTATTTTTTAGGTACAAAAAAACAAAAAAAAGATATGCTTAAAAATTTAACTTATAAAATCTGTACTTATCCAAAAGGCGATAACAAAAGATATGTGTCAAACTATGTTCCTGCAACTCAACGTCTTTTATTTTAATATAGAAGCCCCTCTAAAAAGAGGGGCGTTACCAGGGGATAAAAAAATGAAAAAAAACTTACAAACGACTGAAAGGAGATTCATGTGTTTGCCTGGTTAATTTCTCTCAAATAAAACCTAAAATCAACTATTTTTTCTTTTTTTTGTAGTTTCTTGCTCTGTTTTTTGCTTTGCTCTCTATTTTAATACCGTCTTTATTGCTTCCCCCACGGCTTAAAGCCTTCTTGTGGGATACATCTTTGCCTTCTCTTTTGTCTGCTTTGCCGTTCTTATTTTTGTCAACGCCTGTTTTATCTAGCTTTCTCCTGGCACGTTGCCGCTCCATCCTGGCTTTGTGTTCGCCCCTTGCTTTCTGCTGTTTATATTCTTTCTTGTATGGCCTTGGCTTGTTTTTATATGGCATAGTTATTCAATCTGCTCTAAGTATTTAAGCACATCAGTCGGAAAAACATTATCTGAGTACCTGTCTTGTAAAAACTTTCGATACTCTGATTCTGAAACATCTCTATCTACAAAAATAGGTATTTGTGCCGCTGTTTTTATAGCATAGATACTTGCATCGTAGCTATCTATCATTTTATCAAGCTCATCTATTTGTTGTTTTTTTACCTCCGCAGGGTAGTCAGCTTGCATAATGACTTTTTTTCTTTTTCTGAGATCTGATAGTTTTTCGCCTATATTTTTAATTGATTCTCTTTCATCTACGAGAAGATTAGCATATGCAATGTGTAGTCCTCTTTTCTCCTCATCACTTGCAGTTTCCGTTTTTAATGATGTTGTGGCTTGATTCAAAATCTTTTTCATATCGTAAAAATCTTGCAATGCCCCAGTGTCATACTTATCTCTAAAAAACGCATTAACAAAAGGATAGTCCCACCAATCTTGGTTAGAAAAATCTAGCCCCTGGCCCGGTATAACTTTTGTTTTGTCCCCTTGAACTAGCTCAGACCTAATCGCTGCATCTGTTATCCCTAAGAGATACTGTCCAATTCCTGGCAAGTAGCTCTTCATAAGATGATCTATCTTGATTGGACTACTTCCAGGGATAACATTAGCTATTCCTTTTGCTAATTCAGAAGTATAAGGAGTTTGTTGATACCTTGGGAAAACAGAGGTTTCAATGTAAGACGGGACTATTTGTCTTCGACTAAACGTATCAAAATTCATTGCATACTCATAAAAAGGAGAAATAGCCTGTATCGCAAGAGGATTAAACGCTAGTCCCTCCGCAGTACCAAAGACAAATCTTTCCACTGTTTCTTTAAGTTCAGTTGGCGTTGTCCTACCTTCTCTATCAGAGTACATGTCTGCTATTCTTTGAGGGATGGTGTAATAAAATATTCCAGCCTCAAACGGGAGAGGGAATAAGAATGGAACCCCAGAAGGGGTGGGAATAACAATATTGAGATCTCTAACTTCATCTGGCGTATCTTTAAATTGTTCATCATCTCCTGTTAAAGCTAACATTGCTAAAGAAGCAAAGGTGAAAAGAGAGCCTCTTGCTAAAGCCGTCATAATCTGTGTACTTGCTTCCGCAGGTTCGCCATCTTTGCCAACAATGGCAAGATTTCTTCCTGTCTGCGCTCTGTAAAGAACATCTAATCCTTGATATCTAGCGTTTAGAAACGGAGTCAATGATGTCATCATTCTTACCGAGGGAGATCTGCCTCTTCTGCCAAAGTTAAGAACCTCAGAAGCCCCAAACACAGCGGCTGCTTCGCTTCCTGTTCTCGCCAAAGTATCTTTGTAGACAGCCATTCTGGTAGCTGCGTCACTAGCAGTAGTAATATCCCCAGACAACTCCCATAAACGAACAAGATAGTTAGCAAGCGGTATTTTGTCTCTGAGTCCACGCAACCTGGTGGCTTGTTGTTCTCCCGTTTCGATATCCAACTGCGCTTCGTACTTAGGAATTTTTACTCCTTTTTCTGCAAAAAACTTTCTCATTGCCCTTTTCATGTCATCAGGATCTCTGAGATTGTCGTAGCCGCCCACAACTCCGTATTTGCTTAATTCTGCCATCCCTCCAAACATGCCCTTAAATGTGTCAAGCACAGGTATGTAGTTGGAGCCAGCACTAATGAAAGCAGAAAAGGTATCTCGCAAAAGGTTTTTAACTATAAAAGTTGGCCTCCTGGTAATTAACTCACGCATCACAACAGCAGGGATACCAAGCATTTTTATAATTATGTTATCGTAGCTTTCACTCATTGGTAGCAAGCTTTCATAAACTAAGGGATCGTCTATGTGGAAGGTTACTTTCTTGCCTTTTACTCTGAGGCTTACTGGTCTGTTGTTTGGATCGTTTTCTCCCTTGACTATTTGCCTTGCCATCCCAGCTTCCATCATGTCCCTGATGACTCTCTGCTGAGCAATGTTTTTCATGCCAAGCTCTGTTGCCATAACAAGATTTCTTGTCACTGCATCAAGAAGGGGGACTGTCAAAGACCTTTCGCTACCTTTAATTGGTTCTAGTTTCACAGCGGAGGACATGCCGCCAAACACAGAAGGATATTCCGCTGGCATTTGCTCTCCCTCTGCCTCTCTATAGAAAGGAACGTAGTCGGAATAGTTTCTCCAATCCTCTGCTTTTTCAGAATCAAGCACACCTGCTTTTTCTAGGAAGGTAATTGTTTTCTCGTTATAGGCTTGCCAGGTTTCGTATACCTCTTTAATTATTGGCTGGCCCGTTTCTGAATTAACAAACTTGTTAACTTCCTGCTCAATCTTTTCTAGATCACCTTCTTTAACTGGCGTTTCTTTACCCTCTGCTCTAAGCCTTTCTGCTCTCATTCCTGCAAAGTAGGCTCCAGCTAATCTCTCAAGAGAGACTCCATATTCGTTTTGATATAAAGGAATAAAAACATCTATCAATCCACCAACCTCTTTGCCTTTGAACACAAAGGGTTCTGTTTTAACTACGCCATTTTCGTAGACTACCGCACCGTGTCTCATTGCATCAGCAGATACTGCTCTATTTCTGTCTGCCATAATTAAAGCTACGAAAGCACTAGACTCATAATCTCCAAACTTGAGATCGCCTTTGTTGTAAAGCCTCTCTAATTCAGCGTAATTAAATACGATGTTTTGTTTTGCTTTCGTTAGGTAATACATCCACTTGCTTGTATCAGTTACCTCAACAAATGTTTCGCCAGCAGTTTTTCCTTTTTCAGCTTCCCTAGATATTCTGTTAACAACTTCGTTTCCTTCTTTGCTAAGATCCGGGCTGTTACTTCTGGCATATCTATCTAGCAATGTTTGAGAGGGTTCTAATGCCTCCTCCGGGTTTCTTGCTACATATTGCGCTTCGGGGTCAGCGTCTATGGCAAACCTTGGGATAAGGTTAGAAGCTTTTCTGTTTTCAAACTCGTCTATGTTTTTCTGGACGGCTTCTTGTATCTTAGCAGGCGTTCTTGTTCTAAGTTTTTTCTCGTTTGATCGAACATCGCTATCTCTGGAAAAACGGTCTTGAACCGCAGGCTGCATGTTCTCAGTCTGTATATCCACCGCCTGATCATAAGAATTAGCAAGCGTCCCATCAGAGTTGCTATATGGTTTATAGTTTTTAGGATCAAACACCATGAAAACAACGTCTGGCTCACCGTTTTTGTATATTTTGTAATTTGTTTTATCCCAATCAGGGGGAGCCTCTTCAGGGCTAAATGGAAGTCTTGAAACTGCTTTAAATCCATTTAAAGAATATAAATGAGGCAATTCTGTATCAAATGCATCTAGCTTGCTGCCACCTAGTTCAGTGGCTAACAATAAAGACGAAACGGTTGCATTTGAGTATGTAGATTCTATATCTTTAAAAACACTTACAATGTCTCCGTCTGGCTTAATTGCAAATCCAGATGACATGTCTTCAGACAAAAAGACCTTCATCTTTTGATAATCTGATTCTGGGTAAACGTATACGGAGGATGCGTTAGGATCTTTTTCTTTGGCTATATTGATTGCGTCTACAAAAACATTTGCATCTTGACCTGACAACTCATAAAAGTTGATAGGGCTAACATTTGCATCTTTAAGTCTATTTGTAGGAACTTTATCTATTTTGTAAAACGATAAAGGATTTATTTCTCTTTGGGTTCCGTCTTTTAATAGGACTGTAGTCTTCTTTCCAGTTCTTCTAACGTAAGACCTGGGTTCTCTTTGAGGATTCTTGCCTCCATAGAGTTGCCTTCGTAACTGGGAGATGATTCTTGGTTTTGCGAAACGCCTCTTTTTTCTTTCAGTAACTGCTTTACCTTTCGCCTGAAGAGACTCGTATTCAGTCCGTCCAGGTGATCTTTGTCTCCCTCTGACCAGGGATTGTATGGCGGTTGCTGCTTCATTTTGTGATGCTCCTCTCCTAACTAGCTCTGCTGTAGCCATGTTTATGGCTTCTGCTCCATAGTCTCTGTTGGCAGGTTCTGCTGTTCTTGCCCCACTTTTCCTATAGAAAGCCTGTTCAGGATACCATATTAACGCCTGAATTGTAGCCTCATCTGTATTAATTCCTGCGTCAGCCAATATATTTTTGGCTTTTTCCATTGTTTTTCTTATGAATGCTCTATGTCTTGCACCGCTAGGACTAAGACTTCCACCCATAAAATTGTTGATCGCTCTAGCCGCTTTAAATATTGGCAAATCTTTTTCTTTAAAATCTTCAGAGGATACTTTATTAAATACTTTCTTTGCTTCGTTAATTATTCCGTCTTCGCTTTCTACGATTGCTTCCCTGTCGATGTTAAATTTCTCTACCATTTCCGGGGTAAGACTGTTTTGGAATAATTGTATATTTTTATTGAGTAGCTCTGCGTTGCCTGAGATGAGGGTTCCTGTCATTCTCCCCCAGGTTCTCATAAACCACCTATCCATAGTGGTTAAACTAAGATTTCCCATCAGGTTAGGAAAAAACGCACCGCCCACTTTCGGGCCAAATATAACGCTGAGAGGCAATAATGCATCTGCTGCTTCGCCTGCTATTTTAGACTTCAGCCCCATACTATTAATCACCCTGACAGGGAACTCTGACATCAACATTTCTATTGTGTCTATCGCACCCAGATCAGATATCAACCCATTAATAAGCGTGAACTGTTTTTGCATTGCTTGTGATTCTTTACCAAAACCAACAATAGGAAATTTTCTTTGGTCTACGTTATCGCTAGATTGTTTGTAGGCAGTGTAGACCTCGTCAGCAAACACCAGGTTAGTTTCTACTGGCTGACCGTTTGATGTAATAGCAAGGGCAAGCTTAAACATACTTCTCGCTGTTTGGTCTGTGGTAAGCTCTGGATGGAAAACAGACATGGCAGAAATCATGGTATCTAAAGATTCTTTGTACCATTCTGTGGCATTGTCCCTGCCTCGCAACGCCATCACTGACTCAGCAGCTATCATTCTAGCTATTATTTCTGATTGCTCTTCGCTAGAAAAATCATCCATCTTTTCACCGAAGGCATTCTGGTATCTTTGCTGCAACTCTTGTAGCAGTTCAGGAATGGTTTTTGACCCATAGGGTTGCTCAGTGAAGTTTGGATTGTAGAGAGTAGAAAGGAGAGAGACTTGATATTCTTTGTCGTTAAGTTCTGTTGGGTTGTTTCTTGAAAATCTGTCTTTAATGTTTTGTTGATAAAGATTTACATGTTCTGAAGAAGGCAAAACTCCCCTATCTTCTTTCTTTTTTGCTCCTTTTGGCTTTCTGTCTTGTGGAGCAAGGCTATCTACATACTTTGTAAATTTGGGCAAAAGCTTTTTAAGAGTTTTGGGGTAAAATCTTTTTAACTCTTTAATTGACTCTCCAGTTAAGTCTTTGATTCCTAAATTTCTTTTTTTAATTACTTCTGGCAAAAGAGGAACATCTTCTGTGTTCATTCTTTTTCTTATACTTTCTAACTGTTTTGGCGTTAAAGCTTTGCCAAGTATTTTAATTTCTCCGCTAATTAACCAATTTCCCTCCATGTTGGGATTAGTTTTATAGCGATAATAACCAAATTCTGGAACTTCTTTTATTTCTGCTAATTCAGCAACAAATTCTCCATTTTCCTTAGTCCCATTTTCCTTTGCCATTTGTGACCATTTTTTAAATTGGTCTGCTCCTACCTGTACTTTTGCCCAGACTTGATTAGCTTTTCTGTAGTTAACTTCACCATCTCCAGTAGCCGCTTTCCCTCCTATGTGAGTAGCAGATGGACGATCCCCAGAATGCATTCCCGGTCTATAAGCAAGAACTGTATACTTTGTGCCATCTATTTCTACGGTTCTGCCTATGCTAGATACAACGCCAATAATATTGCCGTCTTTACCTCTGACGGGTTGTCCAGACTCGGCAGCAACCCATTCGTCTGTAACCACTTCTTCTTTAGAATCAACAAAAAGAGGATAAAAGGAAGCCCCATCTTTAACTTCTACAGTCATTTTATCTTCATCAACAATGACTTGATCGTTGTCTACTCTAAATAATTTATATGCATCTTTGGTTTTTTTAGGAACCCTTGTGTTTAGTTTAAATTTGCTTTGTCTGCTCATTCTGTCATTGATTGAAGCAACCACCTCTGCTTCAGAGTTTGGGTCTCCTGGGTTTAATTCTTCAGTTAAATCTACTTGCTCAAGGTCAATATCTGGCCTTTGTGGGGTTCTGATAGTAGGTACTGGCTCATCTGGCACTGTGTCACCAGGCAATGGAGGAAGCAAATCAGCAGGAACTCCCAGCCGCTCTAGCTCCCTAGCGGATCTCATCTGGCCCCTTTCTCTCCCACCCACTTCTCCGCTTTCGATAGACGAAACCAGTTCTTCAAAGGTTCTAAAGCCCACCCCATCTATGACATTAGCCATGCCTTTAACGAAGTTAATGATTCTTTGCACCAAGGTTTTTGGTTTTCCGCTTAGTTTGTTTTTACCACTAAACGCACCTTTCCCTGCCCTTGCATCCCTGACCAACTCTGCGATGCTTTCTTCTACTTGATCAACCTCTCTAAACTCTGGATAGTTTTGTTGCGCCCACTCAAAATATGTCTGCCCAGGGGCTTTATTTCGCTGTTTAGCGGTTTTTGTAAGAAGCCTCCACTCAGCATCCGTAAACAGGTCTAACGCCCTCATAGCGTGTATCTGTTCGTGTGTAAGGATTTCTACAATTTGGTCTATTCTTTCTTCTATAGGCAGGTCAGGAGACACCCTATCCAAAGCCAGAAATATTTGTCCTGTGGCATCTGAGTAGAATCCATCTCCATCAGGGGTAGTGCCATCAACTACAAGCGGAGAGCCTTCTCCACCGAATGTTTCTACGCCCTCTTCGTTTGCTTCTCTTTGCCTGATTCCATAAACTAAATTTCCGTTTCTGTCTCTACGAACATTTCTAAGAGCATAATCAACATTTGCTTTTACATCTGACAAACCAACTTCATTCATTGCCTCATTAACGGCTTCACGGACTTGTTGTATGTCTGTGCTTGGCCCTGGTAAAGCTAAAGGCTCTTGCTGTGTTTCTTGGGTGGTTTCAGGTGCAGGGTCTTTGCTAAAATTAATTAAATCAGTTGGTCTAGAAAATTTAGGTAAAGATCTAATTTTTGAAAGAACTAATTTCTTTTCCCCGGAGGTAAGATCAGACGTTTTGCTAACTTTCTTGCCAACAATTTTTGATACAAGGGCGTTTACTTCAGGAGAGTCTGCTTTGGAAGATATGTTTTTGCTTTCTAAAGCCGACTGTAAGTCTTCGTGTAAAACCTCTTCTGGTACAGCGGCAGTGCCTCTGTTCTTGTTTAGCTTTTCTGCAAACGCTCTCGCTTCTCTTTGCGTCTTAAACGGGTATTTTTTGTTTTTATCTGGCCTTTTGCCAGCTTCTAACTGATCCTGATATTCTTTAGCTGTTAAACGCTTGCCTCTGAATCTTTGTCCGTTTGATGAAACAACGACTATTTTCCCGTCAGATTCTTTATCTACTTGATATGTTTCTGTTTCCAGGGTTGTGTTTATTTTAGGGTCACCAAGATTGCCAAACTTCTTTCCGAGAACTTCTCTGGCTTCTTCAACGGTAAAAGAATTAGTAGGCAACAAACCTTTCTTTTCTCTGTTAGCGTTTATTTTTTGAGATACAGTGTACTTTGAAACAGGTAGGTTCTTTTTTCTTTGGTCAAGTAAAGAGGCAGTTTCATCAAATCCTTTATCAACAGTAGTGTCTCCTGCCAGGTTGACAGCGGATGATGTAAAAGTGGTTTGTTCTGGATCAAGAACGGTGACACCGTATGATGCCATTGTTTTGGTATCATCGGTAGTGAGAGGTTGTCCGTTAGAAACAATCTGTTGAGACACAGTATTGTTTATTTTTGTTTTTTTTCTTTGATCGCTAAGAACAGAAGCAAACTTAGCTGCATCTTCATAAGAGTTTAACGGCTGTCCAAATCTTTGTTCACCAACAACAACTTCGTACTTTCTTTGTGGTTGGCCGTTTTGATCAGTTTCAATGCTTCCTTCAACAACCTCAAATTCACCCTCAATAGTAGCAAAGTCAGGGCCAATAGTTTTTGCAACGTGTACAGCAGATCTTTGTATAGGATCTCTACCTCTAGCCGATACTGTAGGGCCAAGAATTATTTCATTGGCCTCTGTTTCTGAAGCACCTTTAGAAATTAATTCTTGTTTTCGTTGATTTTCTTCGGCAAACAAATCTATTTGATCTGGAGAAACATCTTTTTTTCTTTTTATATATTCAATAGTTGAGTCCATAGCTTGAACTCTTAAAAGATCTCTTCTTCTTGCTTTTAAAAACTCAAGCTCTTTATTAGTTTCCTCTGTTTTAAAAACTTTGTCTGAGGCTTCAAGCTCGTTTATTCTTTCGTTTAATATGTTTAGATTTAAATCAACATCTAAGTCAACTTTTGGAAGAGAATCGCCTTTTGCTACTGAAACTGATTCTGCTATATCTTCAATGGCTTTATCTTTTGATTTTCTTAAATTCTGCTCATGTTCTTTTTGCGCACTATCATTTATGTCAAATCTTTTACCTCTTCCCACACCCTGCAACAAGCCAGTGGCAAAATCTGTAATTGCACCAGCGGCAAAAGATACTGTGGCTTCTCTGCTGGTAAACACATCTTTGAAGAATTCGGGATCTAGATTGGTCATCTTCCCGTACAGACTGTCATCAACATTGAGGTCTGGATTGTAGACGTTTGCTTCTATTGCATCGTCCAAGATGCTTGCTGTTTGCTCCTGAACTGATTCAAAAAGACCAGAGGCTCCTATTTCTTTAAGTCTATTAAATATTTTTCTTTTTAATGGAGCATCTATATCACCAGGTATTCTTTTAAATATATTCTGTATAGGAGCCATTTCTGAAGCACCGACTAGGCTGTGCAGAAATACACCTAAATCTTCTTGTCCTTGAGAAACATCAACGCCTGATTCTCTGGCGGCATCAATTCTTTCTGACCCTCTTCCTGCGCCACTTGTTGTAGCTACAGCATATCCCAAACCAGGACTAGCGGCCCCACCTGCCATGAAAGCCGCCATAGAGCCTAATGCACCACCAAAATCCGTTGCCCAAGTATCTTTGTAGGCATCGTCTACTTCAAAGGTTTCTCTTAAAGAATCTTTTTGTCTTTTGGCAAATTTTGTAAGCGCACTCTCATCACTGATTACGTCTTCCAAACCAACAAAATTGGTTGCTGCATCAGCTAGTTCTGCTGTACCACGAAGAGTATCTAAGGGGACACTAGCAAAGTCCTGCACCATTCTTTGCCCAAACGCTTGTGCTTGGTTAGGTTTTTGTTCCGCTGTTAGTCCAGAAAGAACTGTGCCTAAAATTGATCCAGCACCAACTGCTTGGGGAGCTATTCCTTCGTCTGCTTTAACACCAAAATCTACTTCTTCTTCTTCTTCTTCTTCAGCAACAAAATCTACAAAATCTGATTCTTTTGCAAGACCAAGACCGATAGCAGCATTTTTTATTTGTTCTTTAGGTGTTCCTTCAGGAACATCTGTTAACACTGCCCCGTTGGGTAACGTAATGTCTAACATTAATTATCCTGATAATTTGCAAACGAAGCTTGTTTGTTAATAACTTGCCCTTGACCAGAAGATGTATTAGGTAGCGAACCCAAAGCTCTTTCTATAATTGGATTCAACTGTGTTAGTGCTGTCTTTATAAGGGCGTTTGCTTTGTCCACATCCAACGCAGATGAATGCCTAGAAATTAATTCTTCAAGAACTTTTGTCACGCCTTCAATAACTGATCTTCTTGTTCTATTTTTATCTATTTCGGCAGACGATGCGGCTTTTGCGTAGTCTAAAGCTAATTTTTCAGTTGCTGTTACTAATTGTATTGCTATTGCATCAGACGCTCTATCATCTTGAGTAATTGCTCTAGCTCTCTCAAATATTGATTTTTCTATTCCAGATTTAAACTTAGCTTCTTCAAGCGCAGCAGTGTATTTGTTTTCAATTTGTTTTGTTTCTAACCCTAGCATCTTATCTTCTGCGGCTTGTTGAGCAACTTCTGCAAACCTTTCTTGTTGCCTTTGATCTACCAGGGACGTTCTTCTGTCTGCTTTCAGTTCGCTGTCTGCTTTAGCTTTTATGTTTTGAATTGTTTTACCAACGTCTGAAAAACCTAAATCTTGCTTACCACTTGCTATGCCTGCGCCTAATTGAATAATCGCTTGGTTAATCATGTCATCTTTGGTTTCTGCTTTTGCTTTTGTTTCGTATTCTTTAAACTCTGACTTTATAGCTTCGGCTCTATCTATTGCTCTTTGTGATCGCTCTGCTCCCATGTTTTCAAGTCTTTCAAGCAAAGACCCGTAATCTGGTGTTTTCCCTATTTGTTTTGCAAGCTCTCGTTGTTGGCCTATAAACGTATTAAACGCTCCAGTTTCTTCTGTTCTGTCAACTTCACCTAAATATTTTTCTGTAAGATTTTCAAGGTTGCCTTTTGTTACTAATCCTTTAAACGCATCTACCGAACTGAGTAGATCTTTAGCGGTGCCACTTAACCCAGCATCAGGATTTGCACCAGGATTATTATCAGCAAGCACTGCACGCATAAAATCAGTATCAGTAAGATATGACGTTTGAGTTTTACTTGCGTCTGCGGCAATCGGTTTAGTCAGGCCGAGTTGGCTTGATCCTGACGGAAATAAATTTTGCGAATATAGCTCTGTTGCTTCTCCAGATTGCATTAATGCGTAAATTTCTTCGTCTGATAAACCTTGATTTTTTAATGTTTGAATTAAGTCGTTGGGATATGCAAATGATGTACCTCCACCAGCTTGCATTCTGTAAGGCATCATGCCACCGCCAGCAGCCATCATTGTTTGGCCTTGTCCCATCATAGGATCTTGGGACATCATGGGATCTTGAGGCATCATGGGATTTGGTGCGCCCATAGCGGCATTCATCAAAGGATCGGGATTAGGATTCAAAGATGCTATGCCTTGTTGAATAACCTGGTCAGTTACAGTTCCTTGAGGATTTTGCTGACTAGCTGCGTAATCAGCCCTCATTTTTTCTCGTCTTTGTATCTCTGATACAACCAAAAACTGAGGAATCTCTTCTGTAGGCATTTGTGCTAACTGAATTAAAGTCTCGTCTGGTGCGCCTTTTACATAGTCTTCTTTGTCAAGAATATTCATTCTAACCTCTCAATGCTCTATACAGACCTAATCCACCAATGCCAGCACCCAACGCTTGTTGCATGGCTGTCGGCCCACCGTACAATGATCTTGTTTGTTCTGGAGATACAGGCAATCCTTGCAACATCTGACTAAACAGATTAAGTTGTTGGACAGGATACGTCTTCTGTCTGAGGAAGTCTTCGTATCCCATGTCGAGAGATCTTTGATCCATGCCTCTTCTAATCTCACCAATACCGCCCAAGGCTCCAAGTCTTTCAAGAGCCATTGCTTGGTCTGCCTTCCCTAGATCCGCTAACATTCTAGCCGCATCTAGTGACTGACCACGCATTGCCATATCTTGGCCTAGTCCAGCAAGCCCTAATCTAGCTCTTTGTTCCATCAATGCAGCATTCTGTTGCCTTGCCAACATACGTCTTTCGTCTTCTATCTGCCTGCTTCTCCTGTCTGCCTCAATCCCTTGCATGGCTTGTTGATAAGCTGCTAGTCCGCCTTGTGCCTGAATGTCATCTAGTCTCTGCCCAAGATTTCTCTCTCGCTCTGCTTGCATGATGGCTTCTCTATAACCACCTAAACCTCCTGCTTGAGCAGCTTGTCCTGCTAGTTGATTAGCCTGTATATCTGAGTCTCTTCTGGCCTCTCGCTTAGTTATATCAACGACTTGTTGCTGATACGGATTCATGTATCTGCCAACCATGTATGGGTTGGCTACACTGCCACCGTAGTAGCCACTTCTTTGGTACTCAGGCTGAAACGATCTAGCTATATCCATTCCTTGGCCTGTGGGCTGATACCCCACTTGAGTAGCTATATCTGTTGCAGATCCTATCTGTGAGGGCGCACCCTGAACTGCTAACTGTGCAGTGCCTTCCTGCGCCAAACTCTCATAAGGATCAAAGTATGCTAGTCTTTGCCCAGGATAAGGGGCATAAGGCTGTGTGGTTTCGTATAGCGTTCTTCCTAATAGCTCTTCGTAATAGGGTCTAGCGTACTCAGGGAGATTAGATTGAACTACCTCACTTCGAGTAGTGCTTGGCCCACTTGATCTACCGCCCATTGTTTATGTCCTTTTCGTAAAATACCGCTGTTTCCTCATAGCCAGCTTTCTTCATCCACTGGCTAAATCCTTTTCTACCCCAAAACTCCACACAATCGCACCCAGTTTCTTGTGCGTATTGTTCTAACTTATTGAGAACACAAGTAAAAATAGAAGTTTTGGTTTGATTTTCTATGCCCCCTGCAAACTGCACCGCTAAAGATAGTTTAGTTGGGTAGGGTATGAATTGAGTCGTTAAGACAGAAGTTATTTCTTGATCATCATCAAACGCTACCCACAACTGCTGATCGCCTGTCATTAAAGATTGATATAGATACTCAATGTTCCAACGCTCTTTTGATTTATCGACACCACCTTGCAAAAGTCTTTCTGCATCCTTCCAGACTGAATTAACAAAATTAGGGGGGACTAAAGTGACGGTGTACTCTGGCATACCGCTTTCTTCGTTTGACGCTAAATCAAAGCCTTCTATTGGTTTGAGTTGTGCTTTCATGCAGGTAAAACTCCTCCTTTAGGCAAAGGGGCTGGTTGTTGTGTCGTTGCTGTTCTTTCCATTCTAACTCTATCTAGCATACCATCTAGTTCTTGAACGCCAGCATCGGTACTGCCATCTCCTAGACCTGATACCACATCAGCAGGGACAATGTACTCACCAGGAGAAGCCGCTAATCTTTGATTGTTACCAATCATACCCGGCACTAAATCATCCATGCCACCGCCTTGGCCTACGATTTCTCCCTCTTTTTGAGAACCTGGTACAATTTCTTCAAGGGTAACCTCTCTTAAAGCTCTAAATGCCTCCACTCCTAGCTCATCAATAAACATTTGGATAATTGCATCCGCTTCTTCCTCTTCAAGCTCTCCTCTAATTGCTTGTTGTGCAAGACTAATTAGTCTATCTGTTTTTTGATCTGGCATGTTTTTGGTTTCACCGCCCTCTGCCATAAAATTCATCGGGACACCGTATCTTCTTAGATACTCAAGACCATACTCATCATAGCCCTCTGGTAGATTAGCCAGCGGATCACCTTCTTTCGCTACTTCTGTAGCCTCTTCAGTTTTTGGCTCAAATGCCTCAACTGCTTTTTTGACCTCATCTCCAGTTATATTGCCCACATTAAAGTCGAACATAATATCAGTAAGCCTTGGATCTGCTTTTGCTGTGTCAGAGAAAGGAGCTATGATTTGATCGAAGGGATCTTCGTCAGTGAAGTATTTAATCTCTGGCCCGAATCCAGCCATCCCTGTATATCCTAGCCTAGCATCTAGCTCTTCTGGAGTAATTGGCCTTCTGCCTCTAAGAGCTTGCTGTCTTGATGAAGGTGTACCTCCAAGACCTACAGGATCATAGGGCATACCGGGAACAAACTCTGGGAATCCGCTTGATGATACTGGTCTTGTTGTAGTGGTGGTAAATCTACCGCCTGCTTGCATTCTTTGAATAGAGTCATCCATTTCAACTAGACCATTAAACCTTCTTCTAAAGTCATTTGGATCAAGAGAAACGATGCCGCCAGCATTTGCGTACTGTGTACCGTAAGAGGAATAGTCTTGAGCAGGTGCAGGTGCAGGCATAGTGGTTCCTGGGAACACGTTCTGATCTATGATAGCTTGTGTCCTAGCTTCTTGATACTCTCTGTCAGCTTCACTAGCGGCACTCATTGCTTTCATAGCTTCTCTTCTGTCTAGGTCAAGGTTAGTGCCTTCTCCTATGGCCGCCCCTACTAATGCTGATGGATCTGTTGCTAATTTAGCTATTCCATCTTTAGTCAGTAAAGCTCTAGCTCTATCTCCCATGCTCATCGGGTTTGATCCCAAGCCTTTAATAGACTCAGTTATTCCTCTGGCTTGTGCTGACGAAGCCGCTGTTTTAGTAAGATCAGCTATTTCCGTAGGAGAAAGTCTAGCTGCCTCTAATGAAGGCAATATGTCTTTTGCAGATTGTGTGGCTTTTGTAGCGGCATCTGCTCCTGCTTCCAGTGCTTTAGTGCTACTGCCTAGTAGGTTGCCCATAGCAGAGCCAATACCAAAGCCTGTAATACCTGATATTAAGCCTTTCTTCAGATCCCCTTCTGCGATTGCCGTTGCAAGACCTGACCCTATTGCGCCTGCTGCGGTTGAACCTAAAGTAAGCCCACCGATAGTTGCTCCTGTTAAAGCGGTGCTTCCCAAAACGCCACCCAGCAATGGAGCTAAGAATGGCAAGAATGCTTCTGGTTGTCCTGTCTGCGGATTAACTGTCAGAGATCCTGTAGGAGACAAAGAAGCCAGCCCTTGAACCTCAACAGGGTTCATATGAACTAGCATAGAATCCCCATACCGCCCTTGATTAGCTAATATGTCGGCTACGCCTTTCATTTGCATTGGTTGGTTTTGCATTAACTTGTCTCCACTCCGAATAGGTTGAAGCTGAAGTCACCGCTACTAGCATAGACTTTCACAACATCTGTTTGTGCTAAACAAATGCCGATCACCACTGTCTTAGAGGTGGTTGCGGCTACA
>MDTD01039648.1_pt1 | contig 17764 bp, 15 predicted proteins | sample 811221 | NCBI WGS metagenome assembly MDTD01 (sample SAMN05326646, study PRJNA326480) | marine metagenome | isolation source: seawater | place: Pacific Ocean: South West | collected 2011 | reverse complement strand
GCATAACACCTTTTAGTATAACACGCGACGGCTTGGCCATTGCTATACTGCAGAGTATGGGAGACGGGCGGCTGCAGCGCGTTGAGGTTGTAGCGCAGGCTCTTTCTGTGCGCGACACGCTTGAAGTCGACTTTGTTATCTTAGAATAAGGTGCCTTGACATTATTTACATAGTGTTCATATAATAGGAATACCCCTTAGAACCCGATGGGTTCTGCATTTTTTTCTACTCCAATACAACTCTCCTTGTGTCCTTTTAGCTGTGGTGTGCTATGTCCAGTGCAGACCAGTTGGGCCTTGATTTTCGCGAAAATAGATCGGATAAAGCCGGCGGTCTCTTGGTGAGTCGGCCCTGTGCACACTGTCGTAAGTCGGTGCAGGTGGTCGATTGGTACGCTGGGGCCGTTGAACTGCACTATTGCGGAGACGCCTGTCGCCGGGCTTGGATTTCTGAGCAGCCCGATTTACAGCCCAAAGTAGGCACGCCAAGTCACAGACGAGGTGCCAACTGGGCGGAGCAGTCTAATCGAGCACGCGAACGAGATGGTTATGCATGTCGTGTTTGCGGACAGAGCGAAGAGGATCTCGGTCGGCAGTTAGACGTGCACCACAAGATTCCCTACCGAAATTTTAAATCCAATGTGGAAGCCAATCGATTGGATAATCTGATAACGGTTTGTCCGTCATGCCACGCTAAGATGGAAGCGGAGCTTCGGCGTGATCTGCCTCTTTTCAGTTAAACGCACATAGGAGAAAATTGAGCGGAGAGGAAGAAGTCGATTTTAGTATCGTTATTCCAGCCTATAATGAGGGTGGATCCATCGGCTCTGTTCTTAGTCAGCTGAAGGACGAACTGGATGCCATGGGGCGAAGATATGAGATCCTCGTGGTTTCGGATGGCTCAACGGATGAAACGGCCGACGAAGTGGTTGCGGTAGGAGAGCCCGTGAGGCTGGCCGAACACCCGTACAATATGGGTAACGGCGCGGCGATAAAAACGGGTATTCGTCAGGCACGCGGCGAAATACTGATCTGCATGGATGCCGATGGACAGCACAGTCCAGCAGATATTGCCCTTTTTCTCACAGAGTGCGAGCGCTTTGATATGGTTGTTGGTGCCCGAAGTCGTGCGTCGCAGGCTGGATGGCATCGGAGCGTAGCCAACAAGTTATATAACGCCTTTGCCAGTTATGTTACAGGTCGTCAGATCAAGGATCTCACATCGGGGTACAGGGCAATGCGTCGGAGCGTCGCGTTGCACTTTGTCGGCCTATTGCCTAACGGATTTTCCTATCCCACAACGATTACTCTTTGCATGCTGAGAGCTGGTTTCAGCGTCGCTTACATACCCATAGAAGCGGCTAAGCGAGTGGGCAAGAGTAAGATTAGGATTCTCTCCGACGGTCCGAAATTTCTCCTTGTCATAATGAAAATCTGCATGCTCTTTGCACCGCTCAAGATATTTCTTCCCGTGAGCGTATACCTCTTCTTAATGGGGATCGGCTACTACGGATACACTTTTGTCACCCACCACCGTTTCACAAATATGTCGATGCTCCTCTTCACTACGTCGGTAATGGTGTTCATGATGGGGTTAATTGCTGAACAGGTGGCCCTGATGCGTTCTGAAAGAGCGGAACGTACCTGATGAGCCTACGTGTTGTCTTTTTTGGCACTTACATATTATCAGATGCCTATCCCGTAAATCAGGTACTCTATGCTGGTGTTTCCCGTGCAGCTGGTCAGGTGTGGTCTTGTAGGGCAAACCTGTGGGACGGTTTTTTACATCGAGCATTCCATGCAGGCTGGAGAATGTGGTTCCTACTCGCGCTACGGGCAGTGCGGTGTTATACCGGGCTTATATGGCGCTATATACGCTGCCCTGAACACGAGGTCGTTGTAGTTGGATATCCGGGCTATATAGACATTTTGCTGGCTCGTTTACTCAACTTGTTTTCTAAACGGATGCTGGTCTTGGTTTCGTTTATTTCGCTCTACGATACAGCCGTTATGGATCGGCAAAGCGTATCGTCTAGGAGTCTGAAGGGGCGTTTACTCTACAGTGTAGACCGCTGGGCTTTTCGTAGCGCAGATTGGGTTCTTGTTGATACCGAACAGCTTGGATATCACTATGCTAACCTGTTTAATCTTTCTTGTAATAAGTTCCGTAAAAGCCTAGTAGGTAACATTTTTGATCGTTTTCCTGTCAAAAGAGGTGAGGGTGCCTCGTCTCCTTTTTTCAGGGTTCTTTTCTTTGGGACCTATGTTCCTCTACACGGCGCTGAGTGCATTATCGAAGCGGCGCGCGCGCTGCGCAAAGAGCGTGTAGAATTCACTCTTATTGGTCAAGGTCAAGACTACGCGGCCGTGCGTGCACGGGCTTCGGACTTGGAGCACGTGCGTTTTGTCGAGACGTGGCTGAGTGCTGAACAATTAGCTGAGGCAATGCGGGAGGCGGACGTATGTCTCGGGATCTTTGGAACGACGCCTAAAGCGGCAAGAGTCATCCCTTACAAGGTATTCGCAGCGCTGGCGTTGGGGCGTCCTATCATTACGCGCGATTCCCCGGCCATTCGAGAACTGCTTGTGGACGAAGAGTCCGCTTTGCTATGTCCGCCTGGTGATGGTCAGGCACTGGCCGCAGCCTTGGAACGTTTGCGAACCGATGCTTCGTTGCGGGAACGTCTGGGGAGAAATGGACATGCTCGTTACTTTACGACTGCGTCGGGAGAGGCGATAGGACGCGATCTCGTACGCCAGTTAGAAGGAGCATTAAGGGATTGAGTGTTAGTGGGAAAACCGTCGAACAGACGAATTGGGGGGAGAGTGAGATCCGCGGGCCAGTTCATCTTTTTCGCGAGCGCTTGCTATTGCGTCTATTCTGTTCGCTGCAACCTCGTGGCACGGTGTTGGATGCAGGCTGCGGAAGCGGCAGTCTAGCTCTTGACCTGTGTGCTGCTGGCTACGACGTTGAGGCAGTCGAAGAGGCAGAGGCCTTTGTGAAGACGGTATACCGAAAAGTGCAGGCATTGGGTTGGCAAGAGCGTCTGCGCGTGCAGCGCGCCTCGGTAACGGAATTGCCTTTTGAAGATTCGACCTTTGATGGTCTGGTCTGCGGGGAAGTACTCGAACACGTCCTGCCAGAAGATGGGGGGGATGGGGCAGCGGTCCGACAGTTTCGTCGTGTGCTCAAACCTGGCGGAGTTCTCATTGCAAGTGTGCCGCTCAATCCGCGGCTTTGGGACTATAGCGATGATTGGGCGCGGCACGTTAAGCGCTACCATAGGAGTGATTTTGTCTCTCTATTTGAAGAGCAAGGATTTGTTGTAGAAAAGGTTCGTGTGTGGGGTTTCCCATTGGGACGACTGTATCACCGACTTCTTTTTGCCCCTTGGCTCCTGCGGACTCGAGGACAGAGCGTCGAGGAGCGCGAAAGGCGAGCGGATACGCGTTTGGGACGGCACCGCTGGGTTGTTGAAAGTATGGCTTGGGTGCTGCGGTTTGATGAAATCTTCGCTCGTTGGCCCTGGGGACGGGGCGTTGTCGTGGCGGCTAGGCGCAATTAATGGGCAAATGTACGGCGGTAAATAGATAGTTGGCTAGATAGGAGTTGTAACGTGTACGGGGAAAAAAGGATATCGCTGGTGATCCCAGCACATAACGAAGAGCGGCTTATCGGTCCGACACTTGAAGGCGTGCCAAAAACCATTGATCGCGTTTACGTAGTCGACGATGCTAGTCAAGATAGCACTTGCCAGGTCGTTCAACAGCACGCCGAGCGTGACCCTCGCGTTGTTCTGCTACGTCACGAGGTTAACAAAGGCGTGGGTGCGGCTATTATCACGGGATATTTACAGTCTAGCGCTGATAATTATGACATTGCTGTCGTAGTGGGGGGAGATAACCAGATGCCTCTTGAGGTCGTTGATGATCTGATTGAGCCTGTCGCAAAGGCGGAGGTCGATTATGCTAAGGGAAATAGGTTTCTTATGCCCCAGGTCGGTTTAGACGGTATGCCGTGGACGCGGTTTTTGGGGAATGCGCTTATTTCAATCTCCACCAAGATGGCCTCTGGTTTTTATAAGATTTACGATGTGGTCGACGGCTATACGGCTATTAGTAAGCGGGCTATTGATATGATCGACTGGGGTAAAGCGTGGAAGGGTTATGGGTATCCCATGGATTTCCTCGTGCGCCTCAATGCCTACGGTCTTCGAGTAAAAGATGTACCTCGCCGGGCTATTTACCTAGAGGGAGAGCGACAGTCGCAGATCAAAGGCGTTGACTATGCTCTGCGCGTAACGCCTATGCTCGTGCGCGGTTTCTTTTGGCGATTACTCAGTAAGTATCTGGTGCGAGACTTTCACCCGCTTTTCTTTTTCTACCTCTTTGGACTCATTCTGCTGCCGATCGGTGTTATTTACGGCGGCTTCCTCATATTTCAGCAGTTTACGGGGGAAGGCGTTACGGGGCCTCGGTCGGTTGTCTGTGCGCTCATGATTATCATGGGGATTCAATTTTTGCTCTTCGCTATGTTGTATGATATGCAGGAGAGCAAATGAAGGTTCTCATGCTGACGACTGGCTTTCCCCGATTTGTCGGCGATCTCTTTGGTTCATTTGTGTCTGAGCAGGCGAACGCGCTGAGCCGGTGCGGAGTACAGGTAGCTGTCCTTGCACCGCATGAAAAGGGCCTTGCCCGTAGAGAATCGACGGGGGTGATCGAGGTGTTTCGCTTTCGCTATGCATGGCCTGTCGCGCTTCAGCGCTTGGCTTATCGGGGAGGTATTCCCACCAATCTGCGGAACAGTTGGTGGGTGCGTTTTCAGGTTCCTTTTTTCCTTCTGGGGTTTCTATTTGATGCCCGCCGCCGCGGCCAATCGGCCGATTTGGTGCACTGTCACTGGATTGTTTCGGGGCTTGTTGCTGTGTGTGCGTTGGGTCGGAGTAAAAAGCTAATACTTAGCGTGCGGGGCAGCGATATAAACATGCTATCCGGTCGGTGGGGGCGTCGTTTAAATCGATCAATCGCAAATAGGATGGACCGCGTAATAGCTGTTAGCGAGGATATTGCGAAAAAACTGGCTGATGCTGGAGTGGAGCGCAGAAAAATCTCGGTCATTCACAACGGGGTTGATGGCCGCTTTTGTCCTGGCGATCGTCAGGCGGTGAGAGATGGTTTACAAATACCGCCTGATTCTTTCGTCATGATCTTTGTTGGTCTGTTGATACCTGTAAAGGGGATAGACATTCTGATCGAAGCGCTTTCTCGGTGGCGGGACCGGCCTAAATGGAATCTATATGTCGTCGGGGATGGACCGCTTCTAGCCACCTTAAAAGAGCGTTGTGAGGAGGAAGGAATCGCTTCGCAAGTTCACTTTGTGGGACGCCGCTCTTCGCAGGATGTTCCACAGTGGATGCAGGCGGCTGATGTGCTTGTCTTGCCAAGTCATTCAGAGGGACGCCCCAATGTCGTTTTGGAAGCGCAGGCCTGTGGTCTCCCCGTAGTGGCTACGTGCGTAGGGGGTACGCCAGAGCTTATTCGGGATGGGGAAACAGGTCTGCTTGTTGAGCCCGGTGCGGTGATCCAGTTGCGCGAGGCACTCCAGACGCTTCACGATGACGGTCTGCGTCGGGTACAAATGGGAGAGCAGGCCCGCGCGCATGTTGAAACGTGTGAATACACCTGGGAACACAGTGCGGCGACTTTGCACGCGCTCTACCGCAGTGTTTTAGAAGGGGCCTAATATGTGTGGCATCGTCGGTAAAGTGCACTCTGATATCCAGCGCCCAATAGATGAGCGAACTGTGCGTAGCATGTGCGAAGCAATTGTCCATCGTGGGCCCTACGAGGATGGATTTTTCGTTGAAGGCGGCGCAGCTCTGGGTATGCGTCGTTTGCAGGTTATTGATCTAGCCGGCGGGCATCAGCCTATGGAAAACGAAGATGGCAGCCTGCGCGTCGTTTTTAACGGTGAGATTTACAACTATCAGCAGCTGAGCCACGAACTGCGTGCGCGCGGACACCAGTTGCGCACGGCGTCGGATACGGAAGTCATATTACATCTGTATGAAGAATACGGGCTGGAATGCTTCGCTTTATTGCGCGGGATGTTTGCCATCGCGCTTTGGGATCGTCGTCGGAATGAGCTTGTCTTGGCTCGCGATCGTTTGGGAAAAAAACCGCTCTTTTATGCACAAACGCCTTCGGGCCTGAGCTTTTCTTCTGAGCTACAGAGTTTGTTGTGTGACAGAGAGGTCGGGCGCGAAATAGATCCAGCGGCAATCGATGAGTATCTGAGCTATTTATTTGTTCCCCATCCGAAGACTCTCTACAAAAGCGTAAAAAAGCTACCTCCGGCGACATGGGCTGTTTTCTCTGATGGACGGCTTCGTATGAAACGTTACTGGCAAGTACAATATCGAGAGGAATGCGAAAAAATCGCTTTGCATGAACGGGTTGAGGAGCTTGACGGGCTGCTTCGCGAAGCGGTATCGCTGCGGCTTTTAGCCGACGTACCCGTGGGTGCTTTTCTTAGTGGGGGACTGGATTCGAGCCTCGTTGTTGCTTTGATGCGGTCGGTTGGACACGAGCGTGTTCGCACGTTCTCAATTGGCTTTTCCGATGCATCTTTTGATGAACAGGCCTACGCACGGCAGGTTGCCCAAGCTCTGGATACGGAGCATTCGGAATACGTGGTCGATTATCAGGTAGAAGAGATGATCCCCCAGCTCTTAAAGCATTTTGGCGAACCCTTTGCCGACTCTTCGGCTATCCCGACGTATCATCTTTCTCGCGTAACACGAGGGGATGTTACGGTTGCGCTTAGCGGAGACGGGGGCGACGAAATATTTGGCGGATATCGCCGGTATCAAGCGCGCATCATGGTCGATCGCTATAACCGGTGGCCCTCTTGGGCCGGGCGCGATCTTTTTGAGTTGCTTTGGGAAAGTCTGCCCGAGCCCGATGGATATTACTCTACTAGCTGGCGCAAGAAGGGGCGAAGATTTGTAGAGTTTGCACGTGCGGTCCGTGATGACCCCCACACTAGCTGGGGTTTTTTTTTACCCAAAACGAAAAAACTGCGCTTTATACGGAAAATTTTGCCGATACATTATGTAGGAACTCTTCAGAAAAGAGTTATAGCACCTATTGGCAAGAGGCGTCTCAGTCTGGTAAACAGGCGATGCTACGAGCCGATCTGAGCACCTATTTGACGGATGATATCTTAGTTAAGGTTGACCGTATGAGCATGGCGCACTCCTTAGAGGTTCGCTCTCCGCTGCTGGATCAGGAAGTCGTGGCGTTTATGGCACGACAACCCAGGGCGCTTAAATACACCGAGTGGAATAGTAAGATATTGCTGCGGGTTTTGGCTGAACGCTACTTACCCCAGACGATTTTAAACCGGCCGAAACAGGGGTTTGCCATACCGCTGGGGACATGGATACGGGGGCCATTGAGGCCTTGGGTGTATGAAGTCTTGTGCTCGCGGCGGGCCAACCAGCGGGGTTTGTTTTCTGCGCAACGAATACGCGATATGATAGATGCTCATATGGCTCACCGGCGAGACTATAGCCAGCAACTGTGGGCGCTTATGATGCTTGAGGCATGGTTTAAACAGGGAGACGTAGGAGGATGACCTTTCGACCAAGCACGTGCGTGCCCTTGGTTGGCGTCGGCCTGTTAGGATGGCTCTTGTTCAGCTCGGATTGGACATCCCTGAGGCAACTTTTTTCGCAAGTAAATGTTAGTTATTTATATGCGATGCCGGTCTATACGGCGTCTTTAATTGCTGTGAGGGCCTGGCGTTGGAATATCCTATTGACCGCCCAAGGAGACGCTTTTACGCCTTGGCAAGCCTATACTGCTTACGCTTCTGGAATTTTTATAGGCACCTTTACCCCCGGTCGCTTAGGTGATTTATCCAGAGCGCTTTATGTGCGATACGAGCGGGATGTATCTTGGGAAAACGCGCTGGCAGGAGCTATATTAGACCGTTTTTTTGATGTCGCATTTATGTCGTGTTTGGCGATATGGGCGGTGGTTCATTTGGATTTATGGGGGGTAATGCGACCGATTATAGGCGAGATTTCAGGCATGTTTAACGACAGTGGCTTGGTTTTTGCTATTTTGCTGTCTGTATTGCTTGTCGGAGTGCTGAGCGCGCTGTTGGCAAAGGGGTTGATAAGGAGACTAAAGGCTTTTGCTTGTACCCTGAAAAAGGAGTGCTGGGCACTAGTGCAGTCAGTAGGTTGGAAGGCTCTCGCACTGACGGTAGTTGCCTACACAATCTACTTTGCGCAGACGGTTGCGCTTGCGCGTGGGCTGAGTTTGCCGCTGGAAGCATCGGACATTATCGCTTCGGTTGTTTTAGTGGGACTCGCCTCTTTCTTGCCTTTATCAGTTGCAGGTTTGGGCACGAGAGAAGGTGGGTTGGCGCTGATTATGGCACACCGAGCGGTGCCCGACAGCCTCGAGGCTTCGCTGGCCTATTCCGCTCTATTTTTTGCTTTCTGTTTCTTGGTGCCTGGACTGTTAGGATTTGTCTGTTTTTGGCAACGGCCGCTCTCTTGGCAGGTTCTCCGCAGGTCCACATCAGAGGCTCTTAACGTGGGAGATGACTGAGGGATGGATAGATATTTAGCGTTGTCCGAACGTGACGATCTCGATCAATACGATGTGAGCGTCGTGCTTGCGGCCTTTAATGAAGCGCACTGCATTCGTAAGGAGTTGGAAATCGTTTGTAATGCGTTAGATGCTTCCTCCTTTACCTATGAAGTTCTAGTGATAGATGATGGATCAAACGATGAAACCGCTCAAAAAGTCGAAGCGTTTGACCACGGGGCGGTTAGACTTATTCAACACCGGCACAATCAGGGCTCGGGGGCGGCGAGAAAAACTGGCACTCTGGCGGCGCGCGGCCAGTATATAGTGTGGTCAGACGTCGATTTAACTTATCCCAACGGTCGTATCCCCGACCTTGTGCAGCACCTAATCAACGTGGACGCCGATCAGGTGGTCGGCGCTAGAGACAGCGAGCGCGGCACCATGAAAGTGCTGCGCGTACCCGCTAAGTTTTTTATCCGAAAGCTAGCCTGTTTTCTTACCGGAACCCACATTCCCGATCTCAATTCGGGCCTGCGGGTTTTCCGCCGTTCCGTCGGTCTGCTATACGTCGATTTACTGCCCAAAGGATTTTCCTGCGTAACGACGATTACGCTGGCCTTTCTGTGCAATGGTCACAGCGTTGAGTATGTGCCCATCCGCTACGCCAGACGTGCTGGACAGTCAAAATTCCACCCTCTGAAAGATACTTATCGCTATATCACGCAGGTCGCGCGAATGGTAACGTATTTTGAGCCGCTTAAAGCATTTCTGCCGATGAGTATCAGTTTGATCTGCATTGGTGCGGTTTCGAGTGCAGTCAACTTGTGGCGTACGGGTACCATGCAAGAAATGGATATGGTGATTGCCTTAGGAGGGTTCCTCGTTGGAGTATTGGGTTTGATTGCTGATTTATTTGTTCAATACCAACGCAAATTAGAGAGGTTGATCTCATCGTTACCAGAGACTGGTCCAGAGAAGTCGAATTTATCCTCGGATCCGCGCCGCGAGTTTTAAGTCAGCAAGACCGTGATCCAGACTCGTTGACTTATGGCAGTTTCGATCGTAGTCACTGGCATTTTAAGATACGCGACTTTTCCTCGGCCGTGCTTCAGCAAAGTGCTTTGACTTTAGCGCTCCTCTATGACACACCGTTAGCACACAGCCCGTTTTATAAAAACGATAGGGTGCGCGGCTGGGCCATAGCTGGTATCCGTTTTTGGGCTAGTATTCAGCATAAAGACGGTGCGTTTGATGAGTACTATCCTTGGGAACACGGTTATATTCCTACCTCATTTTCGCTTTATGCTATAGCAGAAGCCTGCCGGCTGTTGGAATGTGGTGACGATCAAGTATTGCGAGCTTGTCGCCGTGCAGCTCGCTATTTGATGCTTAACGAAGAGCGCCAAGCGCTCAACCAAGAGGCGGCTAGTATTCCAGGGTTATACGCAACCTATCTCTTGACGGGTGAACCGTGGATGAAAGATGCGGCTATCGACAAGTTTGAACGTTTTATTCGGCGACAAAGCCCCGATGGATTTTTCCCCGAGTATGGTGGCGCTGACTTGGGTTATTTAAGTACTACACTCGATTTTCTCCTCGAGTATAATCGCTTGAGTAACGATGACCGGGCTTGGAACATTGCAGAGAAAATCATCAATTTTTGCAGCTATTTTGTTCATCAAGATGGAAGCATTGGTGGACAATATGGGTCGCGTAATACTGAGTACTTCTTACTTAGCCCACTTTGCCTAATATCTGGTCGATCTGCTATTGCCCGCGCGATGCTCCGTCGGTTGCGAACCGGTGATGGCGGAATCCTCGCTTGGTATAAGGCGTTTGACGACCGCTACCTTTGCCACAATATGCTGCACTCTCTACTTCGTGCCGTCCGTTACGCTCCTAATGATGAAGGGGAAGAGTGTTTGCTCCCATGTGACAGTGAGCACGAACGCTACTTTGAAGATGCTGGGTTGCTGAGTATTCGACAGCATGGCACTCACTTGGTGTGCGGACTCAGTAAAGGGGGTGTCATGCGTTTATTTTATTCAGGGCGCGAAATATTCAGCGATTATGGTTATCGCCTAAAAGGTTCGGAAGGGACGCCATCGGCCAGCAACTGGCTGCACGCTGGGTCTCAGCGGGGTGGTGTCGAGGGTAGATATCATGTCAAAGGTTGTTTTGCAGAAGTGCCGAGACAGCGTATAACGCCCCTGAAGCATATGGGTTTGCGGTTTATGGCACGTCTATGTGGTAAGCGATTAATACCTGTTTTGAAAAGACGATTGATTTTTGTCGATCGGAGTGGGCCGGGTCACTTTTCACGAAAAATTATTTTAGAACGGGGCATGCTAAATATAGAAGACAGCTTGACTATGGAGCGTGAGTCAGATCAGATCTATTTGGCCGATAAACATTCTCTCCGTCATGTAGCTTCGTCTAAGTATTATTCGTCCGACGAATTGTCGGAGCGCTCTCTTCTAGAATGGTGTGGAAAGGGAACACATTGTCATGTACGTCAGGTAGATTTACGAACAGGACAAGTGCACTTAATAAAGGGGGATGATTAAAAGTTGACAGGAGTCATACGAGAAAAGTCAAGTTGTTACACCTCTTTACATAGAGCGGAGAGAAAGGAAATGGTCCTTGGTGATGGGACGCACGGAGCGAGGTGCGGGGTAGTTTGAGGAAATGGCAACTGCAGGGTATATCAGCTTTGCAGGGTCTCAAAGAACAAGACGCTATAGGCATGTATTCGCACATCCTGGACTTCAAAAAAACGCGGTTCATTTTTACGCATTGAATGACGGGAAAGTCAGATTTTTCAGTGTTCGATTGTGGTTTTAAGGCTGTATGTAATTCTATGGCAGCGACGACTTTTTGAGAGTCTGTTGATATTTTTGTTCTGGGTGTGTACTTAACCTGCTTACCGTTGGGCTGTTGAACAATTTTCAGTGCGAATCACTGGCGATTTATTCGAGATGGTGCGGCGAGGTTAGAAATGCCTGACGCGAACCACTAAGCGTCGCGGACTGGTAGAAGTACAGATCGAAACTTCGGGAGATAGTGGACGTGGATAAGAGCAAAGTGGCTTTTCTTGGCGTTGAACAATCGCGTGACTCGGTATTTGATGCTGTCGCCCGTGCAATGAAATTAGTTTCCTGGGATGACGAGGATGAACCGAGTAGCTTGTTTCTAAAAGTCAATCTGTTAAGCCGAGAGGTTATGCCCGGGCAGTGTACTTCACCCTGGGTCTTTGAAGCGGTCCTGCGTCAGGTTAGGATGCGTTATCCCCATACAGCGATATTTTACGGTGACTGCGAGGTTGCTACTAATCGCCAAGTCGATGATGCGGTTGTAAATTGGGGCTTTGTAGCTATTGGAGAGCGCTACGATGCACACTTTATCAACCTTTCACAAACAGATACGCGGCGAGTCGATGTCGGTCCAATTTTTGGTCGGTTGGATATGCCCAAAGTGCTGCTTGATTGCGATGCGTTGATTACGTTGCCCATTATAAAAACGCACTGTATAACGCCTTTTACTGGGGCGATGAAAAACCAGTGGGGATTGTTGCCAAGGGCTCGATTTAAGTTTCATCCGGTCGTACATGCAGCTATCAGCGAAGTCAATGCTTATTTTGCCGATCGCATTCGGCTTGGCGTCGCAGACCTGACTGTAGCAATGGAAGGCCCGGGGCCTCGTGTTGGTCTGCCCAAAGTCTGCGATCGCATAATGGCTTCGCGTGATTTAGTTGCGTTAGATACGTTAGCTGGGCAGTACATGGGATTTGAGCGTGATGAAGCTGACTTTCTAATACATGCAGAAAAGAATGGTCTCGGAAGTATGGAAGTTGAAGTTGTCGGCGACAAATTTGAGTGCAATCCATTCCAACGCGGCTTCGGGGAAGACTACGTTGTTTATCGCTGGCGCGATCGCTTTGCATCCATGCCAGTATTCAGAAATTTCTTGCAGCAAGATTGGTTTTTTAAACCGTTGGGGTGGGTGGCTTCTTGGTATGCTCGTCATGGTTGGTATCGCAAAACGGGTTATCCCCAAGCACAACATATCTGCCAGAACACGGGATATGGCGATGAGTTTCTGCATTTGCTAGAGCGATTTAAATGAAAGAAAAGCAGGTTTAATCTGTATCTAATTCGCAAGTGGCTTATACCAATTTCTCATTAAACGAGATACTGCTGGGCATTACAGTGTTTGACTACGTAACTCAGAAAGATCGTTATAATACCCAGACGGATCTTGTAGTTGTCGCAGATTCTTGGCTCTTCACGGCGTACGAGCGAGTCATTTTTTTGGTTTTTTTAGGTATTGAATACTTCGTAGAAATGCTGGTGCGTCGTTATGTTAAGGGGCAATGTTTAAATAATTGTTGGCGGGAGTAGGGATAAATAGTGTGGAGTCTGAGTAGCATAGGGAATCTCGAATTTAAGGGAATGGTAGCAGCCAGCTTACTGGGGGGATTAGTGGGGCTACCGTGGCTTTTTTCATATAGCTATTCACTGGGCCACGACTTGCCCCTGTGGATTTACAACGGATGGTATACAAAAGAGACTCTTCTAAATGGAGTCGTGCCTAATTGGAGTTATATGTCAGCTTCTGGGCAGCCTTTTTTTAAGATGTCCGGTTTAGTTGATGGGGTATTGTCTGCTCTCTTTATGGAAGTATTTGGCGTGTTTAAGGGAATACAGGTCTTTATGTGGGGTCTGTATGTTCTAGCTGCTGTTGGCTTCTATAAAATGTTTCACTTCTTAAGGCCATGTCGTATATCTGCGTTGACGGCTAGTGGAGTATATATCCTCTCTTGGTTTATCACCTTCACTGCAAATTTTCAAGTCTATATCGGTAATTTTTTTATTTATGCCCTGCTCCCATTTTTTGTCCTTTGCGCTTTTCGTTTGATTAAAAAATTTACGGTCAAAGTCTTTCTTTTCTCTGCTGCGATTTTGGCCTGTGCTATACTGTCCAATCCTCAAGTCGCTATAAAAATGGCGCTGATTGCTCTGTTGGCGATTACTCCTCTCGTGCCTAGGAATAAGACAATTGTAGTATTCGGCGTTGCGGTGGGCATTGGTCTGGTGGCAATATTATTGACGATGTTTGATCTCGTTAGTGCGCTTCGTCTCAGAGAAGAGGTTGTAACACTTAATGACCGGAGCAACGGATATACTAGCCCCTTTTCTCTTATTGCGATTCCCGCTTATGCGTTATCTCTATTTGTAGATTTTTTTATCGGTATGTCTTGGCCAGAGGTTTCATTGTATGAATTACTCTATTCTACTTACCCTGGATTGGTGGTTGTTATACTGTCTATCATTGCGCTATATGTGCAGGGTTCAAAGCGGCGAATGATCCGCTCGGTTTGGGCTGTCATTCTGGTAACTTATGGAATATTTTTTCTCATTATGCCTCATATACCGGCATCCCCTTGGCTTGGCACGAGTCATAACTTACTTATCATACCGTCTTTTTTTTTGTCGCTTTTAGCTGGTTTTGGAATTGGGGGAATAGTCGATTCATGTAATATTGGCGAAAAGAGAAAAAATCTCATTGCATTCTCTGTTATCAGTTTGTGTTTTTTCGAGTTATGCGTCTTGTCGATCGGTCTCAGGGTTTGGGGAACTGTCAGAACTACACCAGACGATTTGCCTCAAGTTGATACATGGTTAGATCTGGTGCCGCTTATTGAGCGAGGGAATGGGCAGCGTTTTCTATCCCTCTATCCGAATCATTCTACAAATCTTTTTCCTGTTGTTACTGGTTTACCTACAGCAAACGTGATTGAATTAAGGCAGCGCTTGCCCGAATATAAATCATATCTTGACCTGATAAAGCGCTGCAGTAAAAATGAGAATTGTCCACAGCCCATTAGTCATTTGTTAGCTCCATTAAATGTTGGGTTAATCGATGTGCCTTCCATGTTTTTTTCTTATAGAGGACCCGGAAGAGCTTTCATAGATAGTTTTTATTATGAGGATTTATTACATCGTGTATTTGATGCGGACCCCAATTTAAATCGCGTTATAACCAGAGCAGAAAGTGGAGACGATCTTAGGCTACGTCCAAACTCAACGGATTGGTCTCCGTGGAGAATCGCTCCAAATGTAGAGAATGTAGAGGAAGTCGGTGGGAGACTGGCCCAGGTTGTTTACCAAAATTCAGTGCTCCTGCCAGCATACGTTGCAGAAGGTGCTATTGCTATTGTCGGACCAGGATTAGAACCAGAGAAGAAATTTGAAGAAGTTGTCCTTTTACCAGAATACCAACCTGGAAGATTTGTATTCATCTTAACAGAATCACTAAGTGATCTAAATGTTAATGTAATCAAATCAATTAAAGGGGCTTTGGTGCTAAACAATGAAGGGACTTTATTCCCGGATTCCCCAATGAATATGGAAGACGTTAGATCGCTGTATACCAAGCCCACATCACCTGTTCCAACAGTCGTGAACCTTGCACAAGGAGCAGAGAATGTCACAATCCAATTAGATGCCCCAGTTGAACAAGCTTATTTTCTGGTTGTTTCACAGCAGTATTTCACTGATTGGGCTGCAAGAAATGATCAAGGAAAATCACTAGCTTTATTCAAGGTGGGAGGTGGTCTCACAGGGTCTTTTATCCAAAAGGGGACTCAAGTAGTCGAGATGTTTTACCAACTTCCTACGCTTGAGCGAATTGGAAGATGGGTTTCTCTTTCTGTGCTAGTTGGTTGGGTTATTGCTATAATTAGCGTAAAAGCAACAAAGCTTGATTCCAAAAAAACAGGAACTTAGGAAAGGCGAGTTCTCATATTGGGACCTATATTTGATAAAGTCTCTGTTAGTGAAACCGAAGAAGAGACATCTGTTGGTTATGTTTTAGAAGCTTTTTTCTGTATCGCTACATGTGTAGTAATAAGTTACTTCTATTATACCAAAGGTTATTGGGTGTTGATGACCCAAATATGGAGTTCTTTCTTTGGTTGAAATTATTTATATCGTGCTCATCGCTCTGAGTTCAGCTAGTGTGGGATTAGCTCTGTTGCGTTGGGTCGGGCCTACCAGTCATTCGCGTGCAGAGGAACTGGTGTTTTCCATCGGAATTGGTCTAGGTTCCTTAGCACTTAGCACAATGATTTTGGGCCTTATAGGTTTACTATACGAGCCCACATTCTACTTTCTTTTAGCAGTCGGTCTATTATTTGGTCGTAAAGAATTAGTGGGAATTTCGGCAAGAATTCAAGGGCGTCTTTTCGATCGTTCCCGAGAATGGGATCCGTTTTTTCTTTTTGTAATTATCATCGCGGGAATATCTACTGCATTTAGTTTGCTGAGGGCACTTATGCCTCCTTATGGAGCGGTAGATCCGCTTGCATATCATCTCGCACTTCCAAATATATATCTAAGCAAACATTACCTGAGCTTTGAGCGAACGTTAACCGGAGCGCTTTATGCTGACAACATAGGCATGTTATTTACTGCGGCAATTAGTCTACGGGGTCCTGAACTTGCCCAAGTAATACACTGGTTTATGGGCGTTATGACGGGTATAGCAATCTGGTGTTTCTGCCGAGATTACTTTAATAGCCAAGTCGGAATTATTGCGGCAGCTATTTTTTTCTTTACGCCGGTTTTCATGTTTTATTCACCTTTGGCCTATGTCGATGTCGGAGTTGCTCTCTTCCAATTCCTGTCTGTGTGGGTATTGTTCAAGTGGATTAGACAGGGCGGAAATCGAACTTTACTCCTGATGGGGATATTTACTGGTTTAGCAATGGGTTCAAAGCACACGGCTTTGTTCCTTGGAGTTACTCTGTCTTTTGTAATCTTTTCAGTTCTTCTCTTTCGGAAGGAAGGGTTGGTTAAGATAAGTAGATCTTTATTTGTATTTGGGGGAGTGGCTCTTTCGCTAGCGCTCCCCTGGTATATTAGGGCATGGGTTCACGCGGATAATCCCGTCTGGCCGGTGGCCAACGACTTTTTTTCTGGTCTACCATATGGAAGCACGTTTAGTATAAGCAACCCTGTAATTGCTGATGCTTTAGGTCGAGATTGGGAGCGAATAAGTCATTTACTTGTAGTATTGGCTACCTCTTTGTGGGAATGGGCATGGAATGAACAATTGGGCTGGCAAAGAGCCACAGGAATTTACTATTTAGCTCTCGTTCCAGTATCCATTTTACATTGGCGTAGACGCCGTGTTCAATGGTTGATCCTTTGCAGTTTGGCTTATTATGTAATTATTGTTCTTTGCATCGACGGCAATCCCCGATACAATTTAGCCTTTTTTGCACTTCTGAGTATTTTGGCCGGCTGGGTAGCGGTGCGGTTCTCTAATCATCGTCTAAAGGTTTGTCGATTAGCCTTTCGGTTAACTTTCCTCACTTCTCTCCTTTGTTCTCTGGCGCAGAGCTATGCACTATCTTACCCATCCGTTCAATTTGCCCTTTCACGCCAAAGCTCCGAGCAGTTTTTAAGGGAAAACGAAGGTAACTACAAAGCTTTTTCTTTTGTAAATAGGCAACTTCCGCAGGATGCGAAGGTCCTTCTACAGGGAATTGTTAAAGGGTTTTACTGTCAGCGAAATTATATGTGGGATCATCCGTATCAACGTCTGCTTCAATATAGCGAATATGCAACATCTGAACAGATGTTGGAACGTTTAAAAGGATTAGGTGTCACTCATATTGTGCGGATGATACATATACCACCTAGTCGTACCGATTTTTTCCCACAATATTTCATGAATCCACAGCATGAAGAATTCCGCAAAAAATTCCTCAAGCTTTTGTACAAAGATAATGGTTATGTCGTATTCGAAATTAACTATCCTACCTAAAAATAAAAGTAACACATACCATAAAATATACTTCATAGCTGGCTGTTTCCCGCCTTTTGGTCGAGGAAATTCAATCACAAATTCTTGTATTGCAAACCATTTATCTAAATATTTTTCTATTGATGTGGTCTGTATAGATCGTAAAGATGGCGGCCTCATTTCTTATCAAGAAGACCAAAGCTTAAAAAAAGGTATAAACTCAAAAATTAAAGTTAATCGCATAAATGCTTCAGACTGGTTCGGGCTGAATCAGATATTTTACATTATTGGTTTTTTGCCCTGTTATTTTCTGAACTGGGCATTAAATGTTTGGCGAAAAAAAG
>MDTD01135055.1_pt1 | contig 17767 bp, 15 predicted proteins | sample 811221 | NCBI WGS metagenome assembly MDTD01 (sample SAMN05326646, study PRJNA326480) | marine metagenome | isolation source: seawater | place: Pacific Ocean: South West | collected 2011 | reverse complement strand
GATTTGAAAGATTTTTCGATTACCTTATTAACCGAAATGATGAGTTGATTATGTCAAACAAACTTAATTTACAGTCAAGGTGTTTTTTATTTTAGTATTTGAAAACAAAATAAAAATTACTTTTCAAATTAATTTATCTTGGAGTTAGATTAATCGAACGGTTTAGACAAAAGAACTAGCCTCTAAGCCTTGTAGATTTGCGAAGGCAATGTCCTCACTACGCTTGTCCAGACTACATCCTCTTGGGTAAGAATTGAGTTACACAATACTATCGTTGTTTGGCTTGCAGCTAACCTATCTGACACTGCGCTGAGGTAAAAAACTTCACCCTCAAAGAGTAGGCTCAAAAGCTATACCTTAACGGCTGGGACTCAGAGCCAGAATTCTGAGAATCATTCATGAAACGGTTTTCTGCTTGGTTTTCCAGGCCGCTGAACAGTCACTGGTGATCCAACCCAAGCCCGATCGGTCATTGAAAGCAATAAACTCTGTAACTTTTTCTCTAAAAAAAGGCCAAATACTAGGATCTAGGAAGCGATAAATTCCACTTTTGTCAAAGTGCTTGGCTTAGATTGTACCAGAAGGTCGATCAGAACTGCCTTGGGGCTTTGGAAGCTTTTGAGAGGCTCTAGCCAAGGTTGACTATGGCACAGACTTTCTCAAAACTTATGAACAGGATTATACTCCAATTTGGATGTCTGTTGCTGAGACTCTCGTCGGTCTTCAATCAATTCGACTTGAGGAGGTGGAACTGGCCGATTATGGAAAACCAGGCAACTACTTTAAACTGCAAATCTTACGTTGGGGCGGGCAGTATCATAATCCATCATCCAGACCCATTAAACCGATTGAGGAAATATACGATTAGCTGTTGATAAATTTACCAGTAGATGATGGAGCAGTTTCACTGTGTTATGGAGATTTCCGTCTGGAGAACTTACTATTTCACCAAACCGAATCAAAAGTTTCAGCAATTCTTAATTGGGAACTTCCCATTTTGGGACACCCCCTAGCTGATCTTGGCTTTTGTTGTATGCCCTGGCATACCTTGCCAAATAAATATGGGGGTCTTTGGGGTTGTGATCTGAATGAGCTTGCCCTGCCAACTGAGGATAATTTTATCCGTCGTTACATGGCTTTGCTTAATAAAGTATCAACTCTTCTACCCTTTTACACTGCGTTTGCTCTTTACCGATTTGCAGTAATCTTTGTAGGAATTGCAGATAGGGCCTGGGAGGGTAATGCGGCAGATCCCAGAGCAAAAACTCTTTGTACCCTGGCTGAACGGTTTGCAGTGAGAGGTCTGGAAATTTCGAAGGGAGTTCATCATGCTATCTAAAAAAACTTTCTCGAAAAAGAGACTACCAATGTATGACATTACTTGTAATGAGAACAAATGACATACTTTCTGAGTGGATAATAAAATGATTGGCAAAAACTTAATTGGCTACTCCTTTGATCCTGCTCAACTTACTGTGGAAGCTGGAAGATTGAAGTTTGTATCCAAAGCGTTGGCTTAACGGATCCAGTGTATATTGATGTTGACGCAGCTCAATCTCAGGGTTATTCAATTTTGCTAGCCCCACCGACTTTTACATATATGCTGGAGTCAGATGCTTTGGATTTAGAGGAACTTTGAAATTTTTTTGGGCAAAATGTAAAACACTTGCTGCATGCGAAGCAAAAATTCACCTATCACCAGCCAATCTGTGCAGGTAACCAGATTACTTTTATCAAAAGTATCCAGGAAATTTTTGATAAGAAAAGTCGACGTCTGGAGTTCGTTATCTCATTCAACACGCTGACCAATCAACATGACTTCCTTTGTGTTGAGAGTCAGACTACTTACCTCTTCAGAAACACCTAGAGTTTTGAGAATATGCCCAAAGCTGCGGTTTAGAAAGTTGGACACAAACTTTCTGTAATTACAACTGAACCGATCACAATGCATGCTCTTGCCCGGTACTGCGGTGCTTCAGGAGACCACAATCCGATCCATGTTGATTTTGATTATGTGAAAGAGGCAGGCCTAGAAGATGTTATTGCGCATGGGATGCTCTCAATGGGTAACTTCGAAAGGATGCTCACAGACTGGATCCCACAAAAAAAGATTCGCAGCTACAAAACCCGTTTTAATGCAATGACCCAAATCGGTGATACTGTCAGCTGTTTAGGTCGAGTTGCAAAAAATGAGAGGAAGATGGCAGACGCATAGCGATGATTGAATTGTTTGTTGAAACCACGCAAGCCACAACAATTTTGGACAAGATGAGGTTTTTTTTGGATTAAATCTCTGAACTTTCACGTTTATTCAAGTTTAGTTTTCAGCGATGATTTTTTCTATTTCAACGGCATATTCCTCAAGTTTGGCTAGTCCATGTTCCCGCTGCTGTGCGGTGAGTATTTGATCAATTGCTAGTATCCTAGCTTGATAGCGGCCACGCCAATCATTTTGCTGATCTTTGGCTTGGAAATTCCGCTGCCATGCTATCAGCCATTTCTCGGCCTGTTCTTGATCTGGTTGTAGTTTCAAAAAATTGAAAAGCTCTGCTTGTGACCTTTCTCGGCGTTCCAATCGAAATTGGGTTGCATCAACTACATGTTGAGTTTTTTGCCAAATACCCTCTAAAGCTCGAAGTTGTTCCGGTGACCAATCACCGAACCATTCTTCAAGACGCTCCTGCCTTTGCTCACGGAGCTTTTCTTCTCTTTCTTCAATAGTTTTATCAAGTCGTTCAGCTATTTCCTCGTTCTCTTCTCGAAACACATTCCTTAATTCATCTACTTGATCTGGTTTCAAGTCAGCCAATAACTGGGCGGCATCTGGGCGCAATTGATCCGTTAGTCGATTCCAACTAATATCAACTTGTTCAAGCCCTTCGTGCAATTCTTCTGGATTTAATCCATCCCGAGCTTTAGCCTGGATATCTCGAAGAAAATTAAGGTACTGAGGTAGCTCTTCTTTGCGGTGCCAAACAATGTGTTCGGCTAATCGAACATTCAGCCATCTGTCCTGATCGCTTGTAAGGTCAAGGTAAGAGTCTAGACTCCAGCGTGTTAGCCAGTTTAGATTGTTGTAGCCAAGATAAAGCGTATTACAGCTACCCTGTACGAGTAGTAAACCTACCAGCCAACCCACTCTGAAAATTTTGAACAGAATCATACTCTTTCAGTAATTTTGACAGAGTGGTTATTGAAGCCCTTATCATTGAGTTTGCTAAGTAGATTATTTATTTGGATTTTAATGAAATCACATGTCAATTTTAGGAAAGATTGCAATTGGTTGACTCTATTTTGATAGTTCTAAATTGATAAAGCAAAAAAAGATTTAAGGCTTCTAATCATAACAAATTTTTTATTTTAGAAATAGTAAAAATATCATTTAAAAAATATTTTATATTCCTTCTCAATGTGTCAGGTTTATTGTTCCTCAATTCCATGTAGGTCCAATGTCAGTTTACTTAAATCACAAAGCAATTTTGCGAAATCCTAAGCTAGTCAACTAGCTTCAAAAAATTCGAATGCCTTGAGAAGCTAAATTGATGAGTGGTTAATTCTTTTGCAACACACCAGACATCAACTTATAGATTGAGACAATCGCACTATAAATTCTAAATACCAATTTGTATTCTAATTCTGCAGGATACATTCTTAGGCAACGGATCGAATTAGCAAAGTCATGTTCGATTGCTAAGAGAAGCAAATGTGTTACCGCTTCAAACTTCCTTAGAGTGAGATTATTTCGATTTGTTCATTCTAAAATTTTTCTGATAAAAATTACAAAAAGCGCAGTCGTAAACCCCTAATCAAGGTTGAAATACAACCAAAGTTGATTGATGTTTGATCAAAATAATTTGATGAAGATAGATCGCCGACACCAGCAATTTTTAATTTGGAATTTTAATTTAAATAGCCTACCTTTGTAGCACCTATATTTGCTAAGTGAAGAAACATCCCCTTCTTCAATTCAAATAAAAAAATGTGACGAATATGGCGCGTTCAAACACAACCTCAAGTCTACTTTGTTTCATTACTTCATTTTTTTGTTCAATCGCATCAGGGCAGACTAAAGAAATGCAGCAATTTGCTGATTTCAAGATGGATCGTACAGAAGTGACTATTGGAGATTTTAGAAAATTTGCCGTAGCAACAAAGTTTATTTCCAAGGCCGAAATTGAGGGTGGTGGATTTGAGTATGGCGCTGGATGGGAGCGCCGACCCGGTTGGACTTGGCAGCGACCACATGGAGTTGAAGCGAATGATCAGGAACCTGCCGTTCATTTGAACTATAGAGAAGCTCAGAGTTATTGTGAGTGGGCTGGTAAGCGGTTGCCATTAGATGAAGAATGGACTAGCGCAGCTTATCATGAGCAGAGAAAAGAGCCACCTTTGGGCTTTGAGTTTGGAAAAACCTATGACTATCCGACAGGAGATGATTCGATTGGTGCAAATTGTCTAGGAGAATGTGGTCCATCGCGCTCAGTGGATCATGGGATCAAATTGATTCGTGGAACTGGGCATACTTTAGCTGGTAACAGTAAGGCAGGGGTCAATGGGCTTTATGAAATGGGAGCCAACGTGTGGGAATGGATTTTGGGAGAAGGTGAACAAGCTCGAACTAGAGGAGGCTCTTGGTGGTATGGAGCCCGGTCAATGCACCGAAAACACTTTGCATATAAACCAAAAGATTTCTATGCGATTTACATCGGCTTCCGATGTGCCTCTTCTCTTTGAATTTTGAAAATCGTCAAGTTTTAAAACTACTAATCTCTTTATCAAATTACACAATATTTTAGCTATAATTATTGGTTGTTATTTCTATAAGTTATTAAAAGTAATAATTAAAAAAATCATATTTTGGAATATTTAGTTTTGAACATTCGTAAATTCGTCATCAAGGAATAGTATTTGTGAGTCATAGATAGATCAAATGTTCTCTAACGAAATGCAGGAAATGAAATTGGATGACACAGTTACTTCTGCTAAATCCAACTCAGAAGATGCAATAGCTCTGAGAAAAGGAGTGTGTCATTATTACACTCAAATCATGATTGACTGTCTGCGATCAATTGGGATTACTGCTGGATATGTCTCTAAATTACTTTGCACCGCATCTCAAGCGAGAAAGTTAATTTTAGATGGAGTAGATGCCACATATACTTGGTTAATGGTTTGGTCGAGTATAAACCTACAAACAACGAGTATGTCGGAGACAAATACGGACTGATTGCGAGACGAATGGGTCATGCTAATGTATCACTGATTAGGTAGATGCACTAAATTATAACCAGTCCTGTTCCCAAAAGGTAAATATGACTTCTTCAGAGCAATGTTCTTAAGGAAATTTATCATAGAGCCTTTAATACAAAGTACTGATTTCTCTGAGTCTTCTAGCTTTTTGGATGACCTCGATAGTTTTGGACCATAAGTCTAGTTCTTCTAATTGATTAAGAGAAATCCACTCAGCATGTTGTGCATCATCAGAACCAATTGGAAAGCCTGAATCCCAATTTGCCCAGTAATCGATAAGGGTATAATGGAAGCGAACTTGTTGATCTTCGTCTCGAATGATTGAATCCACAACTTCGAGAAATTGAGGTTGCTGAATTTTAACGCCAGTTTCCTCCAAGACTTCTCTACAAGCTGTTTCTTGAACGGTTTCTCCGATCGACTGAGTTCCACCAGGTAAGCTCCACTCACCCATTCTTGGTGGCTGGCCACGTCGGATCAACAAGACATGTTCCTCCTTTAAAACAACGACTCCTACACCAACAAATGGGCGATTGGGGTACTCTCTAGATTCGGACATTAATTACTTTATTGTAAAAGTTCACTTACTTATTGAGAAGGTAGGAACCTCCAAGTCATTTAGGGCATTGGTCACAATATACGTACCCAAGACCATAAGAAAGCAAAGTAAAATTTTACGGAACAATCCCTCTGAGATATATTGGCGAATTTGTCCTCCAATCAGCATCCCACAGGCGGTACCAAAAAATGCACCGATTGACATAAATAGTTTTTTCTCATTGAGAATTTCCATTTGATACAGCGCGATTGCCAAAAAACGGTAACGGTATTCAGGACAATACCCAAGGCTTGTACCAACTCGTCTCAGTTCAATCCAAGCCATAGATATAAAAAATACTTAGCTCAGAAAAAATACCTGTCATTCCAAACATTACTCCCCCAAAGATGCCAACAAAAATTGCCCATGGATTTTCTTTTCCTTTGGAGACTTGAACAATGAATCCCCCCAGGCTCAAACTTGCGAAGATCAGTAGTAGTACTCCAAGAACTATAGAAAAAAAGGAGGGTCAAATTTGTCAAGAAAATATGTTCCAATCCAAATACTTGGGGGGATCATGAGAATTAGAACTCATAATTTCTTTAATAAAATCAAAATTTTTATCTCAAAAGCTTGCCAGACATTTGCGAGGAAACTTGGTAGGAGAGTAATGACAACCGCACTTTGTAAAGGTTGAAAAAGACTCATTAATGAAAGTGTGATCATTGGAAAACCCAACCTAATTAGACCTTTGACAATATTAGCAAACAAAAAGATCAATACGATTTCTGTTTGAAAATTTTGCTAAATTCGAGAGGAATTATTTTTGGAAACGATAATTTGTCGATTGGATCTCAATGGAGGCAGAAATTTTCGTTGTTCAAGAGCGTAAAATATCTACTAAACCAAAAACACTTTGCTCATTTACACAAGTAATCTCTGTCCAATTTCAGGACAAAAAATAAATCTTTTGTAAGACAAAAAACTTGACTTAGTAAAAGTTGGAAATATTATTCCCGAACACTCAATTCTGGAATTTATTTCGGTATCCGAAATTGCTTAAAAACAAAAATTTTATTTATGTGCTTGAGAAAGCTATGAGAATTTTGGAAGAGTTCTCTAGTACAAGCCCTAATTTAACTCTTACTGAATTAGAAAAAAAAACAGGTTATGGCCCAGGAACTACTCACCGAATTTTAAAAACACTTACCGAGTTAGGATATCTAAGATTCACAGCTGAGACTAAACGGTACAGTCTCACTTTTAAAATCCTTAATTTGGGTTTCTCAGCTATTAGTCGTACAGAAATACGTGAAATTGTACGCCCCCAATTGCAAAATTTGGCTTCAATAACCAAACAAGTAGTTAGTTTTGGTATTTTAGACCAAGTAGATGTGGTTTATATCGATCGAGTGCAATCTAATGCTTTCCGACTGGGTGTTGATATAAGGATCGGGACCAGGATACCAACCTACTATACAGCAATTGGTAAAAGTATTATTGCGTTTCTTGAAGAAAAAAAGATTCGAGAAATTTTAAACTCTCAAAAGTTAGTTGATCCCTACACGAAAGAGTGCATCGAATTAGAGCGAATAATTAAGGAACTTAAGATAATCAGAAAACAAAAATGGTGTTATAGTGAACCAGCACCAGCGATTAGAGTTTTAGCCTCACCGATATTAGATCAATATAGTAATCCAATTGCTGCAATAAGTATTGCTGGGTTACAATTGAATTCAACAAAAGATTCATTCATCGATGAAAATCTTAATCATCTATCCCACACTACAGGCCAGCTTGGCCCAGCTCTCTCAATTCTTGGATCATGCGAAAACTATTGAAAGGAAAATTTATGAGAAACGGATATCAAGGAATACTGCCAGCGATGCAATGTCCAATGAAAGAAAACTTTGAGATTGATTATGATGAACTTCAAAGATTTGCAAATTGGCTTGCCAGTTTCAAAGGTGTAAGCGGGCTCGTCACAAATGGACATACCGGAGAAATATTCTCATTGTCACCAAAAGAAAGAGCGGATGTTACAAAAGCTGTTGTTGAAGCAGTTGATGGGAAAGTACCAGTGATTTCAGGAATTGCAGTAGAAGGAATTCAAGAAGGAATCGATCAAGCTGCGATGCTAAAAGATGCGGGGGCAGATGGCCTACTAGTAATGCCCTTTCATCATTGGTTAAGATTTGGATTTTCACCAGATCATGTAATTGAATATTTTTCAGATCTCGGAAAAACGAGTGGATTAAATTTAGTCGCACACATTTACCCAGCTTGGACAAAAGCAAATTATAGTTCTCAGTTATTAGGTGAGTTGTCAAAATTGGAATGGGTAACAACAATTAAATTAGGTACTAGGGAGATGTCTCAATATGCAAGAGATATAAAATCTATTAGGGAAAATGGAAAGGGTGTTACGATTTTAACTTGTCACGATGAATACCTACTTGCTTCAATGGTCCAGGGTGTTGATGGTGCTTTAGTTGGGTTCGCTTCATTTATTCCTGACAAGATAGCTGAACTTTACGATTGTGTTAAAGAAGGTGATTTGAAGGGTGCTCAGAGAATTCAGGAGTGGATACTGCCTCTAAAAGAGGCAGTATACGCAAGCGGTGAACCATCGGGGGAAGCTCACGCCAGGATGAAAACAGCTATGTTTCTCTCTGGTCGATTGAAATGTGATGCTGTTCGACGACCGACTAAGAAACCTGAAGGTCCAGCTTATCAAAAAATCAAATCTGCTGTGCAAGGAGCAGGTTTTTAACAGAGAAAATTATGAATGTTAAGCAAGTTATACGTCCACCATAGGATGTAAATAAACCCAACTAATTAATAAACTTTCAAAGTCTTTCATCAAAACCTCTAAAAAGGTATATTATGAAAAAGTTTAGTATCTTTATGGTAGCTATAGCAATAGTGTCAGGGCAAGCCTTTGCAGGTGGACACAAGGCCCTTCCAAGCGATGCGGCCGATGAACAGGTATTAAGGATAGCTACTTCATCCGCAGGTGAAAATTCATTTATTTTTACCGGACTTAGTGGAGGTGGAGACCATCAAAATTGGCAATCTTTTTTGTGGGTACCACCAATGTATTTTGATGAAAATAAGGAACTTCAGCCAGGAGTCTTTAATAAATGGGAATCCAATTCGGATTTTACAGAGTGGACTTTCAGTATTGATTCTAGAGCAAAATTTTCAGATGGGACAAAGTTAACTGCTCAGGACGCAAAAGATACATGGGAGGCAATGGCGAATCCTGATTCCAGAAATGGACGGATCGTTGGATACATTGGAAATGTACAAGGATTTGCAGACGCGCGAGAGAAAAAGACAGACAAAATCTCTGGTATCATTGCCGAAGGTTCAACAGTTCGAGTCAAACTAAATAATCCTGACCCAATCTTTCATTGGCGAATTTCTACAGCCCACATGAATATTGTCAAGGGCAGCCAGGCTAAATCAGGAATTAATTATTGGAAGCCAGAAAATAATCCAGCCTTCTCAGGCCCTTATGTTTTGAGTCAGTATAATCCTGATCAGAATACAGCCACATTTACCCCCAATGATAATTGGTGGATGGATGAGGGACCTTATTTGGAAAAGATTACATTTCAATTTGTTAATGACGGAGATACGCTCGCAGCGATGTTCCAAAATGAACAAATTGATCTATCTATGCAACAACCTTCACCGATCTTGAAAAAGATCATGCCAGATGTCTTTGAACCAGCACCAAGGATCGGATTTAATTCTTTTTGGTTTAATGTTAGTGCTGCTCCAACAGATGACCCAATGGTTAGAAAAGCGTTAGTCCTTGCCATTGATCCAAAGGAGATTTACAAAGCTGCTTTCCCAAAGTCTCAGTTTGAATCAGTGATGCCACGACAATTTATGGATCCTAACCTTCAATGCTACGACGAAAGTATTGTGTATTATGATTTCGATCCTGAAGCGGCAAAAGCCGCACTAAAAGCCTCATCATACGGCGGACCAGAGAATTTACCAAAACTGAGAGTGACACCAAGAGCAACCTGGCCCCCACTTAAAAGGGGAATGGAGTATGCCATGGAGCAATGGAGGACTGTCCTAGGAATTCAGAATGTAGAATTCAAAGATAAGCCTCAAAACTTTGGGGGTGACTCAGGGAAAGTCAACGTGTCCAGGGATGACGTTGCAGCAAGATTTCCTGATCCAGCTGTGTATGTCTTCAAGGGAACTCATTCAACGGGCCCCATTGCAAGTGGAGAGATGATGAGAGCTTACAAGAATGAGAAAATAGATATGCTTCTAGATGAGGCGATGATGGTAGAACCTTCGAATCCAAAGCGGTGTGCTCTCGCGCATGAGGCTCAGCGACTCTTCCTCAATGATTGGCCAATGATCATTCTTGGTAAACCTCTAGAAAGTATCAATAGGAGAGGATATGTGAAGAATGTTTACAGTGGTCCTGATATCGCGAGACATGCACCTTGGAAAATATACATCGCGAAATAAGAGATAACGTTCTAATAATATCTCAAGCTTTCTAACTCTTAATTAAGGCCGTCTTTGACGGCCTTTTTTTTATGATAATTTTTCTTTCGGTAAGATTATTTAGGTGGACAACAGGCTTACTGCTAGTCTTACTAGTAAGTTATGCAATGATGTTTTATGGAGGAGGTGATCCAATTAAACAAATGTTCCTTGATGAACTCGGGAATACGCAATACCTCGATCAAAAAATGATTGATAGTGAAAGAGAAAAATATGGTTTGAACGATCCATTCATAGTCCAATTTAAAAATTATTTATTAAATATTACAAAAGGTGATTGGGGAACCTCATACAGAGCTCAACGGCCTGTTTTAGATATGATAAAACCGAGACTCTGGATTTCAATCCAACTAGGTTTCGCAGCAACAGTTTTTATGGCTTTGGTTGGGATTCCATTAGGTGTGATTGCCGCATTATTTCATAATAAATGGATAGACCTCACAATAGTCGGAACTATTGTTACAATTAACGCAATACCTGTATTCGTAACAGGGCCCCTGTTATTATTATTTTTTGTTTTAATTGTTCCTATCATGAATGTTCCTTATGGGTGGAACGGTTTATTTGATACTCAAGTAATTCTACCTATAATTGTAATTGCAATATCGACGTTGCCGATTATTTTAAGGCAGACTAGAACATCTGTGCTCGAGATAAAAAATGAAGATTATATTAGAACTGCAAGAGCAAAGGGACTTAGTGAAAATAAGATCATATTTAAACATGTTTTGCGCCCTGCTTTGACACCAGTCATTACATCTTTAGGTCTTGTAATGATAACCCTTGTAAATGGCGCATTATTTGTTGAATTGATTTTTAATATTCCAGGTTTCGGGAAAATGACAATTGATGCTATCCGAGATGTTGATCACCCTTTAATCATGTCAACTGTTTTGGTGGGAACGTTAGTAGTGATGGGGAGCAATTTAATTGTTGATGTAATCTATTTTTTAGTAGATCCAAGAATAAATAATTGATTTAATGAAAAAAACGAAAAGCCTTACAGAAATTGCTTTGGCACGCCTAGCCAAAAACTACCTTGCCCAGATTGGCTTTTTCATCGTTATCTTATTTTTAGCATTGGCAGTTATTGGTCCAGTTATAGCGCCATATGACTTTCTTTCTCAAAATATTGATCGAGCATTAGAAAAACCAAGCCTTGATCATTTATTGGGGACAGATCCGATGGGTCGGGACATTTTCAGTAGAATGATATTTGGTGCACGAACTGCAGCGATCGTAGCTTTTACAACGACCATTCTAAGTCTTATATTGGGAATTCTTATTGGAACAATTGCAGGATTCTTTGGGGGAAAAATTGATTCAATTTTGATGTGGTTAACAGATGTTACGATGTCTGTTCCGGGGTTATTGTTGGCAATTCTGATTAATGCTTCCATAAAGCCACCCATCTCTAACTTTTTTGATCAACTTTACCAGTCAACTAAGAACCCTTTCTTTCTCAATACTTATCTAATAGATTTCGTAATAGTTTTTGGAGCAATTGCACTAATTAGTTGGCCAGGATATGCGAGAATCATTAGAGGTCAAATTTTAAGTCTAAGGCAGCAAGTCTTTGTTGAAGCGGCTGTTTCGATGGGTTCAGGCTTTGGTCATTTGATAAGAAAGCACCTCATCCCAAATGCAATTGGGCCTATTGTTGTAACTGTCACCCAAGGAATTGGAGCGGCAATTCTTCTTGAATCATCATTAAGCTTCCTTGGCGTAGGTGTTCAACCACCTAATGCTAGTTGGGGCAGCATGTTGTCAGATAGTCTTTCACTGTGGAGAAGTTTCCCTCACTTGATGCTCGTGCCGGCAGTTACGATTGGGATTATTCAAATTGCTTTTATTTTCTTGGGAGATGGTATTAATGATGCCCTTAACCCAAAACAAACTCGGAGATAAAATGAAACCAAAAAAGTTTCCAAAAGAATCAATCTCTTTGAAAGATGAAAAAACAGGCAACGAGATAACCCAGTTAACTAGTGATAAGTCTATACATCATCATCCTTTTTTCCACGTGAATTCATATAGTTCTGATCAGAATAAATTATATTTTATCTCATACAGAAGCAACTTGCCCCAGATCATGTTTGCAGACATGGACTCATTACACCTGTTTCAAATTAGTGATTTAGAGAATCTAAATGAGTGGTCAATTAATCCATCACTAGATGGAAAATATGTCTATTATACGGCTGCATTTAGTGGATGGAGAGTAGAGGTAGATACTGGAAAAGAAGAAAAGATAATAGATTTCCAAGCTGATCAAATGATGGAGAAAGGGATGGTTGCAGCAGCAATGGGAACAACATGCCTTTCAAATTCAGGGAAATGGTGGGGTGTCACTTGTAAGGTGGCAGACAAATCACGATTTATTATCATTAACACAGAAAATGGCGAAAGTACTACAATCTTGGAAGGTGAGAGCATTTCACATATGCAGTTTTGCCCGGATGATGATGAACAAATATTTTATGCAGGACCTTTGACAGATAGAGTCTGGACAATTCGCAGAGATGGTTCTGGAAATCAAAGAGTTTATGAAAAGAAACCTCTTGAGTGGATTACTCACGAGTCTTGGCTGCCAAAAACAAAAGAGATTGCTTTCGTTGATTGGCCAAATGGAATGAGAGCAGTAAATATTGACACTAAAAAAGAAAGGCAACTGACTAATTTCAATGCTTGGCATGCTATCTCAAACCATGCCGGAAACAGAATTATTGCCGATACAAACTTTCCCGATATTGGCCTGCAAATTTTTAATCCTTTTGATGAGAATTTTGAGCATGAAACAATATGCTTGCCAAATTCTTCATCGGTAGGAGAACATTGGAATGGTCCATTTCCCTACGGCAAAGGACCCATCAAGGTATATGCTCCACAAAATACACATCCCCACCCTAGGTTTTCTCCAGATGATCGGAAGGTTATCTACACAAGTGATTGCTCTGGTTTCTCTCAGATCTACGAGGTTTCAATCCCAAATCATCACTGGTCAATTTAATAGCAATGCCGAAAACTGTTCTAGATATTAAAGATCTTTCAATCACCTTTCAAACTGACGAGTCAACTGTTGAAGCAGTGAAAAAAATTAGTTTCGATGTCACTGAAAGTGAAGTCTGCGCAATTGTTGGGGAATCTGGTTCAGGCAAATCAGTTACAGCTCAGTCTATATTGGGTCTTGTTGGTAGAAACCATAATGAGATTGTGTCTGGATGCATTGAATTGATTGACTCCGAAAATTCCATTGACCTGCTGAAGCTAGAGGAAAAAGAAATCCAAAAGGTAAGAGGTAGGAAAATTTCAATGATTTTCCAAGAACCAATGACTTCACTACATCCAATGTACAGGGTTGGTGATCAATTAGGGGAAGCGATCAAGGTACATTCAAAACTTAGTAAAGATGAATCTGAAAGATTGATTATTGAAGTTTTGGATCAGGTCATGATTCCAAGGCCTAAAGAAATAATTAACGATTACCCTCACAGTTTATCAGGAGGAATGAGGCAAAGGGTAATGATTGCAATGGCAATTTTATTCCGCCCAAGAGTTCTTATAGCAGATGAACCGACAACAGCATTAGATGTAACCATACAGAATGAAATACTCAGTCTTATTTTAAAATTAATTGATGAGATAAAATTATCAGTCATATTTATCACTCACGATATGTCTGTAGTTTCAGAAATCGCAGATCAAGTATTAGTAATGAAAAATGGTTATTTGGTTGAAAAAAATACGGTTACAGAAATTTTCACCAAGCCTGAAGAAGAATACACCAAAAATTTAATCAAGGCTGTACCAATTTTTGGAAAAAATCTCCGAAATGAAAAACTTGGTAAAAATTTAAAAGATAAAACCCCACTGCTTGAAGTAAAAGGTGTAACAAAAACTTTTATTAAAAAATACGGGTTTTTCAAGAAGAATATTACCATGAACAAAGCTGTTGATAATGTCTCGCTGAATTTAAAAAGTGGAGAAACATTGTCAATTGTTGGTGAAAGTGGTTCAGGCAAGACTACTTTAGCACGTTGTATAACGCACTTAATCGATTATGAAAAAGGAAAAATTGTTTTCAACGGGGAAAATTTGAAGAATAAAACGAAAAATGAACTAAATGCTATCAGAAGAGAAATTCAATTTATTTTTCAAGATCCATATGCGTCGCTGAATCCCCGAATGCCAGTTAACTATCTAGTTACTGAGCCGTTATTTATTCACAATGAAATTGAAAAGAAGATAAATTTAAAGAATGCCTTAGACCTGTTGAACGAAGTAAAACTGAATGAAACCTTTCTTAATCGATACCCACATGAATTGTCTGGCGGACAAAGACAAAGGATCTGCATCGCCAGAGCATTGGCACTAAAACCAAAATTAATAGTTGCTGACGAACCTTTGTCTGCATTAGATGTGACAATACAGGCTCAAATAATTGATTTATTGATTGAATTGCAACTGAAATATAATCTAAGTTACCTATTTATATCTCACGATTTAGCGGTAGTTGAAAAAATAAGCCATTACGTAGGAGTAATGTTTAAAGGAAATTTAGTGGAGTATGGTAAAACAAACGAAGTACTATACGATCCCAAACATAGCTATACAAAAATGCTTTTAGCCAGTATTCCCACAATTGAAAAAGATAGGCAGGGGAAAAGAATCAGAAAGCAATATTCAACCAAAGAAGATTTAGGAAAAAGGTTGGAATTTTCTAAAAATGATCAATACATCAGAGTAACTGATAATCATTTCTACCTTAATTGATATTAGATAAATAAGGAGTTCTATAATGAATAACAATTCAGAAAAATTGAAAGTTGCAATAATAGGTTCAGGAAACAGGACACGAAAAGTTTACACCCCACTTTTTGATTCATTGAAAAATGAAATGGAAATTGTTGCGGTCTGTGATCCAAATAAAGAAAGTTGTGAGGAATATGCACAAAGTTTAGGAGTAAAACCATACACATCATTAAAAAGACTTATTAATGATCAAATTATAAACGCTGCTCTAGTAATTTGCCCGATTGACATTCACTACGCAATATCAATTTATTTGTCTGAAAACAAAATCCATCATTTGGTTGAGACTAGTATGTGCTCGACCATTCAACAAGGAAAATTGATGGTTGAAAAAGCGAAAGAAAATAATGTAGTGATGAGAATTGCAGAGAACTTTTTTCGATTCCCGTTTGATCGAATTGCGAAAGAAATCAAAAAAACAGACTTTATCGGAGAATGTAAAAGAATTGTTTGCTACCATGATCATACGGGTTATCACAACAATTCTCGTTGGACATATTTCTTTGACGAATACCCAGTAAGTGTTCAATGCGTAGATCATACAATGTCTACGATGCCACACAATTCAATGGCCCATCGCCATCACACGACAGAAAAATTCACGTCCCGTTTTTTTTGGTTTCCAGAAAACAAAATTGTTGTAGATCAGGCAGCAAACATAAAAGGAATGTTGGGAAGAACTGGAAGACCTGGAATAACATCAATTGAGGGGACAAGAGGAACAATTTCTCGATGGACTACAAGAAACTGGTTCGGTGATGGTGAAGTCAGATATTGTTCAGATAAGTCTCTCATGGATGGAGCTATTGCGGATGAAATTTATCCTATAATTAATGAAGCAGAAAATAATTGCTGGACCAGCACATATGTGGATCTTCCAACAGGAAAGATTACATACACAAATACAGATTATCATCTCTCTGAAGAAAGTGTAAAATATACAAGCCCTGGTACTAAGAATATAATCAGAGATTATTATGGATCTGCATTAAGGTCGGCAATGACTGATTTTACAGGAGCTATTAAAGGGCATGTCGAATCCGAATTTACGGGTGAGGATGCATTAATGTCAATGATGATGGAATCAGGTGCAAAGGAATCAGCGTTGAATCAAGGAAAAACAATCGACCTACCAATAGAGACAGAATTGGAAGTTGATAAAAAGCAACTAATCGAGTTAAAAAAGAAAAACGGGATAGATCCAATGGATATTGAACAAATTATTGATCAGTCAATTGCAAGACCATGAAATGATCTCAACTCAAAAGATAAATTTTGTTGCCTTTCATGTTGATCTTGAAAAAAAAGTCTTAAAGGAAGCTCAAAATGTAGCAAAAGCTGTTAACGACGATAATCATGAGGAAAACTTAAATCTTATGTTTTCTTCTGTCAAAAGAATATACCCAAAAGCAGATTTATATGTTTTGACAGATACTAAAAGTAAATTTATTCAAAAAACTAAATCCAAATTGGTACGTTACGATTTAGATAGTCGTTATCCGATACTTGCTAGAAATAAAGCGTGGTATCAATTTTTAGAAAAGACTGATAAATCTACTATCTTTCTCGATTCAGATATCCTAATCAATGATAATTTTGATGAATTGATGTCATTGGATTTTGACATAGCATTTACTTTCAGAGATTGGGAAAAATGGCCAATAAACCTCGGAATAATTTATGTAAAAAATAATCAAAATAAAAAAACTTATAAGTTTTTTAAAGATTGGTATTATCAATTTCTAGACCTAGAAATCAAACAGAAAGTATGGGGCGGAGATCAAGATTTGATTCATTCCAAATTCAAGATGGTAGATTTTTCAATAAATCAAAATTTTGATATTATAAATAACGATTTGAAAATAAAATTTTTGATATGCAAGGAATATAATTATTCATCAGAAATTAATGAGCCAATGTTAGAGTTTCCTGATAACGCAAAAGTTTTACACTTTAAAGGAGCACGTAAAAGATATATTTCAGAATGCTGGCGACAAATGAGCGAGGCCCCAACGTCTTAAATACACCGATTGAAACTACTTTTGATAAAAATAGTGTGATTCTCATCAGTTTTAGATTTATGTATTATAAAACATTTAAAATATATAATTTAAAGGTCTAATGATTTAAAAAATGTTGATTGTAATTCTGTCTAATTATTTCTATCTTTTCTTTTATGAACGAGTAAAGCAACTATACTTGCATAATGCATAGTTAAATAAAAGACAGGATTTGCAATGTGTGGAAATCACACTGTCCAGACAAATAGCCCCGCACACTCAGACCTTATTTTCCCTTCAATACTATCAAGTTTCCCAATACATTCGCCAAAAGATTTTCAAAGAAACTTACATTTTCAAAGATCCTGTCAAAACTAATGATCAAATGCAAATTCACATATCTTGATAAAATAGATATTGTAATGTTTAGGTATATTTTTTCTAGAGGTATTAACTTATCTTTAATGAAACGGTAATTTTCGACAGTGTGAAAATAAAAATTTACTTATAGATTATTTTACCCAAGATATAAAAAAACTGAATATTAATTTTGATTTTTTGAGAAATAAAAAATTTTTTTAAAAAAAACTATTAAAAAAATTTTAACAGAAAAAATAATAGTACT
>MDTD01085384.1_pt1 | contig 17767 bp, 7 predicted proteins | sample 811221 | NCBI WGS metagenome assembly MDTD01 (sample SAMN05326646, study PRJNA326480) | marine metagenome | isolation source: seawater | place: Pacific Ocean: South West | collected 2011 | reverse complement strand
TAAAGGAGATCACGAATCATCTGTAGCTATTCATCTTGACGGTAATGCAGCTACTGATTCAATAATCCAAATCGACGCCGGTCATCTTGATATTGATGCTACTGACAAGATGACACTTGATGCCTCTAATGAGATTGAGGTAACTACAACATCCGCCGACGGGCATATTACACTTCACTCTGCGCATGTTGCAGGGGATGCCGTTATTATCGATGCAAATGCTCATGCTGATGCTGTGCTTAATATTGATGCGGGTAAAGTTGATATAGACGCTCAAGGTACGATCGACATCGACGGCACAGGAATTTCACTAGACTCAGACGCATCTTCTAATTTTTCTACATCCGGTGGTACACTAACACTTGAAGGCAAGACAGGTGTGCTTATAAAAGAAGATGGAACAGGAATCATATCGGTTGATGATGATAGAGATGTTGAAATCCAGAATGCTCGAATTATTGACATAGACGCTTCTGGCCTGGTTACCATTGATTCTTCAAATGGCCAAATTAGATTAGGCTCAGGAAACAACGACCAGGATATTAGCATTGGAGCGGATGGAACAAGAACAATCCAGGTCGGTGCAGGAGATGGGACGTCAACTACTACAATTAATTCAAGAGGCGGCACACTAACACTTGATGGTACAGGTCAAACTGTTGACCTTAACTCAGCTGCTCTTGATGTAGACGCTAGCGGTCGAATTACAATTCATACATCAGACGCCGCTGCTGATATAGAATTAGTTACGGCACATACTTCAGGTAGGGCCTTCTACCTAGACGCTGATGCTAATGCAGGATCAATCGTAGATATTGATGCAGGTATATTACAAATAGACGCAACTGGTGTTGCTTCTATTAATTCTGGTGGAACTTTAAGTTTAGGTACTGCTAATAGCGGTGTTGCAGTTAGTATCGGGCATGGAACTTCTGAGACTACTATTAATGATAATTTAACTGTTTCTGGAAATGCAGGTATTGGAGTCTCAGACCCCGACCAGAAATTAGAAGTTGCGGGGGCTGTTCATATCTCGGGCGAAATAACCTCTCCTTCTGCTCCAAGCAACGGTGATGGAGGTATCTTATACGTCAAAGCAGATGGAAAGCCTTACTGGATATCTAATGAGGTCGGCGAAACAGACTTGTCTTCTGGCGGCGGCGGCGGTTCTGGAGACTATCAATCTAAGTCTTCTAACTTTTCTGTAGGCACATCAGAATACATGTTTGGTGTAGATACAACCAGCGGTGCAGTTACAGCAACTTTGCCTGCATGTGCTTCAGCCGGTGCAGGAAAGCAATATATTTTTAAAGATGTAGCAGGTCAAGCCGGTTCAAACAATATTTCAATTGCAACAAATGGAAGTGAGACCATAGATGGCGCAGGATCTGCTAACATCATGGTTGCATCTGGATCAATGACTTTAATGACTGACGGCAGTAACTGGTTTATAATAGGGATTGCGTAATGGGAAGTGCTAACGGAAAAACTTTTTTTAAAGAAGGTGATAGTTTTAACTTAAGATATTCAGGCGAATGGCGACCTCTGTTATTGACAGAAGCGACAGGAAGCAGGACAACTAGACAGAGCGATTATGGTTCACCTGTGCTCGAGTCTTTTTCTGTGTCAGGTGATATTAATGATGTTAGAATTAATTCTGGGTCTGCTAGACTCGGAGGCGGCACAACGCAGACAGCAAACAACGCTGCTTGTTTTACATTTCCACTTAAAAAGCCAGACGGTTCAAATTATAAACTTAATGAGCAGTTTAACGTTGACGTATTTATGGAATGGGTCGATGACCCGGGCACAACAGATAATAATACATGCTTCTTTGCTGTCTGCTTGACAGATGGTAACACTAATTTTGCCGTTGATGGGGCACAAGGATTGTTCGGCCCTATGGTAATTTGGAACCATAGTACTGGTCCTAGAATAGGAACAGTTAGTCGAGGAGGTAGTTTTAACACATCGTCGCCAGACGCTTCTTTAGTTTATTTAAGAGGTGTAATAACGACAACAGAGAGTGGTACGGACTATCCTGTGCACAGAGTTAGTGTGGACGGATACGACAGTGGCGGAGACATTGAGCAGACAAGAGACACTAACGGCTCTCAATCCTGGGGCGGCTCAATGTCATCCAGACCCGTAGTCGATGCAGCACTTTCTGTTGGCATCGGACGCCACACAGCTAAGTTTTCTCACTCTAATTTTGAAATAAGAATTTACTATAGGGTAAGCCCAGTCTTGACTTATGAAGGTGATCCCACTCTAAGACCGGGTACGTAAACACAAATTATTAATTTCTTAATTACTACTAAACTATTGCCACACAAATTAGTTTTATAAATTTCACATCTTAAAAACCATTTTGTACCATAATTAATGAAGAGAGATAGAAAAGTATGGCTGGGATTCTAGATAACAAGGCAAGAATTATGGATGTAGTCGTCACTGAAGAGGGGCGACGACAAATGTCAACAGGTAAAATGAAAATAGAGTTTGTCACATTTACTGACAGACACACTTACTATGAAGGTGATGCTGCAAGCGGCTCAGTAAACCCATCTGATCGGCTGTTTCTTGAGGCGACAGCACTACCCCAAGACAAGATAACACCTGAATTTGATAGCTCAGGAAATATACTTTTTTTTGCAGGAGGCGATCTAGAAGTAGGCGCTGCTGGGTCTGTTTACAAACCATCATCTACTGCTAGATTGACTGAGGTGACAAGTAGCGCTGTCTTTGCCAGTTTAACAGCAAGCTTGCTTGAACAGAGTTTGGAAAGTTTCAAAAAACAATTTATTATTGGATCTTACCCAGACATGGATGTAGATCCCGCCTTTGATGTCAATGTAGACTATGCTTCTTTTACTGTGAATGATACATCACCCTTGTCATCACCCATGATACCTGATGTTGATAATTTACCGCCCAACCCTTTTCATGAATCAATGCTTTTTACAAGACATACAGACTTCATGCCGCCGATATTCACAGATACAGCCGGTGTAAAAAAATTATTTGTACGACCTGGTTACTCATGGCCAGATTTGACAGCAGGTAGATCACTAGATGACTTCGAAGATGCAGTGCTTCAACTTTTTAAAGGTAACCCAGCAGTAATGGCAAGAAACAACCCTTCCACGTGGGAGAGCTACCCTTCTAGGGCTGTATCGTTATTGGAAGGAGGCTCACCTGACATGAATATAGCGTGCCAGATTTACGAAACAGCCAGAAATGACACAAAAATTACAAAACTTGATATGGTTGACACTGGGTACTGGTCTACGCCGACAGGAGTAACATACAGAATAATTTATGTTGGCAGAACAATTATAGACTCCAATAACATCCCATGTTTTGTTAGAATGTTTACGCTTGTTTTTAACAACTCATCAGACTTCTCTAGCATTCCAAGCTCTGTATATTTGTCTGCTGGTAGTAGTGTTGGGGACGCCTCAGTTGATTCTTTTTCACCTCCTACAGAGGGCACCGGCGGCGACTTCACCACTGAAGGTGACGCTTTCGGTTCTGGCGGCGGCGGAGGTGGAGGTTTTGTTATAGGTGGTGGTATCACTGCCACCCCAGCCGACGGTATCGGCAGCGGCGGAGGCTCTTCCACCGACACTGTCGGAGGTAGCTACGGCGGTTTCGATGTTTCTGAAGACATTTATAGCTTTTCAACGTCAACAGAAACTAACATGTATAAACTAACTAGATATTTACTACTTGAGGACCAAGGTTCGCAGTTCGCCATAGGTTTGCCAACAGATCAAAATGTTGACCGATCAGGCTTGAGAGACGATTAAATGCTTCAAACATCTACACCAATAGTAGACTTTATTAGTTTTAGCGCAAGACATGCAGTAATAATATCGGCACAGCAGACTTCGGCTGGGATTGTTTTTACCTACCAGTTTACTCTCACACTTGACACAGCAGTGGCACTAGTGTATGATTTAACAAAATTAAATGTTATTATTAAACCTTCTGCGCCCAATAAAACTCTACCCTTTGATATATCAAGAATGGGAGCTAAAGCAGGACTAAGTGTCTTAAGCTCAGATAAAGCCGCTGAACACGCCGACTTAATAGATGCACCATTTAAACCTCCCGAAATACCTGGAGGAGCGATAGACGGGGTTACTAGGGTCAAACTTAGTGACGGTCATAAAATGCCTGGCATCGGAGGCGGCTTTACATTTTCTAAACCTTTTGTACCGTCAGACGCTAGTTCACTAACGCTAGCAGCATCGCTGAGTTTTGAATCTCTTTATTTATCACATCTTATTTCTAAAGAGGTAGCATTGATGTTGTCCACTGTTGACAGAAAGTCGCTTGGAATTGTAAACTATATTGATGTTAGAGTATTAAATAGCTATAAGAACAAATTAAGTGAGGGTAATGTTATAAGAACCAATAATAGATTATCTCGCGGCTTATTTGCTCCACGTGAGATTGCACCTGACGTTAATTTTTTCACAGGAGATATGAAAGTAAAGTTTGTAAAACCATCAATGCCAGTAGGGACACAATTATCAGGCGGTCCTAATTTGCAAGTTGTCATCAACAATGCTTACGGCTATTTAGATGTGTCTAAGCTTAGAACAGGTAAAAATGCAGGTGTTGAATACGAAAGAGGTAGTGGTAATGAAGCAAAGTATGCCGGGACTCAAAGTGGTACAAACAACAGCGAAACTGGTATACCAAAGAACATTTCAAACTTTGACACTTCATTAAATGGTCAAGCAGGCACTAATTCAATTTTATCAGACTATAAAAGTTGTGCGATGACTGCTATTTTTGACTACGGTCTTGCGCCTAGTATGCTTACGCCTGTCAATGTTGACAATACAATGGTGTCAATTATGCAAAACTATCAAGGCACGTCTAACATAAGTAATAACGGATCTTAAAATGACAATAAAAATTAGCTCACATATCGGAGGCGCAAGGGCAGAGCCAATAGGGGAAGTGGGTGAAATGGGCCACCCAGCAAGCACAGGAGAAGATCAACAATTAGTTTATAATGACCTTCCCAAGGGTGTTTTACCGTTGGCACAAGTTATGCGAGACATTAAAATAGTGGACACATCTGACGCTGCTGCGATGCAAGCAGTCGGTCAAGGACTTACTGTGATCCCAGTCATGCAACCTGTGACAACAGAAAAGTTTTACATCCAATTTGAACTGGATGTGGCTGAGTCTGATCTTGTAGACCATGAAAACTTTTACTTAGAAGCCGAAGCAAGAGATAGTAGAAATCTACCACATGCAAGAAGAGCAAAAAAAATCAATCACGCAGCAGCTGTGAAAAAATATTACACCATAGCTATTCCTCCTAAATTGACAGTTGTTCGAGGTCAAGGGCAGACTTTTGTTGAAGTTACACAGCAAGATCGGTCAGCCGGTTATGTTGATTTGTTTACGAGGTTTGTTGGTGTTGACGGCGGCACACCTTACATTTTTCGAAGTCGTGTTGATATCTCCAAGAGCGACGGCACACGACTATATCCCATTGAAGTGCCTTTGGCTGGTGCTGTTATAATAAGAGGAGTCCCCGGCTTAGGTGGTCAACTCGGTGGCGTATTTTCTGATGTTGTTGTGAGACCTTTTACAACACCTAATAGTAAAAGTTCGCAAGATCTTGTGACAGGTGTCATTAGACATTCCTTTAACAAAGATGGAATATATGTTAATGCTGTTACAGTCGAAGGTCGAGCTACGCATGCTTGCATAGTTAGAAAAGGTATCACTTCAAATGACAAAGTATTTAGAAGAATGTCACCATATGAGCCTGTATATAACAGTACTATAAAAGTTGAGTGTCAAGATGACAGTGCATTACTTGATCATGTCTATGAATATAGAATATCTTTTTTATTGCCAGATGGCAGAGCGTGTCTTTCAAAAGATAGAACACTTGCAAAAAGAATACAAGTTTTTCCTACACCTTCAATTAAAATTACAGGTCTATCTACAACAGCAGCAAACTCATCGGGTAATTTTGGAGCAAAATTTACACTTAGCACCTCACAAGGCAAGCCGAGCTCAGACGATATAGTTGCCACTACACTACGACGTCTAGGGATACGCGATCAATATATGGAAGAGTTAAGTGCTACAAAAGATATAAGAAAGAAGCTTTATATGTTTCACGTAACTAGAAAAAATCTAACCTCGGGTCACCAAGTTGATATGGGAATTCATCCACCGGGTGTTTTTATAGACGGTGACACTACAAGACAAACCACGCCCCCATTATATGTGGGATCTTCTTATGAGTACAAGGTAGAACTCTTGTGCAAAGACCCGGCTCAAATTCTAGAAGAACTAATGAATTCAAAATCTTTTAGAGAGTCAAAAGCCTTTGAACAATCACCGCTCGCGGCCAGACCAATGACTGCTGAAAAAGCAAAGTTTAACCCAAATAACGAAGCAAAGTTTTTTAGCAAGCAAGCAATCGTAGGTGCTACAATTTCTACAGGAGATTCACTTGTTAAAAACCACGCCGGCGGCAGCTTAGGAATGAGTCCTACAGGAAATTTTAAAGAGCTTACTGTGGCTTTTCCGCAGAGGTTAGAAGCAGAAGTAACAGATGCTAAAGCTGTTGCTGATGAGTTTGGTGATGTAACGATAAAATGGAAAACAAAGGGCGTCTCTGATGTCGACCACTTTATAATTAGAGCAGCCAGACCAGGTTACGCCTTTCCTTGTGGTGTAAGTCACCATGCTAGTAACGGCGGGACATTCACATATGTTGATAAGACTCAGAAAAATATTCCAGGAAATATTACCTACACAATCATACCTGTGATGTTAAACTTTACAAAAGGAAAACCTGTCAAAGCAGGCAGTGTAATTGTCGTAGGAAGATAATAATGAGACTTGCATATAGCATTTTAAGTAAAGAACTCTTAAGTTTAGCTGAGGTGTCCTAATGGGAGGCTGGGGCCCTGGTGAAGGCACCATCCATGAGTATGGTGAAGCGGTAGACAGTACTCATACTGGTGGTGAAACAGGTCCCACTTCATCCGGTGATGCCGACGGCGACGAATGCTGTATTGCAGGCACATCAATCTTAACGTCTCTTGGTCTAGTAAATATTGAAAATATAAAAGTAGGCGACAAGGTTTACGCACTTCACGAGGAGATCGCAGAAGATAATAGTTTTCACAAGTTTGATCATGATTATTATGAAGTAACACGTATTTTTAAGTCTAAAAGTCCGCGAAGTGTAGTTGAGATTATTACTGAGTCAGGTAAGACTTTAACATGCTCTTTATCTCATCCGATAAGAGTATGTGACGGCACTAACCCGATTAAAGGTAAAGTAACTTACTATACAGCAAATTCTGGCCTTGACGTCGGTATGTCAGTTTATGTATCTGGATTAAGTCCTGAAGACCGTTACCTCGACAAAATAGTCCAAATTAATTACCCGATTGAAAAAGTTTTTGTCTACACGATGACAGTTGACAAGGCACACACATATATTTCAAATGGGATTGTTAGCCACAACATGGCCGGCGGCTCCCCCACCTCCGGCACCTACTACTCCAAAGCCCCTGAGGGAACATCTTTCACACCCACCTTCGCCGGCGGCGGCGGCGGTGAAATGGGCACCTCGGACCACGAGGGTATCCCTGATGAGCCTCAAGACTATGAGTTTCTCTTTGGGCCTTCCGTAACTTGGGTATCATCGCCTTCTGATGATCCTGAGTCTGCGTCTACATCGTGGACTGATTCTGCCTATAATGATGTACCCGAGGGTGACACAACTTTTGTTGAGTTAAAAGTTCCTGATTCAACAATTGTGAGTGATTTGACATCAGAACACAATGCACTGTCTATTGTGGCAATGAGCCAAGACAGGCCTGAGATAATAGGCATATTTGATCTTTATAGTACAGAATTAGAACAGACAGAAGTGTTTACAGCACCTGCTGATGGCGCACCGTATTACAATGCCGGAAATATGCTTTACAGCAATGGCCCTAGCAAGATATTGAGAATGCAAATTATGTCAGGTATTTTTGCCAGAGCCAACATGAATAGTTTGATGGCAGCTTTTAAAATATCAGATGCTCATTCAGTTGAACTGTATGCAGCAACTGGAACTGAATGGCTAAAAATTGCACCTTCTTTCTACACTTTACTTGCACATGTTACTGCAATTCGTAGAGAAACAGGTAATATGTTCTTAGCAGCCATGGCCCAAACTCAGCGTAATATGTACATGAGGTTAGGTCTCCAAATGGTTAAGTCCATACAGGGTAGATCTATAACGTATCCACCACACTCAGAAGGTAGTACTACTTCTACAGGTGGTAAGCTCCGAGATACTTTTGCCGTATCTAGTCGGCCTAATGAGTTTGCTGCTGTAACAAATGAACTAAGGCGGTACCGTACAGGCACTGATGCTCCCTATCAAATAACACCCACGTCATACCCGGGTTCTCCGGACACTGATGTGTCATTTTCAGATACCCTTAAAACAAGAATCCCACTAGACATAGAAGCTCTTTTCGAAGAAATTGAATTAGTGACAAGATATAAGGAGTTAAGTGAAACAGCAGTGTTTGTTCAGCTTGTGCAAGAGTTAAGACGCTACATACTTGATGGCACAGCTAAGATGACAAACGGAAAAACATCTTATAACGACAGAAGTATCGATACTACGGGCTCACCGTTTACAATCAAGGACGACCTTGATGAATCAAACACAGAAAGTTTCTTTGCAAACCTAAGCGCTGTTGATGAACACATCAGGTCCACAGATTCTCGTTGGGGAGCTACAAAAATCAGAGACACAGGCGCCAGCGATCTTGTTGGCGGTAGCTCAGGTGCTTTAACAATTGGCGGAATTATCCCTAGAGGCGAAGACGGTACTGTTGGTAGTATAACTAAAAGTCAACTAGATTATAGGGTATATTCCACATCTTTGACGAAAACCCTGCTTGCCAATATACCCCAAGCTTATGATATGTCTATATATGGGGACGACTTCGAGAAAATAATTTACATATCCCACGCCTTGAATCGCGACTTTATTATATCAAGACGCTGGCGTCTACCTAACAGAGACGGCGATGGACCAAACAGCGAAGGGCCTTGTGCAGCTGCTCAAAAGTTTAATCCTACAATCGGCAGGTCGACAACGATAGCAAGAGCGCTAGATCAGGTGCTAGGAAATAGCGTAGGAGATATTAGAAACAACTCGCGAGATCCGGACTCCTACGCTGCAATTCTTGGCCCAGCCTATCGAGACACAGTTGACTCTTCAGAGTCTGTCACTGATGGCTTGAGACTTCTGCCTTTCGAAGTCAAAGGCGGGTCGATCGATGGTGGCACAGCATTTGTTTCTGGTTATAACGCTTACATTAATGATTTAGCAGATAGCTTTATAATGAGAACAAGCGAAGATAGTGTCTTGCAGTCTCGAACTTTAAAAACTTGGGCTGAAAGTTTTAAAAACAAAACAGATGATCTAGTAAGTTTTGTGAACAATTTATTAATGATCGGAAATGTTTCAGGTGACACCTCAATGTCGGGAATAGCTTCTCATAATGATCATATTATATCAAATCACATGCTTTTTAGACAGGTTTGTTTGTCGATATCAAAGTTTATTTACACTACAAATATTGTGACCGGACGACTCGCCGCTGCCGCGGGAGGCTCATCTGGTCTTGTTGATGGTAAGTACGCGGTCGCTCCTGGATATGCGCCTAGACGTTATGAGCAATTAATACAGCTTGCAATAATTGATGCCTGTGCTCGAAGAACCACTGATACAAATGTTGGAGGTTTTGTTAAGCTTGAAGCATACATGAGATATAGGCGTGAAGCGCTACAAATTAGATCTGACTTCGACGGCACCGGTCCGGACTGGCCAGATTTTGGAGACTTTAGGGGCGATCCAGGAGTCTCAGGTGCAACAACAAATAGTTACACGGGAGGAATCCAAGGCATTGGAGCAGCTGCCAACTTCGGTGGCGGTGACATGAGTACCCACCGAGATGTCATGGGCGAGGGTGCAGCAGGAGCAGAATATGCTGATGCACTAATTGGCAGGGAGACGACTGGGGGCCCAGCCCTGGACGAAGATGATGTTGCCACAGCGTACAAGGTCAAGATTGATGATCCTACATATTGGTGGGAAGATTATTACGCCGCATTTGCCTATGCTTATCCAAGGTTTGCAATGGCCGCTACTAGTCTTGCTCACTATTTTGTGTCCTCCGTAGAGGGTGATGACTATAGCTTTAGCTCGAATGAATGTGTGTCATACAGAATGACGATCGACAGCAACGGTCAGTCAACAAATAGATACGGTTTACTCCAGTCTCCTGTAGGCGCTGCACTAATTCAAGCAACTGGTGAAAAGCAAGTCACCGGCGGCGGCGACGAAAATATTTCAATATTTGACTATTTACTAGATATTTGGGATGATTATGAGCAGTCCATATGGACTCAAGCCAGTAACATAGACGCCCACGGCACAGGAGATTTTGAAGATTCAACCCAGTTTGGTCGGGGAATCAGCGAAACCAACTATATTCAAAATAAAAATACCTGGTACAGAAATATTAGTCGAGACACATGCAGAATGATGACATATTATATGTCTGCCATGCTGATCAAAACCTTCCTCAATGTAAGAGCAAGCATCGAGTTCGATGGCGGCATTTCAGCAAGTGACTTCACTGTTCGAGTGGTAGAAGATACTGGAAATATTGGCGCGTACGATGAGGGCTTCGGCGCTCACGTTAAAGCCAGCGCTGGCGTCGAAGACGGATCTTGGCGCTTTTATAACTTCGATGGGTACAATGTGAGTGTTGACTCACCATTCTCAATGACCAGTAAGTTCCAATGGGACCCGACAAGAGCAGTTTCATTTTTAATAGCTTGTATTGATGCATTTGGGAATAGTTTTGCAGGTGATGTCTCGGCTGACCTTGAGGCTGCGACTCCCGCAAACGGTGTCTACGGTGCGGGGAACTTCCATAACTTTGTCAAAACATTGGCATTACGATGGGGCAACGATGCCTTCGGCGAAGCTTATACAGGCAGCGGTCGTGCTGAGTTACCAGATACACATACTCTTTACAAAGAAGTCAATGCAAGCACAACTAACACAGCAAATTTTGCAAATCCCTCTACCAGATCTCAAGCCTTTCAGGTAATACCCGCCATGGTGATGGCATTGTCAAAAGAAGACACGACAATATTGGCAATTTTAAACACGTTCCGACATGCTAGTGACATTTTAAATAATCAACTATTATTAGGGCAAGGTATACAAGACAGCACCACGAACAGTGAGATATACTTGAATTTCTTAAGAAGATACGTTTTCGGTAACAGTCCAGATTCAGATGGTACATCATCACTGACTGAAGGCTCAATTGACCTAGACGATGAATCAGCATCAGTAGCTTTATCACATGTAAAGTCTATTTTTGACTCATTGTCACCCGATGCTATTGCAACATCATATGCAATTTTATGTGATAATTTTACTTTGAGTACAGCATATATTAGTGCAGTAAATAGCACGCCCACCCCAATGCAAGGAATTTATGATGCTTCCTTCAGCTCAAATCCTGGCAAATATGCTCATCTAATACCTGCGTCTGAGGCTGTCAATGAGGTTAACTATGCTTTAATTAGATGGTTTCAGAGCGGTCCAAAAAATGTTAGACCTCCTACATTTTCCGATGAAAGAGGTGGTCAAACCAAAAAAATTCTTACTGTAGGGCTTCCGCTCGGCTTATTAGAAAATTTGAGAGATCAAGCTAGAAAAGATGAATTTGTCTACAGATCAAAAGCATTTGAGACGTCTAACTTTGTACGTGCTAGCTTAGTGCGAATTCGTGTGATGAAAAAATCTCATGACAATCCTAATGTCGTGTACACACCTAGAAATTTTTATTTTAACACAAGGTTCTTCTACACCAATGCGGGTATTGCCTTAAACCCATTCAATCTGACTAATGTTGCCTATGGATCCACAGACAGTGCTGTATCAACCACATCGTATTCAAAACTGGAGGAAATTAGCGGCAATGATCTAGGACGACAGTTAGCAGGTGTGTATTCTTTTCATTCTGTAGGATCAACCGATGATGCGATAACACCTGAGATCAGGGCCATTCGAAGCGAAGTGGGCGTCACTCAAAGCCAAGCCAACACCCTTGCCGATAAATTTAATGACTTTGCTGTGCAACCTGATGCTGAGGCTTATAGTGCTGGTATGAGTGCACTAACGAGTAAACTTGGACAACTTCAAGGCCTTATAGACTGTGAATACAAGCTTATAACAATGCGTATAGGGACGGGTGTAGGGATGTCTGAAGCAGGCCGCCACTCAGGCGCTGGATACGGGGCCACTGATTATGATATTGAAGCGATCGATCTAGAAAGCGCAACGAGGATTATTAAAAAATACTATGGAGATGCAATCAACGGGTCGTCCGCAGCACCTAGCTCTGAAGATGATCCTACTGTAGATTTTTTCGGCACTAATGATACCGGTGACGCGGGAGAGACAATACATGGCATTGCTGGTGACCCCTGGGTATATGATCAATTAACAGGTGAATACTACACAGAAGCGATGTCAAGTTTATCTTCTAACAAAACAGACCAGTTTGCAGCACAAGCAGCTGCTAATGAGTATTACAGTGGTATACTAAAAAATTATATCAAAATGTCATCAGGCTTTGATGTATCAGAACGCTCATTTTTGATTCAAGGCGCCTTCGGCGACCTCGGTACTGCTAACCCCGTAAACTTGACTACGTCCACAGCAAACGCGCAATTTATCACCTACAGACCCCCATCAAAATTTGGAGACACAGACCTGTTTAGCAGTACAATCCCAGTGGATGGGTCTTCAATGTCAGGCATGGAAGCAACTATAGGTGCATCAAGAGCTACTGTAATGTCTAGAGTGAGACAATATGTAGCCACAGCCAATCCCGCTGTATCAGATCTTGAACTTAGAGCAGTTCAAAACATGTTTTTAAGATCACTACCGCTGAATGCTGATAAATTTAGAAATCAAGGTCTTTTGCCCAGAATATTTGATAGAACATTTTGCATTGCAATTGATGCTGAAAATGATTTCACTGCGTACAACTCATATGAAGAAGACACACTCTTCGACGCATTTTCCGGAACAGCTGCTGAATTAATAGGTGATACAACTTTCACATCATCTGATGGTTTGGTGTATTCATTTGTAGTAGATGTAGGTATTGTACCGATGGACCAAATGGAATCAACATTCTTAGGTGGCGCTACAGAAGAAAATCTTATTAACGAGGGTCTTGGATAAAGCCACTGGAATTAAAATGATTAAGAAAATGGAGGGACATAATTAAATGGGTTACGTATCAGAAATTAGTAAGTCTGTTCTTGTGACTAACTTTCCAGAAGCACAGAATGTTGACTCTGAATTTATTTATAATTTTTTTACACGAGATGAGAATATACAGGGTGGTGCAACATCAGTCGATCAGACAAGTTCAGTTTATACAGGTGACGCTTCAGTCACAGTGTCTCAAAATGGCGTTGATGCAACATACATTGTAATGCCACCGACAACAACTGCAAATAACTGGCTAAATAGTCAGGCAGAATTGAGAGAAGCACAGTCTAAATTTACCCTACCCAGATATGTAAAATTAAAATGGGATCCGCCAGATTTATCAGATATTACTGCTAAATTTCCAGGTACAACTGTGTTGACAACTACAATTCCTGTAAATTTAAGAGACAATTTAAATAGAATACTATATGCTGAAGTACTTGGGAATCAAATGTACTCAGGTTTAGCAATGCAGGATATCAACGTAGATAATAATTTTTATAGAGAGTTTAGCGCGCTTCGAACGATATTGGGTTCTGCCTTGAGACTTACAATAGATACTTCAAGACTTGGATCTGCATTAAGAGGAGAAAGTGACCCATCACTAAACACATCTGAGAGATTAGTTTTAAATTTAAATGAAGTCCATTCAGCTGAAGGATTAACCGCGCTTATTGAAGAATTTTTACCTGACTCTGCAGACGGTTCAATAACTGCCACACCTGAATCAAAAGCAGAATTGGCAAACTTATTAGTTAACTATCAAGCAGAGGGTGTCACTTTTGTATCTGCAGAAGAAATTCAAGATCACGCTGATGTCTTAGATGAAACTCGTCATGTTGTTCAAAATGTAGTTGTGAGGAATACTTTATCAGCTGACATGGTTCGCAGAGCTTCACTTAACGTCGAAACTCCGTATGCTGATGATCTCGTCCTAGCTAAAACAGAAGACGCCGTAGGCACACCCTCAACGGGTGTAGTTGGATTTTTTGATACCCTTCAAGCGAACGCCCGGTCCGAAATAGGCGATACTGGAACAACAACAGCACAGTACGGCCTTCAAGTAAGATCAAATAACATAGTTCATTATACAGATTTAGATGAAGGTTATGCTTTTGAAGACGCTTCTCGACCTGATGAAGAAGGTCCTGATTACGACAGAAAAGGTTCACCAGGTAACCCACCCGCCATAGGCATCGCTGGATTTTTAATTGATAAAAAAGTATCATACAATACGACGCAGCAAGGAAATCCCGCTGTTAATTTTTCAACTGAACCCTTAGTAGTCGAAATTAAAAACATGTCGGGAGAAACTGATCCAGAAGTGTTCGGTGACTCTGGGTCTGTATTTTCAACAGAAATAAGGGACGGTAATATATCTTACGGCGGTCGTGGACTCTATAGGGTTCGAACTGTCTACTATGTTGAAATGGACGCAGTAAATGTTCAACCTGAAGAAGATAAAGTTGCGCGTGTAGGTGTTTTGATTGCAAGTAGAGGGACAAACTTTGTGGAAGAGCTGGCCATTGATAAATTACCTCCACCACCACCTCAAAATCTTAACTTTTTGTATGATTATGTCAATCAAAACTTAATAATAAACTGGGACTTTCCTGTAAACCCACAGAGAGATATTAAAAAATTCAGAGTATGGAAAAGAGCACACTCAAGAGATGAATTTTCAGGAGAAGTTTTTAATAATGTAAAGGAGGTCGTAAGCATTGGTGGCTTCGAAGACGAAGCCGCCTCTGAAGCTACAGTTGTTACGAAAGGCAATGCATACGACAAGCCTTTTGAAATGATTAAAGAGTATAATTTTAACGATGCTTTTTCTCCTGGCACTACGGCAACATTTTATGGTATAGCGACCCCGTTCCCTACAGAAACTTACTGTCCTCATCTAATTACGACTACACCGGGAATTCCAACTACAAGGTGTGTAGATCCAAGATTTACAAAAGATACTGTTGCAATATATGCAGTAACTTCTGTTGATGCACGCGGAAGATCTTCAAATTTGTCACAGCAATTCGAAGTGTCGTTCAATATTAGGAAGAACGCAATTAGGGTAAGATATATTTCTTCTTCTGGGGCACCGCTCTGCTACCCCAACTTAAACTTGACTGTGCAATATGATCAATCTCAATTTAACGACAACATTTCAGCCTCGCCCTTTTCAAGCCTGGCAAAAGTATCAGGTTTAGATACAATGACAATAGTTTTTAATCCAGAGTTTTATCAAGTCACAAACATACAACGCTCACTTTCCGACACGTCTGGAGTGTATTCAGGTGATTCGTCTAAAGAAGTGAGAGATATAATAAAATTTGGAGGAACAATAGCAGACGACGATACAGATGCTTTAAGCGCATCTCCCGTATATAAGATCGATATCTTGAACATAGATCTACAGAGGTCTATACTTTTTGACATATATGTGAAAGACGGTCGGACCGGCGCTTTACCTGAGCCACCACCCACAGATAGATTAGTCTCAGATGCAGTTGATGTTGACACGCCCTTCGATGTTATATAATAGTTAAAATTATTTTACTTATTTGCTGGCTGAAAGGTATATTTAAAACCAGGAGAATATTATGGGTCTTTTAGATCAATCTACGAACAATGTTATACTAGATGCTGTTTTAACAGACGTGGGGCGTGAATTACTTGCTAGAAACGATGGGTCCTTTAATATAGTTAAGTTTGCTTTTTCTGATGATGAAGTTGACTATACTATCATACAAAAATACGGTCGCACAGTTGGAAAAGAAAAGATTATTAAAAATACGCCTGTGCTTGAAGCCTTGACCAATGGAGACATTTCGCAGATGCATAAATTACTGTCTCTTTCAACACCAACATTGGTTAGACTACCAAGCTTCACCTTAGAGAGTCTGACGTCAGATACATTTTCACTCAATATTGTTGATAGTAGATCTCAAACTGTAACGCTGAAACAAACAATCGGTGGCGATGAACTTATTCCAGCCGAGCTTAAAGATCAAAACTTTAGAGTCGAAGTAAATAATCTATTTTTACAATTAGGCACATCAGCGCGACCAGTTTCAATAGACACTAATAATATTGCAACATATATTCTATCCAGAGACGCTACTATTGATGAATCTACTGGTGGAACAAAACTTACATTTACCCTGAACGTTAAGTCTTCATTGACAACCGCACTTTTTGATACGTACGGTGTTGCTGGCGACAAGACAAAGATAAGATCATACATTCAAGTGACGGGTCAACAATCAGGCGCGCAAAAAAATCTTTTAGCAGAGATCAACAAGACAGCGTAATCTTAGTATGACTATGTTTTAGAAAGAAAGAAGGAAGTTTAGAGAATGGCAACCTATAAGGAGTTATCTTCAGCTGATATTAAGACAAGTAGATCTGTGCTTAATCAGTTGATTGACGTAATCCAAGAAGATATTTCAGGATCGTCAACAAGAAAAAAATATCAAGTGTTTGTAACAGGAGGCATCGGCCCAGGCGTAACGTCCTCTCTGTTTCAAACAGTTTTTGATCAAGATTTTAGTCTACAGACAGCAAACCCAGTATTTGATATAACAATGGGTATCTATTCTGGTAGTGGCATTGTCGCGACTGCTTCTAGCGGTATTGATAGTGCTGGGAAACTCTTGTTCCCATCTCAAACACTGATGATGCGAGAGAAAATTAATATTTATAGACAATTTTCGCAGATGTTGTTGGGAGATGCCACACACCAATTTACAACGCCTTTTGGGACAACTCAACCACCCTCAACAGGCGGTATTGACGCTGCTTTGTTTATATGTTTTAAACGTCTTTTTGCAAGAGATGAGATCAAACGAGAAACATTTGCAATGAAAATGTTTCAGTCAGCATCCCGTGCACCGTATACCGGCTTTAGCGAAGATCAACACCAAGGCCCAAATGTTAACTTAACCACAATTTCAGGATCATCAATTTACACCGATGTGGGATCAGCTACAGCAAGAGAAATGGCTGTAGGTGGTGAAGTAGGCAATCTAGTAAATTCTGCAGACACTTCTAATAATGTAGGAACAATTTTCTATGATCAAGGAATCGTAGTTCTAGATATGACAAAAGTTATGTCAGCAAGCCAAAAAGTCTCAGGTACTATTGATGCAATGAATGCCACAGCATATAATGATGCTTCTGCTGGTCAAGTTACAATCGGCGGCGTCGGCGGAAATGATAGAGCTAAGTTTATTCCAGACTTTATTGTTTCTGCAAGTATGGATAATGTGCTTGATCATATCTGTTCAACTAGATTTAGTTCAGGTTCACTTACTGCAATGACATTTCAGAATGTTACAAATATTAATTCAACTCTAATTTTCTGCAGAGCAACAGCAGATGAGTTTAATT
>MDTD01022681.1_pt1 | contig 17771 bp, 16 predicted proteins | sample 811221 | NCBI WGS metagenome assembly MDTD01 (sample SAMN05326646, study PRJNA326480) | marine metagenome | isolation source: seawater | place: Pacific Ocean: South West | collected 2011 | reverse complement strand
TATCTATTAGGTAGATTGAAAATGAAAAATGGTAAATTCCAATGGAGGAAGGTTGCGGATTCAATGATAGAAACACCCTCTCCTGTGAATGATTCCTCTTCGGTGGATGTTCCTACTGACCACGCCGAAGTTCTTAATTTTATACACTCTTCTTACTCTTTAAAACCAAAGATGTTAATGATGTCAGAACTTAAATGGAAGTATTTGATTAGGTCTGGTGTTAGAGGTAAGAATATTATGATGACAGGTCCCGCGGGTTGTGGTAAGACTATGGCAGCAAAGTCATTGGTTAACTCATTGGATAGACCTGATTATTACTTTAACTTGGGAGCGACTCAAGACCCAAGGTCAACATTAATCGGTAATACGCACTTTGATTCTAAACAAGGTACTTACTTTTCAGAATCTCTCTTCGTGAAAGCGATTCAAACACCAAACGCCGTGATACTATTAGATGAGTTATCAAGGGCTCACCCAGACGCATGGAATATCTTAATGACAGTTCTCGACTATGGGCAAAGATATTTAAGGTTGGATGAAGCTAGTGGGGCTGATACTATTAAGGTTGCAGATGGTGTTACTTTCGTTGCCACAGCAAACATTGGTAATGAGTATACTTCTACTAGAGTTATGGATAAGGCCCTCATGGATAGGTTCACTATTGTTGAGATGGATGTACTAACAGAAGAGGACGAGAACTCTCTTCTTAATATGATGTTTCCTTCGGTTGACTCTGTACTACTAGGTAATGTGGCTAAGATAGCGACACTAACAAGAACCGAGTCTGGTAGTGAAACAGCTAGGATTACTAGTGGTATTAGTACGAGAACCACGGTAGAGTTATGTGGGTTACTATTCGATGGCTTCTCATTACAAGAAGCGGCTGAGGTCAGTATCTATCCCCAGTATGATAACACTGGTGGGGTAGACAGCGAGAGAACCTTTGTGAAGCAGATAGTCCAAAAGTTCTGTGATGACGGCTCAAGCGATGACTTGTTCAATGAGGACGAGATGGCTGAGGCGACAGAGGACACTACCTACTAAACCTCTTTAGGGGGGCGGTTATTCCTTTCCGCCTCCCAACTTACAACTTGAAAAGATTTTTCACTTTACGTTAAAGTATTACTTTAACGCTCATACCCATGCACATCCCGAGGAGAAATTTTTCACGTATAGCAAATTACGTATATGTATTTACACACAAGTGTGTGAGTCTGTTACAAACTGTTACAATTAAGCTGTTGTCTACCACCCTATATACCCTTATATTATAGTATAATTAAAAGGAGTTTTATTTATGGTACATGTAGCGGAAATAGTAGTTGAACAAGGTAATGAAAACCTTGACGTAGATGGATGGCGTGTTTGTTCATTTTGGGATGAAGACGTTGATGGTAATGAATTTATGAATTTTGAAGTAGCGTATTGGAGAGGTGGTTCTATAGAATGGGCTTCTCTTAATGATTCTCTTCATTACTTTAGGAGTTGGAGTGACGCTGTAAATTTTTATGAAGATGCAATAGAAGGAGTTGTATAATATGATTAGATATGTTCTATCATTTTTATTGTTATTTTTAATAGGTTGTTTTGATGATGATAGTTGTGTTTCAAGTAATGCACCCTTTATACCTTCATGTGAATGTTTAGACACTTCCGAATGTGAAGATGGATACAGGTGTATTGATAATGAATGTAGACTTATTTTAAATGAGAATGATTAAAGGAGTATTATATGGAATGTAGTATATGTAAAGATGATATAATAGATAAGTTTGGCCATAATGCTGAACCTATTAATTCAGGTAGGTGTTGTGAGTTATGTAATAGTACATTTGTTATACCATTTAGGATACAACAGATGTTTAACTCGGAGTGTGATTAATATGCATAAGTGTAGTATGTGTTCTACTGATATACCTAAAGCTCGTGTTGAGTTAGGTTATACTATATGTACCAAGTGTTCTACCGAAGAGAAAGTTGCTTGTCATACTATATACCCACACAAGACTGGTGGTTATATACAGGTAGTTAGTAGAGAGCAATCTGAAAACCTCAATCGTTTAGATAGACGGGGTTATTCTGGTATGAAGAAGGCTAAGAATTATAAATCTATTATTAAGAAGAAGAGTAAAGACTTGGATAAAACCGCCAAGGTAGTTCGTCACCGGTCCTCTTCTCTTAATAGTATTAAACATACACCTTATGATACTGCTCTTGAAATGGTAAATAAGTATTATGATGAATGGGGTTATCAGCCTACGCTTAAGTATTTACGAAAATTGAATAGTTCAGGTGAGATACCTCTTATGACACGAGTTAAGATACAAGATATTATTACTGATAGATATTTAGAACCCACACCAAGGGCATTAAAAAGAAAGTTTAACGGTTTGGATTCAATGTACACATAAGTGCGTGGTGATCCATAAAATCAAACTCATATGTTTGACAATTACGACTGTTGGAAAAATTACTTATAATATAATCTAATGTACCTTCTAAAAACATGAATGAGTGTGTTATATCCGGACCATAAAAATAATTTGTTCCATCCCAATTATTTGCATATGGACTTTGTGATAAATTCCAATCTTGTGGTACATTATGTACAGTAAAACCTTTATCTCCATAAGTTGTTTGAGAATGCCAATATTGAGCTGAATCAATATAATCATATTGTTCTGGTTGGACTATACTATCATAATCAACAGGTGATAATGTTTCTATCAAATCTCCAATACTTTCATACTCCATAATCATATCTTCTATTTTTCCTGCTACGGAGTTCTTTACCTGTTCTTCCATCCATTCAAGTCCCATTATCCATCCAGAACTATTTAAATCTAAATCAGAAGCATCTACATCATGTAATGTAGATGTACCATCTGAATTCATTCTTACAGTCATAACGATATCACCAGACCAACTCCACACTAAATGATCATTAAACAATCCATTACATCCTCCCGTTCCCGGAACAAGTCCAATTGGAAATTCTGGACAAGCATGCCAAGCAGTCATATCCATACATATTTTTTGAGATGTATCATCAAGTCCTAGAATTAAATTTAAATCATAATAATTTTCCGATGAATTTGTTTGACCGAATATAACTTCTTGACCAGCTGGATTAGTTATACTAAACTCTACATCACTTAAATTAACATCAATATCCCAAGAGTCAATATGATAAACCTGGTCTTCACCTATTGGACAAACACCATCAGTTGTATAATCCAAAACATTTGGTATAGGATTAAATTCATTCAATAATGTTTTAGCAAATGTTTCAGTCCATTCTTGATTTGTTAATTCATTCCAATTAAATATACTATTCCAATTCCATCTATATGGATCTGTATTAAAATCTCCAGCGATTAAAATATTTTCATTTGGATTATATAAATCATCAAAGATTTGTTGGAAGTGTGCCTTTCTACATTTATCTTTATGTTGAGTAGGTGCATTTAATGGATGTGCAGCTATAACTTTTATTCTAGACCCATTGTTAAGAGTTACATAATTATAATTGACATTAATTGGCCAACTATCTAAACCATTACATTGTTCGGGTAGGTCTGTAGTAATACTATCACTATCTAAAGAACCTACACTATTCTTAACTGCTATACATGTATATAGTGGGTCACTGCATGAGTAAGTATAATTGTTTGGTAACACTCTACGAATTTGTTCATCACTATATTGTGCTAAACTACAAGATGAATCCATAGATAAATCTGCCGCCTCTTGACAAATAGGATTTTCTATGCATTCTTGATTACTTATCAATTCTGTTATAGTAACTATATCAGGTTGGTAATTACTTATAAAATCTCGTAATTCATCTTCATCACTTTTTCTACATAATCCCTGCTGTGTACATTCATCCAAACATTCTGGAAAGTCACCAGATGAATCAAATGCATTAGTATAATTAATATTGAATAAATGACCAGCGTTGATTTGTAGTACTTTTAATTCTTCAGGAACATTACCACCACCTTCAGTACCGCCAGCTAAAAGTAAATCAATAAAATATTGTATATCTATTACATTAACATCTCTGTCATTATTTATATCCATAGCCCAAATAATACATGACCAGTAATTATAAAAAGGTGGCATTTCATCGTTAGAGTATGGTGCTGGATTTAAAATAAAATTTCTGACTTCTATAATATCTAAAATATCTATATTTTGATCATAATAGGTTGGATTTCCTTTTACGAAACCTGCTTCAGTACATACAGAATCGCAAGATCCTCCAACATTATGGAAGCTTCCATCCCATATACCATTAATTGGATCACAGTTACTAAATCTTGTATTAGTTCTTATAGGTGTATCGGTTTTGGTTTCTATACAAACTCCTCGATGTGACATTGTATAACCTTTTGGACATTTACCTCTCATTTAAAAAGGACCCTTTGGTTGACTTTCACCAGATTGTTTAGGTTGCCAGTTACCACACAAATAAGGTGCGTCTACATCACCTGTCCATTCCCATTCATCCCCAGCATATTGTCCTCCTGGATTACCTGATGGTGTATACCATCCAGCACATGTGGTTGAAGCGAAATATGGAAATATACATCGGTCACCCATTACAAAACTATATGGATGGTTCTCACACATCTCATATGGATATTCAACAGATAAGACACCATTGGAATCACAATATGCAGTGTTTTGTCCAGAACCTTGTACAAAAAAATTAAATCCATTCATAAATTTATATCTTATATCATCTGTGAGTTGTTGCGTGGTATCATATTGAGTTGATTCACAACCTACTGCCCCTCCTAATGTCCAAAGATAAAATAAACCTACTCGAAGATTATGACCATCACAAAAAGCTTCAAAATACTGTACATCTTCACACCCTTGATCACAACAAGGTAACACTGCTCTATTATTTGTACGGGTAAAAGTACCATACTGATTTAATATATTTCCTTCAACACATGTACCATTACTTCTATCCATCACCATACCTTTTGGGCATTCTTTTCTTTTATTTGGTATGAGATCACCTGCTATATTTACTTTATAATTTTTTGTTTCTTTCATTTTACATTACTCCAAATAAAGAAGGACAATTTAAATCCATATGTTGCCAATTGTTACCACATCCCTGTTGCCAATAATAATTCATACCTTCTGATGTCTGTAATATAAATCCTTGTCCTGGATTAAATCTAAAACTACCAACCCAAGTCCAACCTTGAAAAGTAATCTCTTGAGTTACAGGATCTGTAACTGTAATATTATTATAATTAGCAGCTGAACCTACGCCTATCAACTCTCTAGTTATTGTACCATCTGCAATAGTATTACTTACGACACTGGTATCACTAGGCTCAATATCTCTATATTCGGGTTTATCAGGAAAAGGATAAGCTCTGTAATTTGGACCTGCGTGAGTAACCATTTTATAGTCACGACTAATCATACCATATGGTGCATTAACTCTTTGATTTATAGGTGAACTAAATTCAACCCAATAAGCCATTTGAGGATATATATGAGTTAAACTTCCAACCCATACTCCATTAACTTTTTGAGTAGCAACACCTTGATTTTGAGTTGGATGTACACCTGTTATCTTTTTTATCTGTCCTCCAGGAGCTAACATACTTTCAAACTCTTCTACAGACCAAACACCTTCTTCAAGTGGGAATCCTACACCATCAGAGGGATCACTATTACTTACATGTGAACCAAAGTCTTCCTGTGGGTAAGCCCTAAATGGGAATGATATTAAAAAAGAACCTGCTGGGTAATTATATGTAATACCATCTACTGGTGCTGGTGATATTCCACCTGGTAAGGAAGTATCACCACCTATACCAGGTGAAAGAATTGAATTATTTGATTGAATACATACTCCTTTTTGTTTATTCAAATGCATACCTTTTGGGCACTTTTCTCTATGATCTATAGGAACACTATAATAATATTGTTCAGGATAATCTTCGAAACTATTATTAACTTTTATAGTTCTACCAACCCCATCTTCTAACTTAACTTTTGGTTGAGGAACTATTGGTTCATTTGGATGAATAGGAGTAACTCCGTTATCTGGAAGAATGATTCCACCATCTTGAAATCTAGCTCTCCGTCTTGATAACCTACCACCATTCCTTCTAGTTCTTCTTCTAGTTCTTCTAGCCATTAGTTTCCTTTATTTAAATTAAATATATTTGTTCATATATAAATATAATATGTCCAAAAAAAACGTTGACTTTAATATTTAATAGGTATTATATTTATATATAGTTTTGCCCTCGTAGCTCAGCTGGATAGAGCAACGGACTTCTAATCCGTAGGTCACACGTTCGAATCGTGTCGAGGGTACATGGGGTCGACATGGAATCGATTGCTAGATTTTTGACATAAAGTGCAAGTAGCGTGATTCACTCACGAATCAAACATACGATAATCGGCAACGAATATCAATACATGGCAGTAGCGTAGTCTACTTCCCATCACTCCTTGATTTCTGATAGAGGATAAAGTGGTGTCATATCAGAAGAACCTCCTTTATGAATGGGTTGGGAGAATACTAATTTACATTCCATCTTTGAGCAAACAGATGTAAAACAGTAATCTGACTTTGTTAATAAGAAAGAAATTAACTAAACTTGTAAATGACTTTATGTAGGAAACTGGTAAGACGGGGGTTCGAATCCCCCCGACTCCACAAATTAAACGTTGACTTTAATAACAAAAATGGAGTATATTATAGTATGAATAATATTGGTTATGCATGTATTAACATGAATCTATCTAAATGTAAACCGAAGATTACTACTAATCGTAGTATGATAAAAAGAACATTTACAGAAAAAGGTTTACCATACGCATCTGAACTAGCGTTACAAAATTGTAAAGACTTACTTACAATACTCAAGTGGAACAAAGCTAATGGTATTAATTTCTTTCGTATGTCTTCAGACCTTATACCATGGGCTTCTGAATACAAGTTGGATGATTTACCAGACCATTGGGATATAGTAGCTACATTGGGTGAATGTGGTAAGTTTGCTGAAGAGAATAATATTCGTATTACATCTCATCCTGGTCCTTTCAATGTTCTTACCTCACCACATGAACATGTAGTTGAGAATTGTATCAAAGACTTGTCTATACATGGTGAAGTGTTTGACATGATGGGTTTATCTCGTACACCATACAACAAGATTAATATACATATTGGTGGTGCTTATGGTGACAAGGTATCAGCTATGGAACGATTCTGTAAAAACTTTCATCGTCTACCAGATTCAGTTAAGTCTCGTCTTACGGTTGAGAATGATGACAAGGCTTCTATGTATTCTGTCGTTGATTTGTATGAGGGTGTATACAAGGTTATAGGTATACCGATTGTATTTGATTACCATCACCATAGATTCTGTACAGGTGGACTGACAGAAGAAGATGCACTTGAAGTTGCTATATCTACTTGGCCTACTGACATTGTACCTGTTGTACACTATTCAGAGTCTCGTAGTAAAGAACAACTAGATGAGTCTATTAGACCACAAGCACATTCAGATTATGTACTTGACTATATTGACACCTATGGTAATAGAGTTGATATTATGATAGAAGCAAAAGCCAAAGAGTTGGCTGTTATGAAATACAAAGAGTTACATGGATTATGTTAATACTAATAAATTAATAGTAAGAGAAGTTACAAAGTCTATAGCTAAAAAGATGGTAGTTAAATATCATTACTCTCACCTATGGACAAAGTGTTCTGTTGCATTAGGATTATTTTATAACACAGGTAAACAACATTCTTTCTTTGATGAAGAAGAAGAAAAGCTTATCGGTGTTATAATATATGGTGACCCGATTGGTAGACATAGTGGTGGTTCTATATCAGAGTTATTAGATAGAACTGATGTATATGAATTAACAAGGTTATATATCCACGATGGTTATGGTAGTAATATTGAGAGTTGGTTTATCTCTCAATCTTTTAAATGGTTGAAAGAGAATACAAACATCAAGGCTTTGATATCATACGCAGACCCAAAAGAAGGACATGCTGGTACAATCTACCAAGCCACTAATTGGATATATCAAGGTAATAGTATTAGACCAAATGATACATATAGTTTTAAATTGAAACCAGACGATGAGTGGATACATGGAAGAACATTGGCTAATACATATAAGACAAATGATATAGAGAAGTTAAAGAAAAAAATTGGACATACCTTTTGGTATAGAGTAGAACCGTTGAAACATCGGTATGTATATCTACTAAAGAATAAAAGGAAGTTAATGAAACACTTAAAGCATCCTATTAAGCCATATCCGAAGGCGGATGATGTAGATGATTTAAAAGTAACAAAGGTGGTGGTATGATAAGATTGGAGTTGGTACAATATCATATGCAAAAGTTACAGGTAAAAAGAATAATAGAGAAACATCATTCTTATGTGCCATCTAATCGTTCAGTAGGCAGAAGAATAGATTGGTTAATATATCATTCAGAACATACTAATAACTTTGGTATAGAAGAACCTGTTGGTATGGTTGGTATTGGTTCATCAGTATATCCACCACCCAAAGACATCTTGCGTTATGTAGGAATGAGTAAATCCGTATATAAGGATAACTTTAATTCGTTTGCTAACAACTGGCGCTACTGCCTAGTCAAGTCAATACCGAACTTGGGAAGTCAAGTTTTAAAACAACTTCGGGAACAGGGCTTGCTTCAATGGAAATCCAAATACGGCGATGACTTGAAATATCTAATCACCTTTGTCGGTGGTGGTAATAACGGAGCAGTATACAAAGCTGACAATTGGAAACATGTAGGATACACAGCAGGATTACCTGAACATAAAAGTAGTTCAATGAAATGGGATAACAAAGATAAGTTAAAGGAACTATTTGTTAAACCAACAGGAGAAAATAAAAAAATGATATTTATAAAGGAGATTAAATGAAGTTTATATTACTTATATTGACATTATTATTTGTAGGTTGTGATAATCCATTAGAACCAGAAATAACTTTTCTAAACATACATTTAGATTCTGAAAAAGATTCAAATGGATATTATCATATAGATTATAATGGAACAACTTATAAACATGTCTACTATCAAACAACACCAAACCAAAGAGTACATTGGGGTAGTGAAGATACATTTAGTATTGATTGGATGTATAACACATACGAAGAACCAATCATAAACTATTCTACTTATGCCGATGAGTGGGGTAGTGGACAGCAATTGTTTTATTTAGATTCGGAAGCAGTAGGTGATACGATGATGATAGTAGGTTACATCAACGAAATTGCCTGGGATTATTTATATTTTATATTGGAGTAGATTATGAAATTTTTAACAAGAAAATTAATAACACCCGCAGATTTAAATCCAAGAGGTACACTACATGGTGGACAACTACTAAAGTGGATTGATGAAGAAGGTGGAATACATGCAGCACTTGAACTACAAACTGGATTGATTGTAACTAAATACATTTCAGAAATAGATTTTAAATTTCCAGTATTGGAAGGTGATGTGGTGGAGATAGGAATGCAAACAATAGAAATAGGTAATACATCTTGTACATTAGCTTGTGATGTTAGAAGTGTTCAAGCTGATAGAGTTGTTTGTAGTATAGATAAGATGGTTTATATAAGAGTTAACAAATATGGTTTACCAAAGAAACATGGGGGTATGAATGAATAAAGAATATAACTGGGGAATGATAATCCTTTTAATACTTAATGCATCCTATTGGGTATGTGTTTGGAAGTTTGGCTTTTTTATCTCAACTATATGGACTGTAATTATAGCAGCTTTAGTTGGAATAATTTTAAGAATGAAAGAGAACAGATATTAAATTTAAAAAAGGAAATCGTTGGAAAAATAGTAAAGGTGAATTAAGATATAAAACCTGGAGGAAAAATGTATTCGAACTCAACAAAGCAAAAAAAGGATTACGAAAATATTATGTCTGTGAGAAATGCAATAAGAAACGAAAGACCACAAGGGTCTTACATGCTCACCATATTAAGAGTTGGGATAGATTCCCAAAAGATAGATACGATAGAAATAACGGAGTAGTGTTATGTATCAAATGTCATAACGCATTTCATCGTAAATATAAATTTGAAGCTCTTGAAAATCCTAAACTGTTATATGAATATTTAAAAAATTAAGAACACTGGTGTTCATTAGGTAGATAATAATATCTGGTAGGATGTCCAGTACAATCGTTTCCACTATCAGCACATCCATTTTCAAATGTATTCCATGTTGAAAAACCATATCCAAAGACACCTCGTGATTCGTATTCTTGGTTAGTTGCATATTCTAATTGACAAAGTGATTCAGAATTACAATTTTCTAAGCTTACATTACTACATAAAGAATCATTTTCTTGACTAATACCAACACACGAAGTTGATGTTGATTCTGGTAAAAACTTTATAACATTACCAGGAAGAAAACTTTGTGTTTGTCTAAAATCTTCATCAGATTGTATTCTTACATTTGGATGATATATAGTAAAGAACATTCTTGATAGGCCTATATTTGCTTCAACACTTGTTTGATTATTACCAACCACACCAAGTATTATAGAGTTATTGGGTCCATCTACGACAGCAGATTGACTAGCCCAATTATCAAAACCATCACCAAATTCAATTTCAACATTTTCTGGTATACAAGTTGGTGCATTTAAAACAAAATTAAAATAATCAAAACAATAATCAGAAGCACAATTTCTTGTGTTGGTTGTTCTCGAAGTGTTATTTCTTCTTCCAACCTTTCTACCCATACTATCCACTAATTGCATAACTGTATAAGTAGAATTATTAAAATGTGGCTTTAATAGATTTATTAGTCTATTTGTTTGTTCAGGAGTTAATTCAGTTTGTGAACTTCTTCCACTAGCGTTGTTACGTGATAATATCAAATTAACTAATGAAACAATATCAAGAATATCAACTACCCCATCAGAGTTTATATCAGCTGCCAAAAATTGTTGGCCAGTTAGGGGTGTATCATTCATAATATGGTTAATAAGTATAACTATATCTTGAATATTTACTGTACCATCGAAGTTTACATCACCTGCAGGTGAAATTGCACTATATGGAAAATCATCATCGGTTAATAAAACATCACCAAACTCATCTTCTGCTCTCGTAATCTGCCAGTAAAATTCACTTCTAACACCAGATCTACAATGTGGATTATTACCTGTTGTACCACAACAATCAGGACCATAAGTTCCAACACAATTCATATCTACTTCACCACCACATTCTGGATTACCAGGTAATGGATTTTCACAATATTTAAAATGTACATTACCATGCCAATACCAACCATTACTTTCTACAGTTTTTGTTAAAAAGTCATCCATTGTTTGTGCACCATTAACTGAACAATCAACAACCTCGTTACCTAAAATACAAAGTGATGAATCAAATCTTAAACAATATTTAATCAAATCACTACCGAAAGTAGATTCAATTTGTTCTACTACATTAGGGTCACAATAAGAACCAAATCTATCATAAGCAACATCAATAACTTGTTTAGAATATTTATAAAGATGGTGATTCATTTCTTCCCAACAATAATTAAGGCCAACATAGTCATCAACATCATTTATAGCTGGATAAAAAGGATCTCCAAATAACCAATCAATAGTATCATTTCTTTCTATATCATATTTAGAATATGGTGTCCAAGCCGGTGAAGATGGATTTGTACAACCAGCACATTGACAACCACAATGTAATATACCATTTCCTCTGTCTGCACCAAATTGATCACCACCAAAAGGACCACAAAAGGCTGATTGATTTGAAATCTCAAATTGAGTTCCGTACCAATCTCCATTTTCACAACCAAATGAACCCCAAGTTAATGTAACATCAAAACCTAAAATATCTTTTGATATTAGTGTTTCATCAGGACATAAACCACATTGGTCTTTTTCACTATTGGGTTCTTGAACTACACCATTTGGACATCCCTCTCCAGCTGAAATTCCTTCAGGTGGACATGAACATGTACCACAATCATCAACAAAAGCATCACCAAAACAAACACCAGAACAATCTTGACTTTGATTAGGTACATCTACCTCCTCACCCTCACCAACACATTGAAGACAATCATCTATATTGTTTGTAGGACAATTTATTTCATCATTAGCATCAATACCTTGACAAGAAGATTCTAAAATATAATTATCTCCAGGTGTACTATCAGGATTACCATCTTCTAAAATAAATGTACAGTGTTGTGTTATTCCAGCTTGACAAAAGAAGTCACCATCACCATCAACAGCAAAATCGAAAAAGCTTTTGGGCCCACCACATACACCAGAGCAATCTGGAGGACCACAATTTACACCACCTTGTATACAATACGGACTTTCATATGGACAACATCCAAAGTCATCAGCTCCAGGTCCATCACAAACTCCACACTCATCTGTAGATGAAGGTTCTTCTCCTTGATATGGACAAATACTAGCACAATCAAGAGCATAATTCATACCACATACATTACCAATATAATTTTGTTCAGGTATATTACAATTACAAGATAACGAAGTATCTCCAGAACAATTACAAGATGTTATACCTGTACGAGTATTTAAATATTGAGCTGTACCAATACCTATTGGGAAAGCAGATAAAGTATCATTCCATATGTTCATAGTACCACCAACTTCATTTGTGAAACATGAGTTTACACCATCAGCTGTATTATAATATGGAAGTGGTACATCACTACCATCAAGTTGAACAAATATACCAACACCTGGTTCATCACAATTACCACAATCATCATCTTGATAACAAGGAGGATAATCTACACCTGCTATAGTTTCACCACCAACACTTTCAGAACAACAATGATTTATATCAAATTCTTGACCCATCCATGATTTCTGTACACCATCACCTGACCATGATGGATAAAAATCAGGTACATAATTATAAGCAGTACACCATCTACTACGATTAGTACTAGCGTGTGTAGTATTCGTTGGACAAGCTATAAAATCATCTGTTTGGTTAGAACAAGGTCTTAATGGATAACCATTTACATCAGGACCACCTACTAATAATCCCACACAAGCTTCTCCATCTATACCGAAATTTGGGTCTTCTTGATACAGATATCCAGCTACATTGTTTTCACTTGTAAAGTCGTCTGTTAGATAATACTCTTCAGAATCTAAAGGATACTCTTGCAAGTTTAAGATTTCTGGATTGCAACCAAAAGCCATTATACCAGAACCAGGGTCTACTGAACAATCTCCGTCTGAATCAGAACAGAAACTTATTTTACCTGTTTCTACATTAGTTATACAAACACTATTATCGTTAGTACAACGTTTTAATCCTAGGTTTGTTTCTATTAATTGATCACTATCTGCATTTGCACACTCAGCACTAAAGTTACATGCAGTAACATCATTACAATACTTAACTTCTTCATATACACAAACTTCTTCAGATTCACCTGCAGTCTTACACCCATTAGGTGCAAAACAATATGGATGAAGAGCTCTACCCATTATAAAGTCATCAGTAGTCGATCCATGAGGATAAATGTGAGTTAATGATTCTGCACATTGTTCCAAATCACCAAATATAATATCACCTGTTTCATATCCCCCTAACGCATCTAATAACTTACAAAACTCTATTGAAGTCATTGGATAAGATGAGTTTGATTGTTCATTAAATGAAGCTAAACCACCAGCTGGTTCATTATTTTTATTTTCTGAATAGCCTACAGGAGGATCTCCAGCCGGTAACCAGTTAAATGCATTTGCATCATTACAACCGCTTTCATAATAACAACAACTTGTATCACCATAATTACCAATCTCGTCTGGCTCTCCTGCTCCTGTTCCTGAACAATCCATTGCTATATCTGTACCAGGTACTTTAATTACATCACCTGTATAATTACCCGCTGTTGGATCTGCACATCCCATACAACCTTTTTGAAATGCAGCTTTTCTTTGCATAGCCAGTGCGTATCCGTTTGGACATGCATCTATATCAGGATTATCAGGATTTAACATATTGTTCCATTGTGTTCCAGTACAATTTTGATCTATGTAAGATTGTAATAATAAATAAAAGTATACAACTCTTTGTGGAACTATTCCTTGAACAAGTTGAAATTGATAATCCATATCAATATTTGGTCCCAAATATGTATCATCAGATACAAAGTTACATCTAGGAGACCCAGTTGGAATGTTAGCAGTATACCATGGGTCATTTAAACTTTCTATATATTCAACTGAACAATTAAAATCTTCAGAATTGTATCCATAACTACCCTGATAATTACACACATTAGCCTCCGTCATACCATCAGGTAATAACCCACCACAACCAATGTCAGGATTTGATTTTCTATTCTCCGCAAAGAACTGATTATTAGTATATGCTGTATATTGATCACAACCACATGCACAGTGACATTCATATCCACTTGATGACCCACCCATCCAAGCAGAATCAGCTAGGTTACCAATACATGTAGGTATACTAATCCAATAGTTTAACCAATCAAAATCATTATAATTATTTGGATTATATCCAAAAATATTTCTATTAATATGTTCCATTACACATTGTCTATTATCAACATCTTGGTCATTTAATAGATTATTCCAAACATCGGCTTCTATACTGAATCCTCTATTTGTACAAAATTCAGAACACCTACCAGCACAATTACTGTCATTTGGTTGAGACCATATTATACCAGAATAAACTAAACCTGGTTCAAAATTTAATGTATCAAGTACTTGTTGTGGTTGTAACCACCAACCTTGTCCGTAATTTACTAAATCTTCAGTACTTAAATTTTCTTCATCTTCATTTCCATGATCAAATTCTTTTAAGTCATAACACTCACAAGGAAGTGGTGACCTTTCAGTTACACATTCCATGATATAATCTCGACAACAATCTCCCATGAAATTCTCATCATTATCTACATTACAATCTACACCAGGATTTGTTCCAAATTTTGTTTGATATGAACCATACCCTGTATCATAACCAGTATCAGGTATTGGACCAAAAAATTCAATATGACTTTCTAATACACAATCACTTGGACAATTACCCAAACATTCATTATATGCATCTATAGCAAAATCTTCATCAACACCATTGTGTGCATAGAATAAATTTATATCACAACCACAACTAGCACAACCATAATCACAATAACATATATTTGGACCACCACCAAATACTCCATCTCCACGAGACTTGAACTCAAAACCTCCTGGGTCCCAACCTCTACCTGAACCATCTGGATGAGCAATAAAATATGGATTTGGGCTACCATCAGCTAATGTTGGTTCTATATATCTTTTTCTATTACATTTACCTTTACAAGTTCCACCTTGTCCAAATGTAAATCCACAATGTTTATTGGGGTCAGTACTCGGACCTAATCCTTGAAATCCACCATAAGTTTCCCAACCCAAAAATCTTTCTCTTTCATATATGTAAGGTTGTTCTACACAATCTGTTGCATTATTGGGTGTAAATGTTAAATCAGGATACATCTCATGAAATCCAGCATCACCAAAAGCTGCTTCCTTAGCTAGTCTATCAGGACCTGCACAACCTATCTGTTCATGTGCTCGTCTTGTATTCAATATATCACCACAATCCCATCCCCACTCAGCACATGCCATATGAGGGAAACCCGCTCCTAAATTAGTTAAGTCAACCTGTTCATAATAACATCCATCACAACTAAAGAAATATCCAGGCTCAAAAAATAAATCAGTTTGTCGAGGTGCATCACCAGCCCAATAAAACATGTGTTTTAACCAAAAACCAGTATCACCACCAGCAGAATCAGGAGAAAAAGGACCTGCATAAAAATATTCACCATTGGGTAACCAGTCATCATCAAGTCCACCGTCATCACATGAAGGCCAATCTGTATTACCACAAGCTTGAGCTTCATTCGATGGTATACAATGTTCTTGTCTACAACCATAATAATTAGATAACCATCTACCATCATCGGCGTCATTGTCACCAGCCCATAATACATAAGACCTACCTAATCTCTTTCCATAATTTTCTGTATTAAAAGGACCACCCGTTCCACCATAAGCAGCTGCACATCCACAACAAGCAAAACCTGCATCAAAATATTGATTACCAGATTGGTAATCATCATAACTATGTCTAACTCTACAATTAAAATTATCTGGACAATAAGCCTGTTCAGGACATCTAACACAATCTCCAGGAGCCACCCATATATCTACTCCGTTACATGTAAACTGACATTCTCCACCCTCTTGTCCTTCCCAATCATTTCTTGAGCCATTCTCTGATTGAATAGTTCCTATATTTTTATAAACACCAGATCTACTAAATATACCTATTGTTTGTTGTATTTCATTATATGGAGTAGGATGCATTATTTGTTTGGATGGTATATCTTTTTTGGTAGGAAGATTTATTGAATCTTGTGCTCTATCATTATTTGACTTTGGTGTAAAATCATGTGTATAATTTCTAATAGAATTACCACCATAACCCATTGAATTTGGTTTTTGTATTTTACTAGCATTTGTAGGATTAACTATCTGTTTTCCTTGCCTTCTAGCTAGAGCTCTTCTAACCATTCTTCTATTTCTTGAATTTCTATTTGACATAAATTGAATCCTTTAAATATTTTAAAAACCATTATGGTAGTATTTTTCATATATAAATATTACTTTTACACAAAAATAGTTAATTATTTAAATGCACATTATTTTTATCTTGTATGTTTTGAATTTTTTTCTTATATTTATAATAGAAGAGGAAACAAATATGAATAAAAAATATAAAATAATATCATTAGACTTACAGAAAAACCTTATTGATTTTTTAGATGAGGTACAATTTGAAGCAGCAAAAAATAACACTACCGAAGATATGCATGTTGTTAATTTTTGTTCTTGGGCTATAAAAGAATTATCGGATTCTCTTGATGGTTATTTAAAAGATAAACCCAAAAAAGGTCCCCAAAAGAAATCAAGAGACCAATATGTAGATGAAACATTTATGGATTGGAATCTTCCTGAAATGACAGATGAAGAGTATGAAAAACTTGTAGACCAGTTTGATGCATTCTTACGAGGTTGGGAAAAAGAATATAATAAAAAGAAAAAGAAACAAGGTAAGATAGATGATATGATTCAAGAAAGACCTTACAGACCTCATGTAGATGATGTAATGGAATGGTGTTCTTTAGAAGAGGTTATTGATTTTCTAAAAGATGACCCAGAACTTACAGACCAAGAAAGATTCGAACTATATTATGATGAACGAGAAAGAAGAAAACCCAAAGAAAAAGGTTTATCATATAATGAGTTATTAAAAAAATCAGGTATCAAACCATCTTCTAAAAAATAATCTGTTACAAATTGTTACAAATTATTGTTTGTTATTGTACTTAATTATATCGAAATTATAGTATGATAAAAAAGGATGATATGAACAAAATAGTTATTTTTGATTTAGATGGTACACTAGCCCTCATTGATAAACGAAGAGACTTAGCTACTAAAGATAATGGAAAATTTGATTGGGATGTTTTCTTTGACCCAAAGAATATAGATTTAGATTTACCAAACCAACCTGTTATTGATATGGCTAATATGTTGAGTAAACAAGGATACACGATTATGATTCTATCAGGTCGTTCTGAT
>MDTD01120224.1_pt1 | contig 17777 bp, 14 predicted proteins | sample 811221 | NCBI WGS metagenome assembly MDTD01 (sample SAMN05326646, study PRJNA326480) | marine metagenome | isolation source: seawater | place: Pacific Ocean: South West | collected 2011 | reverse complement strand
TCGAGGCATCCCGGGCTCTGCTTGAGAATGGCCGCATACACCTCGACCGAGTATCCCGGGTTGCTCAGGCTAGCCTTGTCGGCGGCATCCAACTGCTTGACCTGCCTGGGATCAAGCTGAGTGATGAGAATTTCCTCAATCATTGATTATCTTTGAAAATATCATTGGGGCAATTTAAGCAAAACGTTGAATCCATAGTTTTGTGGGGAAATTACAATATTTTTTCTATGCAAGTGGACAAATCGGAAAAAACTTCATTAACCAAGGATTCACTCTTTCCTTCCACCAACAGCCTGATTTTGGGTTCGGTCCCCGAATATCGTAGGAGCGCTCTCCCATCCTTCAGCATGCGTTCATTGCATCGATTGAGCATTTTCCGAAGATCCGGGAGTTTGTCCAGAGGGATTCTTTTCTTCACTCGGAAAGACCCTGATTTTGAAGGCCAAAGAAAAACCTGGCTAGAGAACTTGGATAAATCGATTTGTCTTTTCGAAAGGTAATGGGCGACGGTCAGGGCGACAAACAGTCCGTCTCCAGTGGGAAGATAGTCGGATGCAATGACGTGACCCGAGGATTCGCCACCCCAATTGCACCGTAATCTCTTCATTTCAAGAGCTACGTTCCGATCTCCTACGTCGGCACGGTGAAGAACGAGGTTCATCTTCTCGAGGAATGCCGCAAGTCCGGAATTGGAGTGAACCGTGGCCACAAAAGAATCGCCTTTCAAGATGCCATTCTCCATCGCAATGGCGGCGATTAATCCAAGGACCTTATCTCCGTCAACAACCTCGCCTGCCGAATCGATGAAGACGACTCGGTCTCCATCCCCGTCGTGGGCAATCCCGAGATCCGCTTTTTCGGCAATTACTCTTTGAGCGGCCTGTCGCGGAAATTCCGATCCCGCGTCTTGGTTAATCATGCCATCGCCTGCGTTCAGCAGAACCCGTTCGGCACCCAAGGCTTCGAAGGCCCGCGGGGTGGTTGATTGCGTCGCTCCATTGGCAAGGTCCAAAACCACTTTCATGCCCCGTAGGATATTTGGAGGAAACCTTGTTAGCAGGTTATCAAGGTAAGGACCTTCCACTTCGATGAACTTCGCTTGAAAATCCGAATGAGCGGTTTGGAGAGTTGGCTCGATGCATGTTTCGATGATTTGCTCTTCCTCGATTGAAAGCTTGGATCCGTACTGAGAGAAAACCTTGAGGCCATTATCGGAATGAGGATTGTGGGAGGCGGTGACCATGACCCCTAAATGGGCCTTGGATTGAATTACTCCGTATGCCAGAGCGGGACTCGGAATCATACCGGCGTCCAGCGGCTGAAAACCTTCCATTCTGAGCCCGTTGCCACAAGCATCCTGCAATCCTTTACCGGAAGGTCTTGAGTCACGCCCTAGAATAACCGAACCTCCTACTTTTCCCTCAAGCCTGAGAAACTTTCCCAATGCCCTGCCGAACGAGACGGCAAAGTCATGGTTTATGGTTTCTCCGCCGAATGGACCACGAATTCCATCCGTTCCAAAAAACTTCATTTTAGTGCTTGGCGAAAAAGTTTCTGACCTCTTCCAGCCATTTTCGGACCCGACCGCTTTTCAAGAGGGATTGGGACAAATCAATGCCCTCTTCAAAAGATGCCACTTTCCCGCAAACAAGAAAGGCGGTGGCGGCGTTTATGAGAATTGTGGCGAGCAATCCGGGGCGACAATCAGCGGATAATGCGCGCTCCATAATCCGGAGGTTCTCATCGAGGTCCCCTCCTTTCAAATCTGCAAAATCAAAAGTGTTCTGATTCCATTTCGAAGGACTCCACGTTTCGATGCCTTCGGATTCCATCCTACCGAAGGCAAAGACCGAATTATCTCCGCATGCCGTCAATTCATCCACACCCTTGACCTTCTCCTTTGCAAGGTGCCCATGGACTATCATTCCATGCGAAGTTCCGTTTTCCCTCAGTGCATTCCCAACGCGTGTAAGGTATTTTGGGTCAAACACGCCCAAAAGCTGATGGGCTGGTTTGGCTGGGTTTAAGGTTGGACCCAGAAGGTTGAAAATCGTGACAATTCCTTCTTTCGCCAACAATTTTCTTACCGGTGCGATATTCTTGAAAGCAGGGTGATAATTGGGGGCAAAGAGAAAGGCAAAATTTAAGGTTTCAAGTCCCGAGCGGATTTTCTCGGGAGGCGCATCCAGGGGAATCCCGATGGCTTGAAGAAGATCCGCACTTCCGCATCGAGAACTGATCGATCGATTTCCGTGCTTGATTACAGGTATGCCGGCCGCGGCAACCATAAATGAAACGAAGGTCGATACGTTGAAGCTACCCGCCTGATCTCCTCCAGTCCCGCAAAGATCGATGGCCGAATTAGCGAAGTGTTCCAGCCCTGGATTGATCGCTCTTTTTTTAAATTCGCTAACGAAGCAGGAAAACTCGCTTGGGCTTTCTCCTTTTTTCGCCAATGCCGCTAAAAAAGATTTCTTTTGTTGAGGGCTTGCATCCTCAGAGGTCAGATGATTCACGCATTCAGCTATCTGCATTTCATTCAAGTCTTGACCGTTCATCAGAAGTTCGGTTTCGAAAACTAGTTTTTCTTCATCCATTTAATTTGATCCTTGGTAGTTCTATAAAGAGGTTGCCTAATGTGAGTGTTTGGTCTCTTTCAATATCAGTTCTTGTAGAGCGTTTTATGTTCAATCGACAATCTTATTCAGCCATCCTGATGACGATATGCGTTAGTTTTTGCGCCTGTCATGCCACCAGTGACGATGACCTCAAGGAGATCCAAAGCCCTGAAAGCAATTTGACCTATTTGGACTCCGTCATCTATGGCTTGGTGGAGGGAGTTACCGAGTTTCTTCCCATTTCTTCAACGGGGCACTTGGTGATCGTAAGCGAATTCGCCAACTTGGACGGGGAGGAAGCAAAAATAGCTCTTCATGCCTATTTGATTGTGATTCAAGCCGGAGCGATCCTTGCCGTTGGTCTCATTTACAGGAAGGAGATCTGGTCCATGGTTCTCGGGTTTTTGGGAATGGACCCAAGGGGTCGGAGGCTGGGCTTCAATCTTATTCTTGCCTTTCTGCCCGCTGCACTCGTGGGCCCTTTTTTGGATGATCTGATCGAAGCTTATTTGTTTGGATTACTTCCCATTGCGATCGCTCTTTTTGCGGGTGCCCTATTCATGCACTGGGCGGAGTCGCGGAAGAAGAGGATGGAGGGCCAATTTCCCGCAAAGGTCGGGAAATCCTTGGATGACCTAACTTGGAAAAGCTCTTTTTTCATTGGTTTCCTGCAATGTTTTGCCATGTGTCCGGGAACAAGCAGATCCATGATGACAATTGTGGGAGGGTACTTGGTCGGCTTGGATCGGAGCAAAGCGGCGGAATTCAGCTTCCTTCTTGGATTGATCACCCTTACCGCCGCAGCTTGCTACAAATCCGTAACGAAGTGGAGCCTCATGAGTCAGCATCTTGCCCTTGGTCCCTTGCTATTAGGCTGTTTGGTTGCAGGGATTTCTGCCGCGCTTTCGGTCTTTTGGCTGGTTGGGTATTTGAATCGCCACGGTTTGGGTCTTTTCGTATGGTACAGGATTTTACTCTCGATTGTTGTTCTTGCATTCTATTTTGGTTTTTGAGCCTTCAAGTTGCTTTTACAAGTCTTGACGGCTAGACGATAAATCCTATTATGAATTGTTTCATCATGGGACAGCCAAAAAGAAAACAATCCAAGCAACGCAGTCGCAAACGACGCGGTGCGAATCGATTTAAAGCCCCTTTGCTTGCCAAGGAAGCGGACGGAAGTTTTTCTCGCCCGCATCGCGTGAACCCCGAAACTGGGCAATACCGCGGCAAACAAGTTCTTGATTTAGAGGTTTAATTTGCAAAAGGGGCTTCGGCATGGATAAAACCGAGGCTCGGATAACGCTCGCCATAGATGCAATGGGCAGCGACCAAGGTCCCGAAGAGGTGTTGGCAGGTGTTTCACAAGCTTTGGATTTGGCTCCCCGTAATACGGAATTCCATTTGTTTGGCAGAAAAGAATTGTTAAATCCGATCATGGAGCAGTTTCCCAACCTTATGAATGGACAAGCCCAAGTCCATCATGCTCCGGAAATCGTAGAAATGGATGAAAAACCCATCGCGGGTATAAAAGGGAAAAAAAAATCCTCCATGTCAATTGCCTTGCAGTCGTTGAAGGAAGGGACTGCGGATGCATTGCTGAGTTGCGGGAATACGGGATGCCTCATGGCTGGCAGCGCCATCAGGCTAAGAACTCTTGAGGGGGTTGAGCGCCCCGCTCTTTGTACGATTTGGCCCGGTAGAGAAAGGTATTTCACTCTTTTGGATGCAGGTGCGAATCCGCATGCAAAACCTTATCACATCGTACAGAGCGCTATCTTAGGGAGTAACTACGCTCGGGTTGCTTTGGGACTGGTTCGTCCGAAGGTTGGATTGCTCACCATTGGAACGGAGGAGGGCAAGGGTAACGAAGTTATCCATGAAACCCATTCAATGCTTAAGGAAATCAATGGAAGCATTATCAACTACGCGGGGCTGATCGAAGGTTTTCAAATTTTCGATAATGTCGTGGACGTTGTCGTTTGCGATGGTTTCGTGGGAAACATCGTACTGAAGGCATGTGAGTCCTTGAGCAAACTGATACGATCCTTTTTGGATGAGGAATTGCGCCGAAACGCACTTCGGAAAACTGGGGCGCTGCTTTCCAAGGGTGCTTTCCGGAGTCTCAAGCAAAGAGTTAATCCCGAACAATTTGGAGGTGCGCCCTTGTTGGGTTTGACGAAGAACGTAATCAAAGCCCACGGTTCTTCGAATCGCAATCATGTGAGTGGTGCGATTAAAATTGCCCTCGACCTTGTTCAGCATGATATGCTTACACAGGTGGTTGAAGATATTCGTGAGTCTAATGAAATCCTGCGGCCCGAACCTCTCCGTTCGGTGGACGATTAGGCCATGAGCAACCCAAATCCGACCTATGTGCTGGGAATGGGATCATACGTTCCTTCGAATAAGGTGGATAACAATGCCTTGAGTCTGCGAGTGGACACTTCGGACGAATGGATTCGCAGTCGAACCGGCATTAGGGAAAGATGTTTGGCCGAAGATGACCAAGCTTGCAGTGATCTTGCCTTGGAAGCCTCGGTCAGAGCCTTGAAGGATGCGGATATCGAAAGAGATCAAATTGACCTTGTGATCGTGGCTACGATCACTCCCGACATGTCTTTTCCCTCCACCGCATGTTTGTTGCAGCATAAGTTGGGGCTCGGTAAGATCTCGAGCTTCGATCTGGAGGCTGCTTGTTCGGGATTTTTGTACGCCTTGGATGTGGCGGATGGCATGCTTGCCTCGAATCGATACCATAATGCTCTAGTTGTCGGTGCTGAAAAAATGTCCAGTATTCTCGATTGGGATGATCGAACGACCTGCGTGCTATTTGGTGATGGAGCAGGTGCGGCAGTTCTTAGTAAGAAAGGCGCGGGGCATGAGTTGCTCGGCTTTCGGTGCGGTGCGGATGGATCGGATCCGACGGTTTTACATAAACCGGCCGGAGGTTCGCTCTTGCCCGCTTCCCAAGATACCCTGAACGAACGCAAGCATTTTTTGAAGATGAATGGCAGAGAAATATTCAAATCAGCAGTTCGCGTAATGGAGAGAGCGGTTCGTGAACTTCTTGAAAAGCATGAAATAAGCATGGACGAAGTGGATCACGTAATTCCTCATCAAGCGAATGTCAGGATCGTGGAGAGCCTTGCCCAAAGACTCGAAATCTCGATGGACAAATTCTTTTGCAATTTGGAAAATTACGGGAACACCTCCGCTGCCTCCGTGCCCTTGGCTCTTGATGAAGGGAGGGCGCTTGGCAGGTTTCGTTCTGGCCAGCTCGGGGTTTTGGTTGCCTTTGGCGCCGGATTAACATGGTCTGCAACATTAATTCGATTTTAACGACAAAAAGGAATGAACCTGATGATGAAGAACAACAGAATATCCCAAGTGATCGTTTTCACACTTTCCCTTTTTATTTTTGGTGATTCGTTCGCTGCCCCCAAATCCACTGTTGGAGGGGATGTAAAGGATTTCCTGTTTCCAGGTACTGGATTCTTTGTCAAAAACCGGAATCCTTATGACGAGCAAACTGCAAAAGCATGGTTTCTGCAGGCGGAAAGAAGTCAAAAAGAGGGTGACTTGGGCGAGGCGTTGACCCTATATGAGAAATTTACAAAGCGTAGATCGGACGCCTCGGTCAGTACCAAAGACGGTCCTGTTTTGGTAGGTCCGGAATCTCTTTACAGAGCCGCATTAATAAGGGAGAGGAAGGGGGATTGGCAAAAAGCCTTTGAGTACCATCGACTTATTGCTCAGGCTTACAACAACTACGACTTTGAGCGTATCGCAGAGTCCCTGATGAGGTTGGCGGAAAGATTGGCCAAGGAGGATTTGCCAAGGAAATGGGGGATATTACCTCGTTTCCGTTCGGGAAGCTCGGACCGACTGCGCCTTAACCAAATTGCCGAACTTGCGCGAGGTCCCAGATTTGCTCCAAGGGCGTTGATGGCCCTTGCCGAGATTTCCCTTAAGGACGAACAGGAAGATGAAGCGATTGACGGTTTGGAGCGGTTGATTAATTTGTACCCTGAGAATTATCTCTGCGAAAAGGCTTATTTTCTCATGGCCGAGATTTACCGCGGACGGGTGACAGGTCCCTCCTATGATCAAGGCTCGACTCTCAAGGCATTAAACTTTTACGAGGATTATCTAATCCTTTACGAAAGTCCTCCTTCGATCAGCAAATACGAGACTCCCACTCAATACAAAACTCGAGTCGATGCGTTTAAGGTGAGGAGAGAAAATGCTCAATCCGGAAGGCAAAAGATGAGAGAAACACTCGCTGCCAGTAAGGTTCAGGCGGGAAAGTACGTCGAGGAGTACGGTAAATATTTTATGACTCGTTGGAAGGAATTGGGAAATCGTCCTGCCATCCAATACTACAACGAGGCTATTACCATTGCACCCGAATCAGATGCCGCCAAGATCGCTGAAAAACGAGTGGCTCAATTGCGAGCCGCAAATGAGTAGGCCAAAAATTTCTTTGTTTTTTTCTGTATTTGCAAGTTGCGGCGTGCTGTTTGGTGCCTGCAGGTATCAAGTTGTTGCCAACGCCGAGTACCCAGAGCGATCTTTCTTTCTGCAGATTCGGAACGATTCTCTGGTCCCGCAAATGAGTGGTATTTTAAGGAGGTCAATTCTGGAAGAATTACTCACGAAATCAGCGCTTCACTTATCGGCTAAAAAAGAAGATGCCGATCTGTTGGCTGTCATTACCTTAGTGAATTACGCCAACGCGCCGGAAGTTTTTGAGAAGAGTGATTCTCTTGCCGCTGCGGGATTTGGCATGGAGGTTGAAGCGCGCTTGGAATTGTCGCGAGACGGCAAGGAAAGTTTTTCTAGGGTCTTCACCGGTTCCGCTTCGGTTCTGAAAGAGGACCGCCTGACATTACCTCATGCCAGACAAGCGAACATGGCCATGGCTCAGGATTTGGCTCGCCAGATATCCTTCGGGATCATCAACTACTCAAAATGATTTCGTAATGGAATGGAATTCTAAAAAGATTTTGGCTCCTTCGATTTTAGCCGGTAACCATGCGAATCTTTGCGAAGCTCTCAAGATTGCCGAAGATGACGGCAGAAAATGGGTCCATCTGGATATAATGGACGGGCACTTTGTTCCGAACTTGAGTTTTGGCCCTCAAACCGTTGCTGATTTACGTAAGGAATCAGGGCTTTTCTTTGACGTTCACCTGATGCTGGACCAGCCCTATTTGTACTTGGAGCCATTCATTCAAGCCGGCTCCGACTTGATATCGATTCATCTGGAGCCCCAGTACGACCACGGTCAGGCGATCGATGTGATCAAAGCAGCTGGCATTCGGGCAGGTTTAGTGATCAATCCTGCAACTGAAATGGATGGCCTCCTGCCATTTCTTGCCAGTGTGGACTTAATTCTCTTAATGACCGTAAATCCAGGATTTGGCGGACAAAGTTTCATGGAGCCCGTCCTGAGGAAAGCGTCCAGGCTTTCCGAGATTCGAGAAGCGGAGGGTTTGAATTTTTTGCTCGAAGTCGATGGTGGTGTCGGGCCCGGACAGGTGGATGCATGCCTGGATGCGGGCGTGGACGTTTTTGTTGCGGGTACCGCCTACTTCAGGGAAGACGAAGATGGTCGGAGGAAGTTTGCCGAAAAAGTCGGAGAAAATTAAATTGGCTCAAAGATACGGCGCCAGGACCAAGGCAACAACGGACATCAGCTTCAAAAGGATATTCAGCGAGGGACCGGATGTGTCCTTGAGCGGATCACCCACGGTATCACCAACCACGGTTGCCTTGTGGACTTCAGATCCCTTGCCATGGGCAATACCGTTGATTTCATACCCTTCCTCGACCATTTTCTTAGCGTTGTCCCAAGCTCCCCCTGCGTTTGATTGAAAGAGGGCCATAAGCACTCCCGATGCAGTCACGCCAGCCAAAAGACCACCGAGCATGGTAGCTCCCCCTCCAAAACCGACTATTACTGGCGTGAGGATGGCAACCATTCCCGGAGCAATCATTTCCTTGAGGGCCGATTGGGTGGAAATTTCCACACATTTTCCATATTCAGCTGCGTCAATTGCCGAATTGAATTGCGATTTATCCTCTTCGGACCATTCGTCGGAAGATTTTCCTTCGTTTTTAGCCATTGCTTCGAGGGCATTGCGAAGAGCTGGGATATCCCTAAATTGTCTCCTTACTTCCTGAATCATGGCCATAGCCGCTCTTCCCACGGCACCCATGGCAAGGGCGCTGAATAAAAAGGGCAGCATGGCTCCGATGAAGAGTCCCGCCATGACAATAGGAGCCGATACGTCAATGACTTCAATGCCGGCCGTTTCCTTGAAGGCGGCGAACAGCGCCAAAGCAGTGAGTGCGGCCGAGCCTATGGCAAACCCTTTGCCAATCGCAGCCGTTGTGTTTCCAACCGCGTCCAATTTATCCGTACGTTGGCGAACCTCACTTGGTAACTCGGACATTTCGGCAATTCCTCCGGCATTATCCGAAATAGGGCCATAGGCATCCACGGCCAATTGAATGCCAGTGTTAGACAACATTCCTACGGCAGCGATGGCGATTCCGTAAAGCCCGGCAAGTTCATGAGCCCCAACTACGGCAGCGGCAAGAATAAGAATTGGAATGGTAGTTGAAATCATTCCCACACCAAGACCGGAGATAATGTTTGTGGCGTAGCCCGTAATGGATTGGTCAACGATCGCTCGAACCGGCTTCTTCTGCGTTCCCGTATAATGTTCGGTTATGAAACCAATCGCCAGCCCGGCAAGCAACCCGATGATCGTTGCCCAGAAGACGCCCATTGCAGTGAATTCGCCGTTTCCATAAGTCCAACTTTGCGGCAGAAGCTTCTGAATGGCAAAATAGGAGGCACCCACCATCAATCCCGCAGAAACGAATTCTCCCGTATTGAGGGCTTTTTGCGGATCCCCTCCCTCCCTTACTCGTACGAGGAAGGTTCCGATGATGGAGGTTACGATTCCAATCCCTCCCAAGACCAAGGGCAGAAGAATAGGAGAAAGCCCGCTGAGCTCATCTGAGAAATCGATCGAGCCGGCAACCATTGCGGCCCCCAAAACCATGGTGCCAATGATCGAACCCACATAGGACTCGAACAAATCCGCCCCCATGCCCGCGACATCCCCAACGTTGTCCCCAACGTTGTCGGCAATGGTTGCGGGATTCAACGGATGATCTTCAGGGATTCCCGCCTCGACCTTCCCAACCAAGTCGGCCCCTACGTCTGCGGCTTTCGTGTAGATGCCGCCTCCCACGCGTGCGAAGAGAGCGATGGATGAAGCCCCGAAGGAAAAACCCGTTAGAACGGAAAGAGTCTTGCCCAGAGTATCTTCGCCTGCAAAAACCCCGAAGGAATTGCCAAAATAGAGAAACAAACCACCCAGGCCCAAAATGCCCAAGCCAACGACGCCAAGCCCCATGACCGCTCCTCCGGAAAAAGCGACTTCCAAGGCTCTGCCAAGGCTTTCTCTGGCCGCATGAGCGGTTCTGACGTTCGCCTTGGTGGCGACTTTCATGCCGAGAAATCCTGCGAGGCCCGAACAGATTGCGCCCACAACGAAGGAAAGCGCCACGAGACCATCGCTTTCCGGGTTGTTGCTACCGCTCCAGTAAAGCAAGGCGGCAACTGCAATTACAAAAACCAGGAGGATCCTGTATTCGGCTTTAAGGAATGCCATGGCACCTTCCTGAATGCTTGCGGCAATCTTTGCCATCTTATCCGAACCTTCGGGAGCTTGGTTGATCTGATTGGTTTTCCACCAAGTGAATAATAGGGCGAGAACACCTATTGCTGGGAGAGTTTGGGTGAGGGTTTCTAAGTTCATGAATATAGCGGTGATTAATGAAAAGGTTTTGGATTTCGATTTATTTGCTCGAAAAAGATGTATTTTGATCGATTCTGATCAGATTGCAAGAGTGAAGTTGTTATGAGGGCTGTCTTATCCGTACGGCTTAAGCACCTTTGAAACCCGCCTAAGGGAAGTGAAATTCGGATTGTATGCTTTATATGCTTCAAACTTGCAAAAAGCGAGAGGATTATCAGGATAGGGGGTATGAAATCAATCTTGCTCGCGCTATTTTCCTTTTTTTTGTTTTGTTTCACTTTTTCATGCGACAACCAATATCGTACTGTCGGTTCCGCCGCATCAACCGAAAGCCAAAGCTCCGACACGAGTTCCTTGGTGGGTCTATCCAAAGACGCCTATCAGGTAACCGAAGAAGAGTATGACAACTATTTCGTCTCTCGCTACGGACTTTTGCATCAGAAGTTTTCCGATACTCCTTTTACCGGGAGAATCGTTACCATAAAAGCGGCTGGTTCCGGGAATTACGTTTCATCCGACGAATCATGGAAACAAGGTAAGAAAGAAGGAGTAAGCACTCGCTGGTTTTCCAACGGATCGAAGATGTATGAAAGAAACTACAGTGATGGAAAATGGAATGGCACGGTTACGAGATGGTGGCCCAATGGACAGAAGATGTACGTTCGAGCTTATTCGAATGGCTTGAAGCATGGTAGGGAAGCAACTTGGCGTTCCGATGGGACTCCCATTGACCTGTCAGCGGTAAAGTCACAGCCAGTTCCAACCGAAAAGACCCCGGACGAGCCTTCTACTGAGAATTCCTCTGACTCCTTGCCCACAATTGCATTTCCCCAATCCAATGAGCCGACGTCTCCAGAACCCTTGACCCCTCCATCCGCAGACTCCATTGTTGATGTACCTGCGCTTGCGCCAGAGTCGGAACCTTCTCTACCTGACCTCTCGGCATTTCCTGCGGACCCAGTGCCGGACCCTGCTCCTGTTGTCGCTGATTCGCCTGCTTTCGAACCTCTGGAAACGGCTCCAGAATTCGAGCCAATTGCCACGGATGCTCCTCCCGTTTTCGAGCCTCTTGAGTCGCCCGTCCCCATGGATCCAGTGCCTGCGCTTCCTGAGTCAGATGAATCCTTACCCCCCTTGCCCGGATTGCCGGAAGCGGATGGCGTTGAAGCGACTGGCTTGCCTCCCTTGCCGGAGTCATCAGACGGTTCAACCGAATTGCCTCCCTTGCCTGAATTACCCGAAGGAACCGAAACGCAGGCGGACGGATTACCTCCCTTGCCTGACTTTCCCGAGTAATAGTCGTTCTCGCAACGGCTCGACTTTCTCGAAAGTCATTTTGCGCTTTTCAAGCGACTCTCAGGCGTATTCACACAAAGGAAGGTTTACCTCACCAAAAGACTCTCCGGTTACGTTGAATTTTTAGGCTCTCACTCTTTTTATGTTCGAGTCGTTTACTTATTTCAAGTACACCCGAGATCAGTGAATCCAGATTGTTAATGAACCTCTACGTATCCAGAGACGGTCAGACCTTCGGCCCATACACCAAGGAACAGGCTTGTCAGTTTTTGGAGGCCGGTCAATTGCTTGCAACGGATCTTGCTCTCTATGAAGGATCCGCTGAATGGAGTGTTTTGGGGAATTTGTTGAACGAAGAGGTTTCCGACCAGATGACCCAGACAGCGGAACCCCCAAGCGAAGCCCATGAAGATGGAACCCAAACTCATGAGGCCGATCGTTCCAAACTAAAGGCGACTCCCAAACCCACCGGCAAAAGAACCCAAACGGTCAAGGGATTGAATAAGCCCAAAACGATTATCATTCGTCCAAAGAAAGGAATTTTCGCCCGAATTTTTTCCACGTTGATGGTATTTACCTTCTTGCTGGTTTTGGCAGCGGGTTGCGTAGTTGGCGCCTATTTCGCAATGCCGAACCAAGTTGCTCCTGTCCTAGGGAAATTTGGAGTGCCCGTTGATGATCTTTTGTCCGGAGTTGCCTCTCCTTCGGCCGATGAAGATCAGAGCTCTGCCTTAGTTGAACCCAAAAATATGGATGAGATCATTATCAGTGAGGATGCTTTGGAGACCCTGCGATTTTCAGGTATAAGAATCCAACCCATGGAAAAGGAGAAAGGACTCCAAATCATCACCTCACCTGACCCGGATTTAAGCATAAAAGACGAAGACTTGGGTACTCTTCTGACGCTTTCCAGTCATATCGTTTCCCTTGATCTCACCAATTCAAAAGTTACGGATCAGGGCATTGCATCGATTATGAAATTGGGTAATCTCAAGAAACTCATTCTTGAGGGTACCACGGGCATATCCGTTAATGGAGCTCGAAACCTCAGGGATCTTTCCAAGCTTGAATATCTGAATCTGATTAGGGTCAAATTGGATGACTCTTTTGTCGACGTACTTATTTCTATGACAAATTTGCGGGAGGTTTATCTTTTCGAAACCGAGCTCAGCGAGGAAGCGGTCAATCGATTGAAAACCGCTCGCCCAAAAATGTTTGTTAATGCAGGTTAGGCTTTTTGGGTTTTGACTTTTCTCTTCCGTTCGGGAAAGCAGCTTTTACAAATTATGCATTCGAGACCGTGGCAGGCATGAGCGGGACAGCGTTCTCTTGCATAATAAATGATCTGCAAATGCAAGGCATTCCATCTCTCCTTTGGAAACAAACGCTTTAAATCCTTTTCGGTTTGAGCAACACTCTTACCATTGCTCAGTTTCCATCTTTGAGCGAGTCTGTGAATGTGCGTGTCCACGGGAAACGCCGGATGGCCAAAAGCTTGTGACATGACCACCGATGCGGTTTTGTGACCAACTCCCGGAAGAGCCTCCAAGGCCTCAAAGGAGGAAGGGACCTTGCCACTGTGTTCGGAAATGAGAATTTTGGAAAGATTCAAAATCGCCAACGCCTTGCGAGGGGCTAAGCCGCATGGTCGCACGATTGCATTAATGGAATCGAGGTCCTGCTTGGCCATTGCTTTCGGATTGGAGGCAAGGGAAAATAATGCAGGAGTCACCAAATTGACTCTGGCATCAGTGCATTGAGCCGACAATAGCACCGCTATGAGCAGGGTGTATTCATCGTAATGGTCCAAGGGTATGGGAGGTTCCGGGTAGAGTTCGTTTAATTTGAGATCAATGAATTCTACACGTTCTCTTTTGTTCATCAAAATCACTTTTCCTTTCGGGGTATGCTTCTTTCCCTTACGAATTCCAAGAGAAGAGGGAAGGAAGGAATGGGCATGTTTCCATGATGATGATTCTTCATTTCGGCAATTGCGACGTCAGGATGTCCGGTTTTTTTAATCATTCTCCAAAAATAGGCGTTTTCCTCATACCTGCCATAGAGCTCAAGCTCACGGTCTCCGGTAATCAAGAGGATCGGTGGAGCATTCCGCCCTAGGTGATGGATTGGAGCGAATTCGTCGACGATCACCCGTTGCCATGGGATCCCTCTTTCCTCACGGATGGTAAAATGGGTTATGGTATGTCCGCTGAAAGGAATCAGCCCGGCAATCCTTTCCGGGTCCAGATCATGGGCTTTGAGATAACGAGAGTCCAAGCCGATCATACTTGCCAGGTAGCCCCCTGCCGAATGCCCGCTTACAAAAATGGAGTCCGGGGAGCCACCGAAGCGATGGACGTTGCGAATCGCCCAAGCCACGACTGCCGCAGCATCTTCTATGTACAAGGGAGCTTTGGCTCTTGGACTTAAGCGGTAGTTTGCAGCGATTACGATGATTCCTTGCTTGCGAAGGGGCAGGGGTATCGAGCGGTGCCCCTTGGTAATTCCCCCGCCATGAAACCAGATGACCGTCGGCAAGTTCTTACCCTTTGCGGGAGCATAGAGGTCGAGCCTGCAACGAGCTTGGCCGTATTCCGAAATTTGGGCTTGCTCATTGTAGGCAACGTCGGAAACGAGCAGGTAGTTCGGGTCAACACCATCAGGACCATCCGCAAAGAAGGCAGGCCATTGGCTTTCCGTCGCCTTGACTTGACCGAGAGCCTTGCGGGCATCTTCGTACCTTTGCGCAAAGATAAGCTCTGAAATTTGTTCCAAAACCTTTCTGGAAACGCTGTTCTCAGGGGAGCGCTTTCTTATCTGGAGCAATTCGGCGGGGAGAGATAAATCGGAAAGTTTTGCGGAGACACCTAATTTTTCACTCAGCTTCTCAATGTATCTGTACCCCAGGGATCGAGTGGGCTCGACCACCGTTCCTTCTCCGTAATCGTTCCAGGTTGCGATTTGCAGGAGCGGAGAATTTTGCCGAAGCGCGAGATTCAACGAATCCTCCCAAGTTTTTCCTTCCAATTCACTGATCGAGCCATAGCTTGAGCCAGCCTTTGCCTGTTCGTAAAAATCACGGTAACCGGGAAAGGCGACGGGAATTACAGGTGTTTTTTGAGATCGGTTCTGATAGAGGCTATCCAATTCGGTCTTCCATTGCCTTTCAGAGATTCTTTTGCCTTCCTTTACGGGTATCCAAGCAAAAGCGGAATCGAATCCCGCCTCCTCCGCCAGATGCGGCAACGCGAAGGTAAGAGGTTCAGGCTCCAAATCCCTAATGGTCTCACCCCACGCCACGCCAGTCAGTTGAAGAGGACCGAAAACCAGAAGAACGGGCTTATCTTCGATTCGATGGTAAGCGGAGTCGGAGAACCAATTCTTCGCCAACCAATTCAAACTCCTTCGCGCCTGGGTCACTGCCTCACTTGGCTCGATTAACTTTTTTTCGATGGCCTGCTTGATCGATCGATCCTCGTAGCATATTGCGAACTTTAGACCTGCCTTTTTTACAATGGAAACGAGAAGCCTGACGTTTTCATGGATCATCGGGTAATCATTGATCGAATCGATGCCATACCAATCGATGATGACTCCATCGATACCAGCCAACTTCATTTGCTGAACTTGGCATTCGAGAACCCACTTGTCCCCCGAATCATAGACCCCGATCAGAGGATAATTATGGGAAGCGATTTCTCGCTTGCCTTCCCATTGAACAAAATTCGGGTCGCAGTGATCCATGGTCCAATGCCAACCCCACTCCTTGCTCTCGGGCTTTGCCGAAAACCAGGGCATGTAATGAACCAAGACCGTTTTTTCATCCATTGCACCAAGGCTATTTAGGCTAGGTAGCAATCCTAAAAAAAGTAAAGTCAGATTCCTATTCATAGATTCATTTCATCCTGTCTCCTTGATTTATGCGAATGCATATTTCGTTTCTCCGTTATGTTTCACTTCTGTTTTACGGTGACATCTTGGAAAATGTTACAAATTACCATTCAGTATCCTAAAAATTTCTTGAATTGTATTGCGGAAAATCATTTTCCCCCCTTCTTACAACTCCTTTTATTCAACCTTACTACCCCAAAATCAGAGTTCGGATAGTCTGTCGTGACTTCCGAGCTTGGCATGGCAGGGGTGTTCGTCAAAAGGAAACAGCCGAAGGATAATGCGAGACAAAACGGCACACCCAGGTCGTGCTTAGGACAATGAAACGTCACAGATGTATGGCGGATTCTATGATAAAGTCTGCTTGGGAGCGTACTTTAGCTTGGATATTAGGGGATAATTCGGAACGCAACTTGCACATGATGAAGTATGAACATTGATCCGGAAAAATTCACTGAGCTTGGAATCTCCGCAATCCGGGAAATGGCGGAGGTGGCCAAAAGGAATGGTCAGCAGGAAGTGGAGGTTTGGCACCTTCTCTTCGCACTTTTGGCTCAGGAAAATGGAATTGTTCCCGCACTCCTCGAGGAAATGGGAATTGGAAGCGCCCCGGTGCAACTATCTTTGCAAAGGGAACTTAAGAACTTGCCCAAAATCGCAGGGGACGTGAACACGGCTCGGTCCTATGCATCTTCGTCTGTGACCGAGGCGGTTGAGAAGGGTCAGAAAATTTCCAAGGATATGCAGGATGATTACGTTAGTACCGAGCACCTTTTGCTGGGATTGACCGCGGTCGGCAAGCCCGCCACCTTCAAGCAATTTCTGAAAAATTTCGAACTTTCCGAAAAGAAAATCAAGGAAACGCTTTCCAACCTCAGAGGGGGACGAAAAGTGACCTCAAAGACACCGGAGAATTCTTTCCGGGCCCTTAAGAAATATGGTATCGACCTGGTTGATCAGGCCAAAGCCGGCAAGCTGGATCCAGTGATTGGGCGTGATGCCGAGATCCGTCGTGTAATCCGCATTCTTTCCCGAAAGACCAAGAATAATCCTGTGCTCATAGGAGAACCAGGTGTCGGTAAGACCGCCATTGTCGAGGGTCTTGCTCAGAGAATCGTCCGAGGGGACGTTCCCGAGGGCCTTAAGGACAAGACCATTTTTACCTTGGAAATGGGTTCGCTCCTCGCCGGGGCGAAATACCGCGGTGAATTCGAGGAACGGCTGAAGGCGGTTCTTGCCGAGGTCAGCAAAGCAGAAGGTAGAATCGTTCTTTTCATAGACGAGATGCACACCATCGTGGGCGCTGGTAAGGCGGAAGGAGCGATTGATGCGGGCAATATGCTAAAGCCAATGCTGGCAAGAGGAGAATTGCATTGTATCGGCGCAACCACTCTCAACGAATATCGTCAGCACATTGAGAAGGATGCCGCCTTGGAGCGTCGCTTCCAAACCGTTCTCGTCGATCAGCCTAACGTCGAGGACACTATTTCCATTTTACGAGGTTTGCGTGAACGCTTTGAGATTCATCACGGAGTCAACATCAGAGATGAAGCGTTGGTTCATGCTGCGGTTCTTTCGAATCGATACATTTCCGATCGTTTTCTTCCCGATAAAGCGATTGATCTGGTGGACGAGGCTTGCGCAATGATTCGCACCGAGCTTGACAGCATGCCTGCCGAACTGGATGAAATCAGTCGTCGCGTTCTTCAGCTGGAGATCGAAGAGACGGCTCTTAAGCAGGAAAAGGACAAATCAAGCAAAGACCGTCTGGAAACTTTGCGCAAGGATCTTGGCAACGCTCGAGACAAGATGGAAACCATCAAAAGGAGATGGGAAAACGAGCGCAAGGGGATCGATGACGTTCGTGTTTTGCGGGAGCAGATCGAATCCATGCGGGCCGAAATGGAGCGAGCCGAACGAGCCTACGACTTGAACTTGGTTGCTGAGCTTAAGCATGGGAAACTTCCCACCTTGGAGGCGGAATTGGAAGTCCTTGAAATGACCGAGAAAAAAGAAGACTCCATTCTGAAGGAGGAAGTGACCTCTGAGGAAATCGCTGACATTGTGGCTCGTTGGACCGGAGTGCCGGTGACCAAGTTGATCGAAGGCGAACGCGAAAAACTCCTTCGTCTGC
>MDTD01188632.1_pt1 | contig 17779 bp, 14 predicted proteins | sample 811221 | NCBI WGS metagenome assembly MDTD01 (sample SAMN05326646, study PRJNA326480) | marine metagenome | isolation source: seawater | place: Pacific Ocean: South West | collected 2011 | reverse complement strand
TAAGACTAAGTACCATCGGCGCAGAAAGGCTTGACTTCCGAGTTCGGAATGGGATCGGGTATAACCCTTTCGCAATAATCACCAGGCAGAGCCTTATACAAACTAATATTTAAAAAGTAAAGGTATCTAAATTAAACAAAATGTGAGAATAAAGTAATAAAATGAATTTTTTTATATATAATTAGTTCTAATGGTAAAAAAAAAAGCAATCATAACAGGCATCTCAGGTCAGGATGGTGCTTATTTAGCTGAATTTCTACTAAACAAAAATTATCAAATAATTGGAACAGATAGACGTTCAGCAAGAGGTAATAATTGGAGATTAAAAAGACTGGGGATAATCGATAAAATTAAATATGAGGAGATGGAACTTAGTGAATTGTATGAAATTGAAAGTATTTTTAAAAAATATAAAGTTGATGAAGTTTATAATCTAGCAGCTCAATCATTTGTAGCTACATCATTTAAAAGTCCGCTTAATACATCTAACATTACTGGCCTAGGTGTTTTAAGAATATTAGAGACAATTAAATCAGTTAATAAAAAAATTAAGTTTTATCAAGCTTCATCTTCTGAGATGTATGGCAAAATTGTTGAAAAAAAACAAAATGAAAAAACTCCATTAAATCCTCAAAGCCCATATGCAATATCTAAAGTATTTGGTCACTACATAACTGACAATTATAGAGAGTCATATGGATTGTTTGCAGTTTCAGGTATCTTATTTAATCATGAGTCACCGTTAAGAGGAGAAGAGTTTGTTACGAGAAAAATTACTTTGGGATTAGTAAAAATTATAAACAATGATTTAAAATGTTTAGAATTAGGTAACATATATGCGAAAAGAGATTGGGGTTATGCTAGAGAATATGTAAAAGCGATGTGGAGCATGCTGCAACAAAAAAAACCGAAGGATTACGTTATCTCAACTGGTAAAACTTATAGCATAAAATATTTTATAAATTTAGCGACAAATTATTTAAATTTAAAAACTAGATGGGTGGGAAAAGGGCTTAATGAAAAATTAATTGACTTGAAAAAAAACAAAGTAATTATAAAAATTAATCCTAAATTATTTAGACCCTCAGAAGTTAATATACTTAAAGGAGATTCATCTCTAGCAAAAAAAGATTTGGGATGGTATCCAAAAACTGCTTTAAAAGAATTAGTTAAAATAATGCTAGATGAAGAAATAAAATATTATAAAAAATAATAATTCTAAAAAAAGCGATATTTAATAATACAATAAAAAGCTGTTATTGCATCTGTAAATCCTATTTTTTTTCCTTCTTGATAAGATCTACCTTTATAACTTATAGGAACCTCATAAAATATCAGCTTTTTTTTTGCTAACTTAATTGTTAGCTCCGGTTCAATACCGAAAGATTTTTCTTTTAGAATGATTTTTTTTAAATGTTCTTTTTTGATTAACTTATATCCTGTTTCCATATCACTCATATTTAAATTTGTAAAAATATTACAAACAAATGTGAGAATTTTATTTGCAAGATAATGCCAAAAGAAATGCAATCTAACCATGTCTCCTCCTAAGAACCTTGAGCCATAAACAACATCAGCATTACTTACCAAAAAAGGTTTTAAAAGCTTTTTATATTCTGAAGGGTCGTATTCTAAGTCTGCATCTTGAATTAAAACAATATCGCCTTTTGCTTTTTCAAATCCTTTTATTAATGCGGAACCCTTTCCCTCATTTTTATCTTTAAAAATGGTTTTGATTATTTCATTTTCCTCAGATAGTTTTGATATTATTTTTCTTGATGAGTCTGTTGACATGTCATCTACTATAATTATTTCACAAATTAGATCTTTTTGTTTTTTAACCTCTGTAATTATTTGTTCTATAGTCTTTTCCTCATTATAACAGGGAATGATTACTGAAATTTTATTATTACTCATTTAATGTAAATAAATTGTTTTAACCTATTATAAATTTTACAAATAAAAAATTTTAAAATTAAAAAAAAATTTAATTTAAAATTTAGTATTTTTAATATAGTTAGATTTTGTTTTAAAATCTCTAAAATATTTCGATTTGATTTACCTCCATACCTCATAGTTACAAGTATTTTATTTAAATAGTAACTGTTAAGCTTATATTTTTGTAAAAATCTATACATCAACTCGATGTCTGAAGCGTTTCCATATTTTAATTTATAATATCCAAATTTTTCGTATATTTTTTTTTTTACAAAAAATGTAGGATGAGGTGGAGACCAACCAGTTTTAAAACTATTTTGAATAAAATTATTTGATTTCCAAAATCTAATAATTTTTTTCTTATCAGACCTCGCAACATAAAGTAAATCACCATAAACTATGTCTACATCGTTATTTTCAAAAATATTTATGACCTCTTTTAAAACATTCTTATCTGTATAAAAATCATCTGAACTTAAAATGGAGATGATTTCACCTTTAGACGCTCGAATTCCTTTATTAAAAGCATCATAAATACCATTATCTCTCTCGGATATTATTCTTAGTTTAATTCCATATTGTTTTGATATTTTAAGCGTGTTATCTTTTGACTTGTTATCTATAATTAAATGTTCATAATTTTGAAAAGTTTGGTTGTTAATAGATTCAATATTAGACTTAATAAATTTCTCACTATTATAAGTTGCTGTTACAATTGTAATTTTCATATTAAGTTATATGTCTAAATTACCTAAAATTTATGACTTATTATAATGTTTGTAAGTCTCTTCTAATTTTTTTAAAATATTTTGTTTAGATACCCAACCGTAAGACTTAGCTAAACTAATATTAAGAAGTTTACGCTTTACACCATTTAAATTTTTTTTTACATTTTTAATTTTTAGTTTTTTGCCTGATATTTTAATTAATATTCTGGCATATTGATTTATAGATCTTTCATATCCAGAACCTATATTAATTAAACTTTCCTTAGTTTTTTTATTTAAGAAAAAAATTATTGCTTCTGCTAGATCATCAACATGCATAATTTCTCTTTTAGGTTTTCCTGTACCCCATACCTCTAAGTGAGTTTTACCTTTTTTAATTGCAGTATCTATTTTTCTTATTAACGCTGGAATAAAATGTGAAGTTTGTAAATTGTAATTATCTTGTTCACCAAAAATATTTGTTGGCATTAAGCAAATATAATTCTTTTTATATTGTTCATTTAGTGATTGACAAAATTTAATACCTGAAATTTTTGCAATAGCATAGGCATCATTTGTGGTTTCTAGCGAACCAGTCATTAAATATTCTTCTTTAATTGGCTGTTTTGAATTTGCTGGATAGATACAACTTGATCCTAGAAATACTAACCGATTAACATTATGCTTAAAAGCAGCATAAATTAAATTATTTTGTATCGTCATATTTTCGTAAATAAACTCAGTTTTAAAGCTTTTGTTAGCGTTTACTCCTCCAACTTTTGCAGCACAAATAATTAAAGCTTTTGGTTTAATTTTGCCAATAAATTTATAAACCTTTTTTTGATCAAGCAAATTTAGTTTTTTTTTACTTATTGTAAGAATTTTTTTAAACCCTTTTTCTTTTAATTTTTTAAAGACCGATCCACCTACTAATCCATTGTGACCAGCTAAAAATATTTTGTCATTTTTTTTTATAAACACTTTTGATTTGTTCATTAAAATATATTTTTAATAATAATTTACACTTATGATAATTATGTATTTTTAAATAAATTATATTTAAGTATTGAATATATCGCTCTCAAACCATCAAAGTAAACTATTTTTTTACCCTCAGCATGGGTTCTCCCAAAATAATCAATTGGTACTTCATAAATTTTAATACCTTGTCTTGACACTTTGGCAGTTATTTCTGGACAAAAACAAAATCCATCTTCGCGCAAATTTATTTTATTTAATATTTCAGACTTAAAAACTTTGTAGCACGTATGGCAATCAGTAAGATTTTGCTTATTTAATAAATTTGACAAAAAAGTTAAAAATAAATTTGCGAAATATCTTATTTTGAAGTCAAAGGTTTTTGGCCTTGTTCTTGATCCACCAGGTAAAACTCTTGATCCATAAACAACAGAGGCTTGACCTTTTAAAATTGGGTCAATAAGTTTTTGATAATCCTCAGGGTTATATTCAAGATCTGCATCTTGTACAATAACAATTTCACCAGATGAAGATTTGATTCCTTCTCTGCAGGAAAAACCTTTTCCCATATTTTTTTTATTATTTATTAATTTTGTGTACAATTCATTACATTCATTTTCTAATATTTTTTTTGTGTTATCTTCGGAATGATCATTTATAACTATTATTTCTTTATCTATATTTTTTATTTTATTTATTCTTGTCAATATTTCTTTGATGAACTTTTCTTCATTATATACAGGTATTATTACTGTGACTAACATTAATTCACATTAATATTTTTATGAACAAAATATATATTTCTAATAGATAAAAAATTATTCCTATTTGTTCTTGCAACAAAATTTGCATTTATTTTTTTATATAATTTTAGCATCTTATTTTTTTTAATATCATAGATATAAGGATTATAATCTTTCAAAATTCTTATTACATTATTAAAATATTCTTTATTATATTCTAATAATAATATGGGTTTATAATTCTTTAATGTCTTCTTTAACCCTCTCAATACAAATTCATCATAACCCTCAGTATCAATTTTTATAAAGTGCGGTTTAATTTTTAGATTTAAATCATCAAATCTTTTACAAATTATTTCTTTTTTTTTTATTTTTATTTTACTAAGTAATTTTGGGAAAGTCATTTTAATGCTATTAACTAAATATTTTCTGTCAAAACTGCAAAAATAATGAATACAATCTGAATTATGATAAGGCATATACATAATTTTTCGTTTATTTGAATTTCCAAGAGCAATATTTTTAATCACAATATTTTTATCTTTTTTTAGGTTTTTTTTTAAAAATTTTTTAAATAAAAAATTATTTGGTTCAAAAGCGTAAATTTTATTATTAAAACCAAGTTTTCTAAAACCTAATGATGAAATTCCAAGACTAGCTCCAATATCTAGAATGATATTATTTTTTTTATTTTTGCATAGTAATTTCATACCATAGAAATCTTTTTCGTGAGGTAAAAAAAATTTTAATAAATGAATATTATTATAAATTAACAAATTTATTTTATAGTTACTCTCTATATATCTAATTAATTTATATTTTATTGTTTTAAATCTTTTAAAAAACATATAAGAAAATTCTTAAATAAATAAACATTGATATTAATATAATGATAGAAGTTTTTATTTATGGTTATATAACCTCTGTCCACATTTATATATGTGGATATTTATTTTTCTATAGTATTGTTGATAAAAAAGTTGCTAATAACAGTAATTTTTTTGAGCTTTTTTTTTGGGGAGCATTTGTTTTATGTTTTATAGCTTTATTTACCAATTTCTTTTTAAGTTTAAATAAAACATTTAATACCATATTACTTTTTTTACCCTTTGTATTATTTTTATTTTTTTTTAATAGAAAAATTATCAAAGATATTTTTTTATTATCAATACCTATTTCATTACTATTTGTTTTAACAATAGCATTTGATGGAACATATAGACCAGACGCAGGCTCATATCATTTGCCGTTTATTAGTATTTTAAACGAAAATAAAATATTGATTGGTATAAATAATATTCATTTTAGATTTGGACATACTTCAATCATTCAATATTTTTCGTCGATTTATAATAATTATATTTTTGATGAAAAAGGGATATTAATACCTTTGGGTCTGATATTTTGTAATTTTATTGGATACTGTTTAAAAGAACTGTATAATATTAGAAATAGTAAAGAACATAAAATATTAGTATTTTTATTTCTTTCTTTTGTGTTGTTTAGAGTAAATAGGTATAGTGACTTCGGCAATGATGCCCCAGCAAATTTGATTTTTTTCTATTTGATACTCGAAAGTGTAAAAAATAATGATAATTTGCTAAAAATTAAAAAAACTGTATTTGCATCTACTTTTATTTTTTTAAATAAAGTCACTTTATTATTAGCGTTTTTAGTTCCAATTTATTTTATTTTAAAAACAAAAAATTTAAAAAATATAATAAATAAAGTTAGTTTCCTGTCTCTAGTTTTTATTTTGTTATATAGTGGAAAAAATATTTTAGTATCTGGATGTGTAATTTTCCCAATAGAACAAACCTGCTTAAAAAATTTATACTGGTATGATAAAGATAGTAATCGGGGTAGTAATGCTTTAAATGCGAGACTTGAGAACGAAGCATGGACAAAAGGTTGGGTTAATCAAACTGATGAAAAGAAACCGTATAAAATTTATTTAGAGGATTATAATTGGATAAATACGTGGATCAAATCTGAAGGAAAGAAAATTTCAAAAAAAATATTACCTTTTATTTCATTTATATTTCTAATTCTAATATTCTTAATATTTTATGAAATAAAAAATAAAACTAGCGTTAAATTAAAACAAAAAGAGCAAAGTGATTTATTTATTTGTTTAATAATTTGTATTCTTGGTTCTGTACTATGGTTTTTAAAATTCCCTGTATTTAGATATGGTTATGGTTATTTGGCATCAACATTTGGAATTATAATTGTTATATTTGTTAAAAATTTTGAATTTTTTCGAAATGAATTGAATATAAAAAAATATGCAAAATATTTATCAGTATTTATGTTATCAATTTTATTCTTAAAAAATTCAATTAGGATCTATGATGGCTATATAAGTGAATCATATATTTGGCCTAATATATACGAAAGTGGTAAACTTTATGAGAAAAAAATTAATTTGCCTATAAAAAAAAATAATCAGATTATTTTTTATAAATCAGCCAGTGAAGAATGCTATTATAGTAAAAGCCCTTGTACTCATTTTTATAATGGGGATGATTTTACTCTGAACGAAATAATGAATGAAAATAAGTTTGGTTATACTATTTATTACTTTATGAAATAAGCTTAAATTAAGGTATTAAGTTAAGCAATATTTAATTAAATTTTAATGAAAAAAGAAAATTTTATTTTTCTATCTAATGCAACAGGTGGAATAAAAACATTTGAGGACAACCTAATAGAATTTTTTGCAAATAAAGAAATTCCAAGCATCTTAGTAAATAAAAAAAATGTAAAACAAAAAAAATATGTAAAGTTTTATAAATGCAATATTTTACGTGAATTCTTTAAATTTATAAAAATTTTAATAATATTAAAAAAAAAAAGTGCAAATAAGAAGAATATTTTTATAATAAGTAATCCAACAATATTTGCTATTTATTTTTTATTTATCAATATAATTTTTAAACAACCCAGAATAATTTTTTTTTTTCATAGTCATTTAACTAAAATTGATTTTTTACAAATATTGTCTGGAATTTTTAGCTCTTTCTTTTCAATATTTATATATAAAACTATTTTTGTATCAAATTTTACAAAAAAGTGGTGGAACTTATATTTTCCGTTTACTAGGCTATCAAACAATTTTGTACAATATAATAAAGTACCGAAACCAGAGAAAGAATTTAAAAAAGATTACAAAAAGATAAAAATAGGTTTTGTAGGAAGATTAAATCATGAAAAAGGTCTTAAAGAATTTTTGAATATATCCAATTTTTTAAACAGTAAAAATATAAAATTTTTTATATTTGGGGATGGGCCAATAAAAATTGATAGAAAAAAATTCAATAATATAAATTTATTTAAATGGACCAAAAAAGAGATTATTTACAGGAAAATAAATATACTGATGGTAACTAGCAAAATAGAGAACTGTCCTTTAAATGTTTTGGAAGCCAAAAGTTATGGAATTCCTACAATCACTATTTCGGACGGAGGAATTAAAGAAATAATAAAAAATAATCGAGACGGAATTATATTAAAGAGAAATATCACAAGGAAAAAATTGTTAGAAAATATTAATATGATATTTAATAACTACAAAAAATTTGAAAAAAATTGTTTACACGAATCAAAAAAATTTTATTTAGAAAATTATAAAAAAAAGTTTTTCATTTAATCTATGCTAAAATATATTGCATTTATTAATTATTATTATTAATTTCCTTATGTATTATAAAATTAACAATAAACAATTCAGTAAAGGCAATTATAAAGCCACCATTGAGATAACCTGCACCTCTAAAAATCTGAACAAAAAATAATGAAATAACAAATATTTCATATTCTGAAATTTTATTTTTCCTTATAAAATTTATGAATAAAGGAATTAGTATGAGAGTTAAAAAACCAAACTCGATTATTAATTTAAATAAATTTCCAAGAGCATCTTTATAGTTTAATTTCCATATCAACAAATCCATATGAAGATTATTTAATTTTCTTTGCTTGAAATAATCTTCTGTTGCTTTAACAGTTCCATCATATCCCCATCCTAAAGGCTTATTCTTAAGAGTTTTTAATGATAAAATAATTGATCTTTCATATATCTTAGATGTCAAAGATCCATTAACTCTTTTTAGTTTTTCATTTTTAATATCTTCAATATTAATATGTTTATATTTTTTATTACAATCACTACCGATTAATTGAATTATAAAAAAAAGTGATGAAGTAATTATTAAAAAAAATTTAAAATAATTATTTTTAGTAAAAATAATAAAAATAATTGAACACAAAATATAGCCTAAAAGAAAAGTAGTACTTAAATTAAAAATGTTTATCAGTAGACTAAAAACTACAAGAATTAACAATAAATAATCTTTTTTTTTAAAAAAATAATAGAATGAAGACATTATTGCACCGATATTGATCATAGCTAAATGTGAATTCTCTGAAAAAAACGCTGCAGATAACGAAAAATTTTTTAAAAATGGGACATAGTTAAAAAGGTTATTGCTACAAGAGCCAGTATCTACTTTATGATCTAATACTAAAGAAAAAATTAATAATAAAATAAAATAAATTTTTAAAATTAAAATGAAATTATCTTTAATAAAATCTCTATGTATCAAATAAGTAAATATAACTATAGACAAGAAAATAATAGCTAAAAGGTCTCGATAAAGCAGCTCTTGATTATAGTATAAGTTTATAAAAATATAATGAAGGATTAAAATGGAAGGTATTAATATAAAATTTAGAATATTTAATTCCTTTAATTTTTTAAAATCTAAAAATGAAATTATGAATGGAATTAAAATAAAATATCTAAATAAATTATATTCAAAAATATTATAACTCCAAAGAAAAATAAAACATATAAAAGAAAAAATAATTATTTTATCTTTTGTAATTAGAAATGTATTCATATTTAAAGTACAAAAAAAAACTTAGTATAAGGAAAATAAAAATAGAATTCCAATTGTTAAAGAAACTCCCAGTGGTTGTTATTGGCCATAAATACATTATTAGACCAGCAAGTAAAATTAAGTATTTTTGAATTTCTAAACTTTTAGAATTTTTTTTTAGGTAATATATATACAAAAATTTTAAATATTCAAAAATACAATATAAGAAAGTCAAAAATAAAACTAAAAATCCTATAAGACCAGTTTCAGTTAAAAATTGAAGATAATAATTATGAGGATGTGTAGAACAATAATCAGTATTTGATTTTATTTTATTTATTTCTTCTTTAAACTTACTATTATTGAGTTTACATGTTTCTCGAAAAGATTTTACACCTGAACCAATTAATTTGTTATCAAGAAAATTATTATATGCTGAGTTAAACAAGCCAATGTGCTCTGGAAAAAAAATTACTTTTTCATCTTCTATCAAGATCAGATGATTTTTTAATTGATTTATATATCTGTCATAAATCGTATTATTTATATTTAATATAACAAAACCTAAAATTAAAAATGTGGTTATTATTGTTATATTTCTTTTAATAGAAAAGATTACAGGCATAATTAGAAGACAAAATAAGATACTTAAAAAAAAAGCTGACCTTTCTCCGCTTAAAAATATAATTGGTATGATTAATAGAATTATAGTTATGTTAAAAATTTTAATTAAATTAAAATTTTTGTTATGGAGGTATAGAAAGAAAATAATTGGTAAGAATTTAGATAAAAAAGAACCTAAAACAAGCTCATCATAAAAAAGTCCAGATAATCTATCTGGTCTTAATTTTTTAAAGCCCAATAAATTCTCTCCAAAAACAAACTGAAAATAACCATCTACAATAACAATTAAAAGACATAATATTAACGCTATATTAAAATTAACAATAAATTTTTTATAATTTCTAGCTAGATAAATAAAAGCATATGCAAAAAAAATAAATCTAAAAAATGAAACACTTGGTTTAAATGATAGAAATCTATAATCTGAAATTATGGATGTGATTAATATATATAACCAAAAAAATATAAGAACATTTAAAAAAAAAATATTTTTGTGCTTTTCTCTATTTGATACAATTATAAAGTATATATATGATACTGCTAATATACTTACTATTGTATCTGATAAAAATGGGCCCGATACTTGAGCAAAAGGAAGGGCGAAAATTAAAGCTGATGATATATAAAAGTATTTATTAATATATTCTGATTTATTTGACATATATGAACTATTTATACCATTTATTAATAAGTATCTTTTTAATTAGCACAATCAATTATGTACAGTACAAATTTAATTTTCTATTAGATATTCAACAAAAACATAAGATAAATTTTAGCTACAAAATTCCATTATCTGGAGGTGTGTATATAGTATTTTCTTTAATATTATTTAAAAATATTTTTAGTTCAAATTTTGAAGTTATATTAATATTTTGCTTGATATCTTTTTTTATTCTTGGTTTCTTTTCTGATACTAAACCAAATTTTAAACCCTTTCTCAGACTTTTCTTACAATTATTACTAATTTTTATATTCTTATTTTTAACCGATTTGAGTATTGATAATACAACTATTTTTTTTATAGATAAATTTATTACAAACAATTTTTTTAATATAATATTTACCGCAATTTGTATTGTTGTTTTTTTAAATGGATCAAATTTTATCGATGGTGTTAATGCAAACTTAATAGGTTATAACATTATAGTATTATTTTTTTTAAATAATTATAATAATGATTATAACTTATACTTTTTATTAATTACTTTTTCTACTTTCTATATTTTTAATATTTTTGGGAAATGTTTTTTAGGTGATAATGGCGTATATATAATTTCAATTTTGATTAGCTATTTAACAATAGACATAATCAATTCCAATGAATTAAATCCGTTAATTGCCTTAAATTTACTTTGGTACCCTGCTTTTGAAAATCTATTTTCAATCGTAAGAAGGCAGATTTATAAAACAAAAATAGATAAAGCAGATAAAAAGCACTTGCACACTTTATTATTTTTATGGATAAGAAAATTTAAATTTAATTTAATTATTTCTAACTCATTAACTGGAATTACGTTAAATATTTTTAATTTTGTATCTTTATACTTAAGTATGCAATTTATTAATAATAATCAAATGCTAATTAGTATTTTGATTTTAAATGTAACTGTCTATTTAATAACTTATTTTAAATTGTTAAGTCTTTTACCAATTGAATTAGACTCCAAAAAATAAATAAAAAAAATTGATAAAATAATTGATAGAATAAATAAATAAGAATCCTTGGGTGCATATCCAAAGTTAAATAACCTATAAACTATATAATGTGAGAGAAAAGAAACATAATAAATATTTTTATTTGAAATATTGTAAATTTTTTTTTCCAAAAAAGAAAAAATTACCAAAATTATAAAAGAGCATAATAAAAGGAATATTACACTTCCAGTATAGTATAGAAATGAAAATATACCTGGTAATGTATTACCTTTTATAAATGTTTTTTTTATGAAAAAATTTGGTTTTTTATTTTCTAAATTAAAATTACTTTCATAGAATGTATTACTTATTTTGCTTTTTTTTTCTTTAAATGAATTAAAGAATAATGGAAAACCTAAATTATCAGAATTTGATACATTGATTAATGAATCTATTCCTATCCAACGGTTAATAATTATAAATGTAGTCATTCTTTTCCCACTTATTTCTCCTTTATCGATTTCATTTAATTGAAAATCAAATTTTTTTGCGTTTTTTAAGTTATTTGTATCCTCTTTTGACTTATCATTTAAGGTTTCTTGTTTAAGAGAATTTTGAAATTCTTTTAAATAATTAGCCCTTATTTCATTAGCTGTAAGGGCAGACAATAAGGAAAAAGATAAATAAACAAGTATTATTATAAAAGATATAAGCAAGTTAAAATTTAGTTTTTTTTCGTAAAATACATAAGAATAAATAATTGGTAGACCAAACAATAACATTGATCTACTTAACATTGATAAATTTGACACAAATAACTCAAAAAATATGATTAGGAAGACGAAAATTGAAATTTTTTTTTCTTTAAAAAAATTGTTGTTTAAGAGAAAACAACTAAAAGTCGTAAGTCCATATAATATTAACCATTTAAATGAGTTAATAAATATTAAATTATAATTATTATCAAAAATTAAACCTTTAACGTAAATTTTTAAATTAACATTAATTAATGCAATTATTAAAAATAAAAATATGAAAGAAAATAAAGTTTTTTTTATATTTTTAGAATATAAGTAAGCTAAATAACTGCTCTTTTCAACACGATCAAATTTGTTGTAATAAAATATTTTTTTTGCAAAATAATTTGCAATTATTAATACTAAAAAAAGATATATTGAAATTAATAATACACTATCAATATTTGATGATCTCAAAGAACCAGAGTCAAATATATATCCATTATTAAAAACCAAACTAAGATTATATTTAAACCAAAATCCCATAAAAAGATAAAATGCCAAAAAAAATGAGAAGAATGAAGAACTAAAAGATGTAAGATAATAAGTTAAGAATAAAATAGATATGTTAAATCCTATAAATAGATATTTAGATCCATAATAATATTGCATAGAGTATGCAGAAAAAATTATACAAATTATTATTAAAAAAATTCTCGAAAAATTAACAAAATTAATCATATTTTAGAGAGTAACAGAAATAAGATATAATCGCGGACAAAAAATATGCAAATGATATCCCGCTAATATTGTTAATCTCATACAAAACAAAAATTAAAGGGAAAATTGAAGAGCTATAAAGAATATCTCTTTTAAATATTTTTTCTTTTTTGCTAAAGAATTGAAACAAAGATTTATGTCTTTTTCTGAGTGAAACCAACATTATTAAAGTGCCAATCAAAGATAATATAATTGTGTCTAAAATAAATTTATCCAAATCAAAAAAATTATTATTATTTAAAAAAATATAAGAGATTATAATTATTAAGAATATTATTATAAAGAATACTTGTTCATACTTTTGAAATATTTTTTTTAGTTTTTTTTGTCTTAATATGGTTTGACCCAAAATATTATTAAAGAATGTTCCTGGAAATGAAGCAACAGAAAATATTGCAAAAATAAGACCAGCCAACTCTTTGTTTGTTAAAAATAAGATTGAATACCTCCAAAATAAGATTGACATAGAACTAAATAATGTTGAAAGGAAAGAAAATAAGTTCTCATAAAAAAATCTGAATTTATATTTAATTTTAAAAATTAACTTTAAATTAAAAAAATATAATGAAGGCAAAAAACCTAAGATGAAATAAATGTAAAATAATGTATTAAGCGAATTTTTATTAAAAAATAAAAGATAACTTAAGAAAGTATAAAATATTATTAAAAAAAATATGTAAATTTTCATTAAGAAATTTAGATTATACTTTTCTATATAAACTAGTGTTATTTCATTTATCCAAAAAATTAGTATGAGTAAAATTAAATTAAAGTGAAAATTTTCCTCTATAAATTGAATATCTTTAACTAAAAATTGGTAAATTATTATAATTAAAGAAGAAACAATTAATCTAAAAAAAACAAAGTTTTCAAAATTTTTATCATCTTTTTCGTTTAATAGAATTATCCTACTATTAGATGAAAATATTTGTAAAATAAATATAATAGATCCTTGTATAATGCCAATTTCGGCAGATATTTTAGGATCTATTAATGAAAACATGACTACTAAAAATGGTATTAAAAAAGTGTTTAAACCATTGGCAACAGCGATATTAAAAAAATTAATATCTAATTTTGATAATTTAATAAAATTTAATTTTTGTGCTAACTTTTTATATTTGCTCTCAGAAGTTTTAATATTGTAGGAATTTTTAAATTTATTTTGTACAATCTTTCTATTATTTACTGAAACATCTTTAGTTTTAACAATATAATTCATTTTTTTTGCAACCGAATCAATATTAGGTTTAGAAAAAAAAAGTAGTTTTGAAATTTTTTTTGGATATTTGATATTTGAATTTACTAAACTTTTTGTCCCAACGCTTAACGACTCTAATACTGATAAACTAAGAATTTCTGATTTTGACATCAAAATATTCAAAAAACTCTCTGATAATTTTTTAAATTTTAAATTTGTATCAAATATAGGTTTATAAATTAAAACTTTTTTTTTAAAATTTGATTCCTTTATTATATTTTGTATTTTCTTTTTATAATTTGCATCATCTTCAATTCCATAAATAATTAATTTCCATTTTGAATTTAATTTTGCTTTTATAAATGCATTTACAATTAAATCTAAATTCTTATGTGGACTAAAACGGCCGAAATAAGATATGTGCGGTTTATTTTTTTTTTCAACCTTAAAAGGGGAATTAAATGGGTTTGGTATGACAGTTATATTTACATTCTTAAAATATTTGTAAATAGATTTTTTCTCTTCATTGGTAACCGCAATAAAATGAGATTTGTTTAATAAAAATTTGTAAACGAATAATACAATTAATTTTAAATTATAGCTTAAAAATGATTTGGCTTTAATTGCTTCATCGAGCAACATTCCATGCGGTTGTATAATAAGTGGTATACCTAATTGCTTACTGGATAAAATAAATATTAAATGTATTGGTCGCCACAATCCATGTATATGAACAATGTCGGGCTGATTATATTTTAAATACTGATAAGTTTCAGATCTAAAATTAAATAGTTTTTTATAAATATTTACTGTATTTAATTTATTTCTTAATTTAGCTAATAATGACTTGTTAGAGTTATGTTTACTTTGCGTAATTATTTTTGAGTTCTGAAGACTTTTATAACTTGTTAAAATATTTGTTATACTAACAATACTGTTATTTTTTTCAGAAAGCTCCTCTATTACATGAAAAATTTTCATCTGGATATAATCCAATTTTCTAAAACTAAGAAATCCATATTAGTTCTCAAAAAACAGTTATAGGCCTCTTCTGGATTTTGAACTATAGGTTCATTTTCGTTAAATGATGTATTCAATAATAATGGAATGCCAGTTTTTTTATAAAATTCATTAATCAAATTATAAAAATGTGGGTTTTCCTCTTTTTTTACAGTCTGAACTCTACATGTATTATCAACGTGTACAACAGCAGGAATTATATTTTTAACATTGTCTCTAGCTTTTACAACATTCAGCATAAAGGGTGAATGGTAATTCATATCAAAAAAATTTTCTTTTTTTTCTAATAATACCGATGGAGCAAATGGTCTGAAACTCTCTCGAAATTTAATTTTCTGATTTAAAATTTGTTTCATATTTGGATTTCTTGGATCAGCTAAAATTGATCTATTTCCTAGAGCTCTAGGCCCCCATTCACACTTACCCTTAAACCATCCAGCAACTTGATTTTTTGAAATTCTATCAGCCACTTCTTCGTATAAGTCTTCATCATTTAATTTATTAAAAGAGAATTTTTTATTATCTGATTTTTTTTGTATTAATTTTTTTTCTATATAATTATTAGAGTATGAACTTCCTAAGTAACAATTGCTTTGAATGTTTAATTTTTTTTGAGTAAGAACATTAAAATGATAAGCTGCAGAACCTAGTGAGCCACCAGCATCTCCTGCATTCGGCTGTATAAATACATTTTTGAATTTAGTCTTTTCCTTTATCAAACCATTAAATTTAGAATTTAAAGCGCAGCCACCAGCTAAACTTAAATTTTCAGATTTTGTTTGATTGTAAAGTTGATCAAGAATTGAAAAAACTACATTTTCAAAACTTTTTTGTAATGAGCAAGCAATGTCGAAATGTTTTTTATCTATTTCTGCATTAGGCAATCTTTCTTTACCCAAAAGCTCAAAAATTTTTTCTGAGTATAAATTAGGAAATACTGGTTTACCATTAGTGAAATTATATGAAAAATAAGGATTGGTGTGATGGCTAAAATATTTTAAATTTAAAATAAATAAATTATTTTCATCATACTTAATTAATTTACTAAATTCATCCATGTATACTGGTTCACCATAAGAAGCTAGACCCATCACTTTGTATTCATCACCATAATTTTTAAATCCCAAAAACTGTGTTATTGCCTGATATAAAACACCAATAGAATGAGGAAAATAAACTTTTTTCAAATTTTGGATCTCATTATTAGTACACATAAAAGATTGCGTACTACAAAAATCTCCAAAACCATCTATTGTTAAACCAGCAGAGTTATCAAATCCTGAAAAATAATATGCTGACGCTATATGACTTTTATGATGTTCAATATTAATAACTTTTCCTCTAAAATTTTTAGATTTTAAATATTTATTAAATTCACTTTCAATAAATAATTTATTTTTAAAATTTAAGATTTTTTTAATCGTTGCTCTAGATGCAAAATTTTTAAGACTATATATTACTTTTTCTTTAATATTGGAACTTGGTGAATAATTAACAGTTATGTATTCAACATCACTAAGATTTTTATTTATCTGTTTTAAACAAAAATCTATAGAGTTAAAAGGAAATCCAGCATAGTGCTTAATTCTAATAAATCTTTCCTCTTCTATTGCGGCCTCTAATTTTCCATCAACTATAATACATGCTGAAGTGTCTGCGTGGTTTAAATTAAGACCTAAAATAATCATTTTAGCGATTTTAGCAATTTAAGTTAATCATTAAATTAAATTTTTTGTAAACCTTAATTTATAAAAATTATTTTTTGTAATTATTCTTATAATATAAATACATTCTATTACAGTCATTTAATATTACATTAAATTTAGTAAACTTAAATTTTTTAAAACTATTTTTAAAGATTGACGTATTTGATACTACGCATCTTGGATCACCAATACGAGGTTTCATATACTTAATATTTATATTTATTTTATATCTCTTAGCATATCTAGTTATAAAATCTTTTACAGAAGTTTTTTGTCCTGTACCACAATTGATTATAGAAGATTTTTTTTTAATCAAAGACATGTAAATAATTCTACAAATATCATTGACATGAATATAATCTCTTACAGGAGTTTCTTGAAAATTTTTTTTTGATGACTTATTTGCTAAAAAGAATTTTTTTTTTTGATAAAAATGTTTAATTATTGAAAAAAAAAGTGATCTTCTTTTATAAAAATATGGATAAAAATCTTTATCAATTCCAGCTATATTAAAAAATCTTAAAATAGTATAGTTTAATTTTTTTTTTCTAGTTATAAACTTCTCAACTAAATATTTAAATTTTCCATATGGATTTATTGGTTTGGCAATTTGAGATTCCGAACAAAAACAATTAGTTACATCTCCATATATAGCCGCAGAACTTGCAAATATAAATTTTTTAATTTTATGCTTTGATGCAATTTTAATTAAATTTATTGATGCTACTAAATTATTTGATTTATACTCCTTTTTAAAGTGATAACTTTCAAAAGCATCAATTTTTGCAGCTAAATGAATTATCGTATCAATCTTATTCTCCAAT
>MDTD01129625.1_pt1 | contig 17779 bp, 13 predicted proteins | sample 811221 | NCBI WGS metagenome assembly MDTD01 (sample SAMN05326646, study PRJNA326480) | marine metagenome | isolation source: seawater | place: Pacific Ocean: South West | collected 2011 | reverse complement strand
GACGGGCTCGATCCCGTCGCGGGCACCTGGGACCGGGGGGGCGGATCGCCGTTCGCGCAGGCGCTCGCCGCAGAGGCCCTGCTCCGGTACGCGCGCCTCCGCGCCGCGGACCCGAGCGAGAGCGCGCAGGCCCGACGGGCGGGCGAGGCGACCCTCGCCGCCCTCGCGGTCGTCGAGGGCAGCGAGCGCGCGCCGTGGGGTGACCCCGCGACCGCGTCGGCGTGCGTCAACGCCCTCGCCGCCCTCGACCCGGGCACCATCGAACGGTCCGCGGAGCTGCGGGGCCTGCGCGAACGCTGCCTTCCCGTTGTCGACGGCGCCTACAGCGCGTCGGAGGGATTCGACCCCCTGCTCCCCGCGACCGCGAAGGGCGTGGTGGCGCGCGCGCTGGTCGCCCTCGCGGGCTTCGAGCCCTGGAACCGGGAGGCTCACCTCATGCGCGCCGACGCCGCGATCCGAGCCGCCTTCCGCGACACGCCCGCATCCGCCCTGCTGAGCCTGATGCCCGACCTCGCCTGGGCGGACCTGGCGCTCGCGGCCCAGACGGGCATCGACCCGCCCTCGGCGCCCGCGCTCCGCGCCCTGCGCACGCGGCTGCTCGATCTCCAGCTCAACGACGCGGACCTGTCGGACATGGACCGCGACCTCGCGGGCGGGTTCGTCCTCGACGCGGGGGGCAGCCCCCTCCCGACCTGGCAGAGCGCCCGCCCCGTCGCGCTGCTGGGGACGATGCTGGGGGAGCCCAGCCTGACGCGCGGGACTCTGGGCTCGGGCGAGGTCGTCGCCAACCTCATCGACCTGAGCGAATCGCTCCGGTTCCTCGCGCAGCTCACCGCGGGGGAGCGTGTCGCGCACATGTACGCGGATCCGGCGGTCGCGGTCGGAGGCGTGCGCACGGCGCTGTGGGACCAGTCGATGCCGCTGACCGCCTCCGCGCTGGGGCTCCTCGCGGTCACCGAATCGCTCGAGAGTTTCGAGGCGGTCGCGGGGCGGAACGGTGCCGCCGCGGGGCGGCCCTGAGGGCCGCGACGGGCCGGCGCCGGCGCGTCGGAATCGGGGTCTCCCCGGCTCGGTTTGCGCGCGCGTTGAGCCTATAATTTTCGCGGTTTCGCGGGGTCATCGGTGTGCGCCGAAACAGCCCTGAGCGAGCCCGATCCGCACCGGCGGACGGGGCGCGACGCGGAGCCGTTCCGACCGCACACACTGGCCCGCGCTCGGGGCCAGATGCCCCTCGAGCAGCGGGCCCTTCCCGCGGAGTTGACAGTCCATGGCCGACGGTGATCTCCCCCGCGATCCCAGCGAATCCGATGCCCAGCCCGGCCCCGACGGCGCGCCCGAGAACACGGGCGCCGAGACCGGCTCGCCCGATGTCGGGGCGGGGCGCCTGATCGACATCAAGATCGAGAACGAGTTGCAGGACTCGTACCTCACCTACGCGATGAGCACGATCATGGACCGGGCGCTGCCCGATGTCCGCGACGGGCTCAAGCCCAGCCAGCGGCGCATCCTCGTCGCGATGAACGACCTCAAGCTCCGTCCGGGAAAGAAGCACCTGAAGTGCGCCAAGATCTGCGGCGACACCTCGGGCAACTACCACCCGCACGGCGAGTCGGTGATCTATCCCACGATGGTCGGCATGGCGCAGGCGTGGAAGATGCGCGTCCCGCTCGTCGATCCGCAGGGCAACTTCGGGTCGATCGACGGCGACCCCCCCGCCGCGATGCGGTACACCGAGGCGCGCCTGCACCAGGCGGCGCTGGACATGCTCGCGGACCTGGACCTCGACACCGTGGATGTGCAGGCGAACTACGACGACCGCCTGACCGAGCCCGTGGTGCTGCCCGGCAAGTTCCCCAACCTGCTGATCAACGGGGGCATGGGCATCGCGGTCGGCATGGCGACGAGCCTGCCCCCCCACAACCCGCGCGAGATCTTCGACGCGATCGTGCGCACCGTGGACAACCCCGACATCTCGCTCCTGGAACTGATGACCGATGTCACCGATGAGGACGGGAACACCGTCTACGAGGGTGTCAAGGGGCCCGACTTCCCCACGGGGGGCGTGATCCAGGGGCGCCGGGGCATCCTCGAGGCCTACGAGCACGGGCGCGGGCGCGTCACGGTCCGCGGAGAGGTCCACACCGAGGAGCTCAAGAACGGGCGGCAGCAACTCGTCATCGACTCGATCCCCTACAGCCTCGTGCAGAACACGCTGGTCGAGAAGATCGTCGAGGCGGTCAAGGACGATCGGCTCAAGGACATCAGCGATGTCCGAAACGAATCGGGGCGCAACGCGCGCAGCCGCATCGTCGTCGAGCTCAAGAAGGGCGCCGACCCCGCGGTGGTGGAGAACCAGCTCTATCAGCACACGCCCCTGCAGCAGACCTTCAGCATCATCAACATCGCGCTGGTGAACCGCCAGCCGCGCACGCTGGGGCTCAAGGAGCTCATCCAGCTCTACATCGACCACCGCTACGAGGTGATCAGGCGGCGCACGGCGTACCTGCTCCGCGAGGCGAAGAAGCGGGCCCATGTCCTGGAGGGCATGATCTACGCGGTGTGCGACATCGACGAGGTGATCGCGCTGATCCGCTCGAGCAGCACGCGGGCCGAGGCGATCGAGAAGCTGATGGCGCGCCGGTACCGGATCCCCGCGAGCCACGAGCATTTCGCGAAGCTCCCGGAGCGCATGGTCAAGCGGCTCGAGCTCGCGGAAGCCGCGGGCGGGATCGCGCTGACGCGCGTGCAGGCGGAGCAGATCGGGTCGATGCGCCTGATCCAGCTCGTCGGGCTGGAGATCGAGCGGCTCATCAAGGACTACAACGAGATCGTCGCGCAGATCGAGGACTACGAGGCGATCCTCGGAGACGACGGGCGCGTGTTCACGATCATCAAGGACGACTGCGCCGAGATGAAGGCCCGCTACGGCGCGGGCGACTACGGCAAACGCCAGACCGACATCGAGGAGGGCGCGGGCGACATCGACATCGAGGCGCTGATCCGCGAGGAAGAGGTCGCGGTCACGATCACGCGCGGCGGGTTCGTCAAGCGCGTCCCGCTGTCGACCTACCAGGCGCAGGGCCGGGGCGGCAAGGGCATCCGCGCCTCGGGCGGGGGCGAGGAGGATGTCGTCAGCGACCTGTTCGTCGCTTCCACGCACGACGACCTGCTCTGCTTCACCGACCAGGGTCGCGTGTTCAAGATCAAGGTGTACGAGCTGCCCGAGCTGAGCCGCACGAGCCGGGGGCGGGCGATCCAGAACTACATCCAGCTCCGCAAGGGGGAGCGGACCTACGCGTACCGCGCCGTGAAGAACTTCGAGAGCGGGAGCGAGCACCTGCTGTTCATCAGCCGGGGGGGCATCGTGAAGCGCACGCCGCTCAAGGCGTACGCGAATGTGAACAAGAGCGGGCTGATCGCGGTGGGTCTCAAGGAGGGCGACTCGCTGTTCGATGTCCGCCTGACCAGCGGGAACGACGACATCATCCTGGTCACCAGCGCCGGGATGGCGATCCGCTTCAACGAGCACGAGGACCGGGGCGGGCTGCGCGACATGGGCCGCTCCGCCGCGGGCGTCAAGGGCATCGACCTCGCGGACGGCGTGCAGATCATCGGCGCCGCGGTGGTCCCCATGCAGCCCGCGGGCGAGGACAAGTCCGACTGGGACGGGCCCACGATCAGCATGCCCGACGAGCACGGGAACATCCCCGACCTGTTCACCATCACCGACAAGGGGTACGGCAAGCGAACGGGCGTCGATGAGTACCGCGTCACCAGCGAGGACGGGAGCCAGCGCTCCCAGAGCCGGGGCGGCAAGGGGCGGATCGACATGAAGCTGAGCGCCAAGAACGGGACCCCCGTCGCGGCGTTCGCGGTGAGCGAATCCGACGATGTCGTGGTCATCTCGCGGATGGGCCAGCTCGTGCGCATCCCGGCGGACTCAATCAGCCGGTACGGGCGCGGGACGCAGGGCGTCCGCGTCGCGGGTCTGAAGAACGGGGACGCGGTCATCGCGGCGACCCGGGTCGTGGAGTCCGACGACGAGACGCTCCCGGCCGAGGGCGAGGTCGACGCGTCGGAGGCGTGAGTTTCCCCGCCCGCGTCCGAGCCTGTAGACTGAACACGGCCCGCAGGCAGGGCGTCGCAAGGGAGCCTGGGATGGCGATCGACTGGTCGGACAACATCGTGCTCGCACAACTCAGCGATGAGCCCGCGCTCTCCGACGAGCTCGCGGGCCTGACCGATCGGCTCTCGGACCGTGCGACGGGCGATTCGTCCGCGGACGACCCCGAGGCGGGGTCCGTCCCGAGCGTGGTGCTCGATTTCTCGGGCGTGAGTTACATCAACAGCTCCAACATCGCCCAGCTCCTGCAGCTCAAGCGCGTGCTCGACGGCGCCGGCAAGCAGCTCCGCCTCGCCGCGATGACCGACGAGGTCTGGTCGGTGATGATGGTCACCGGGCTGGAGAAGGTCTTCGTCAGCGCGCCGGACACGCTGACCGCGCTCGCGGGCCTGCAGCTCAGCGACGCGTCCCTGGCCGACGACAGCGAGGGCGCCGACGACTGAACCGGGTCGCGTGAAAGGAGCGGGCCGTGCCGATCATCGCGCTGCTCGTCATCGCGATCGTGTCCCTGTTCGTCGTGCGGATCGGCGCGACGGCGTTGATGATGACGGGGCTCAGCCGCTCCGTCGCGGAGTTCCAGGCGGTCTCGTGCTTCTTCGGCGTCGGGTACACGACCGCGGAAGCGGAGATGGTCGCGACGCACCCCGTGCGCCGGCGGATCGCGACGCACCTGATCATCCTCGGGAACCTGGGCATCACCGGGGCGCTGGGCGCCCTGATCGTCACCCTGCTCCAGTCCGACACCGACTGGCTCGACCGCGTGCTGGGCCTCCAGCAGCACTCGACGGGCGTCCGCGTGCTCGCGATCGGGACGATCCTCGCCGCGGTGTTCCTGATCTACCGCCTGGGGTTCGTCCGCGCCGTCATCGAATCGACGGTGCGGTACACGCTCGAGCGGGCGGGCGTCGTGCGCGCGTTGGACTACGAGACGATCCTCCGCGCCCGCGAGGGGTATGTCATCAGCGAGTTCGAGATCGACCCGGGCCACCCCTTCATCGGCAAGAGCCTCGAAGCCCTCGCGCTGGGCAAGCAGGGCGTCCTCGTCCTGGGCGTGCTGCACGATTCCGGAGACTTCGAGCCCACCCCCACACGCCTGACGACCATCGAACAGGGCGATGTCCTCACCGTCTACGGCGAGGAAAACCTGCTCCGAGAGGTCCTCCACGCGGGCGGTGTCGTCAACTCCTGACCCAACCTGAAACCGCCCGGCGCGAGGGGCGATACCATCGCCAGATGCCCGACGCACCCCCGCAACCCGATATCGAGGTCACGCCTGTCCCCGAGCCGCCCGAGCTGGAGCGGATGTACGGACGCCCCGTCGTCGAACTGATCGGCGTCGAGAAGACCTATTACAAGCCCGACGGCTCGGTCATGGTCCAGGCCCTCCGGGGCATCGATCTGACGATCCGCGAGGGCGAGTATGTCGCGATCATGGGCGCCTCGGGCTCGGGCAAGTCCACCCTCATGAACACGCTGGGCTGCCTCGACCGACCGACCAAGGGACGCTACATCCTCGACGGGAAGGACGCCCGCGGGATGGACGACGAATCGCTCAGCAAGTTCCGGGGCGAGAAAATCGGCTTCGTCTTCCAGGCCTTCAACCTGATCCCCCAGCTCACCGTCGAGGAGAATGTCGAGGTCCCCCTCTTCTACCAGGGCACGAACTCGAAGATCCGCAAAGCCCGCTCGGAGAACTCGCTCTCCCTCGTGGGCCTCGCCGACAGGCTCGACCACCGACCCCGCGAGCTCTCGGGAGGGCAGCAGCAGCGCGTCGCGATCGCCCGCGCCCTGGTGACCGAGCCCGTCATCCTGATGGCCGACGAGCCCACCGGCAACCTCGACTCCAAAACCGGCGCCCAGATCCTCAAGCTCTTCGAGGAACTGCACACCAAGGGCATGACCATCATCATGGTCACCCACGACGATGACATCGCGGAGCACTGCGAGCGCATCGTTCGGCTGCGGGACGGCGTGCTGGAATCCGATGTGCTGACCGAGCGGGGCAAACGCCGCGCCGCGCAGCAAGGCTGACCACGCGTCAGGCGGCTTCGGAAACGCCCGCCGACCCCGCCTCGCGGTCGAACCCGACGATCAACGCGGTGACATCATCCGGGCGGTGCAGCGAGCCCATCTGCTGGTCGAGCTCGCCCTCGAACGACGACAGCGCCTCGCCCAGGCTGTCCGCGTCGCCCGCATGGGACGCGAGGCGCGCCAGGCGCTCGATGTAGAAATCCGTCGGCAGCTTGAGACTCGATGCGCCCGCCTTCTCGTCCGGGAACGCGGTCTCGAAGCCGTCCGTGAAGAAGACCATCCGGTGCTCGCGCCCCAGCTCGATCGTCTCGGACTCGAACGATGCGTCGGGGAAGACCCCGAGCAGCGGGCCCTCGGACTCGATCCGACGGATCCCGTGCGACCCCTCGCTCGAGACGATCGCCGCGGGGTGCCCCGCGCCCGCGACCTCCGCGGTCATGGTCCGGGTATCGATCACCGCGTAGATCGCCGTCGCGAACCGCCCGCTCGGGGAGGGGCGCCCGCAGAATTCCCGGTTCAGGCGCGACAGCGCCTCCGCGGGCGGCACGATGCGCGCGCTCCCGCCCAGCCCGTCCACCTTCGGGAGCGCCCGGCTGATGAACAGCGTCAGCATCGCCGCGGGGACGCCGTGCCCCACCGCGTCCGCGAGGAAGACGCCCACATGGTGCTCGTCGAGCCGCTCGACATCGAACAGATCCCCGCTCACATAGGTCGCGGGGCGGTAGATCACGCCCACATTCAGGCCCGGGACATAGGGCACCGCGCGTTGCACGAACTGCTGCTGCATGTGCGCCGCTTCGTGGAGCTCCTTGTGCAGCTTGTCGAGTTCGCCAGCGATGCTCCGCTGGCTGAGCTGCGCGAGCCGAACCTCCCGGCTCATCGAGTCGATGAGCGGCTGCCGGTCCGCGAGCGCGCGCGCCGAGCGGGCGATCGCCTCGATCCCGGTGTCCCAGTCCAGCACGCTCACGCCCATATCGGGATCAACCGTGCGGCTGAGGCGGTCGTGCAACTCGCCTCGCACGACCAGCACCGCGGGGGTGATCGACCGGCGCAGCGCGTCGAGCAGGCGGTAGATGTCCGATTCGTCGCTCAGCTCCGTCGCGAGCGCCACGACGACCTGGCTCGCGAGCGCACGGTGCCCGGGCTCGCACGGATCGTGCGGCGAGAGCTCCTTGCACAGCGAGTCGTACCCGACCACACGCCCCTCGGGGCGCCCCTCGGATTTGCTGGAAGGCCACGCGGCGCGCAGCGGCTCGAGCCAGGCCGAGGCGGTCGCCTCCGCCCCCAGTCGGCTCACGATCGTCAGGCGGGTCTCCGTGCCCATCCGCTGCATGGCGCGCTCCATGCCGAGACGCCGCCCGCTCCCGTGCGCGCAGACCCGCTCATCGGCACGGTGTGTATCGTCTCAGCGCGCCAGCGCCTTCAGCCGCTCCGTGTCGAGTTCGATCTTCTCCCCGACTTTCAGGTCCAGTTCCTCGAGTTCGCCCCCCGCGATCTCGATGACGAACTGGGCCGCGCCCCGGCTCGAGTACCGCTTCAGGCGGCTCTCGTACCGCCTGTTCGCGGGTTTCCTGGGGTCCCAATCCCCCACCTCGCCCTCGTCAGCCCCTCGGGGCGGCTCCTTGGGCATGTGGTGGAACGCGATGATCCGCCCGTTGGAATCCAGGAAGATGATGTCGATGTCGATGAAACAATCGCGCATCAGGAACTGGCGACGCTCGCCCCGCTTGAAGACAAAGAGCATCCCGCCATTTTCGGGGAGCTCCGTGCGCTCACCGAGGCCCTTCGTGCGTTTCTCGTCGGTCGCCGCGAGTTCGAGCGTGTAGGTCTGGTCCTTGATGCGGATCTTCTCGAACCCCTCAGGCGGGGGGTCGTCCTCGCAACCGATCATCACCATCGCGAGCAGCCCGACGGCTGCGCACAGGAAGACCCGCCGGATTATCGCGTTCAGGTCGAGATCAGCCATCGATCGTCCGCCTCCGTGAAGACCACATCGTTCCGTGGCATGGTACCGGGGTCGAAGGCGTCGCAGAACGCCTGAACCGACATCGGCGCTCGCTCCGGAATCGTGCCCGACCAGAAGGCGATGAGCCCGACGATCCGCTCGGGTGGGACACCGAGCGACCGATAATGATCGATCCGGGTGTCGCCATGCCGCTTCGCGAGACGGCGCCCGTCCACGCCGCGGACGAGGGAGAGGTGCCACTGCTCAGGGAACTCGTCCCACCCGAAAACAGGGGCGAGCGTGTCCCAGAGCAGGCGTTGCCTCGCCGCGGAGGGGAGCAGGTCGTCGCCGCGCACGATGCGGTTGATGCCCTGGCGGGCGTCGTCGACAACCACCGCGAGTTGGTACGCCGGCTGGGCGCGCTTCGTCCAGACGAGGAAGTCCCCGACGGTCCGGGCGACATCGTGCGTGCTGGGACCGGCGAGGCGATCCTCGATGGCGACCTCGCCCGGTCGGACGGCGAGCCGCCAGTTGGTCTGCTCATCATCGAATGGGACCGGCTCGCCCCGGACGAATCCCTGCGGGCGGAGCTCGGGGGGGAAGGGCGTCTCGTGATCGCCCTCGTTCGGGGCGGACTGGGCGGACTCGATGTCGCGCCGGGTGCGCGCACAGGGATAGATAAGACCCTTCTTGGCGAGGGCGTGCATCGCGGCGCGGTAGGGATCGAGGTCCTCGGACTGGAGCGGGGTCTCGTCATCCCAGGAGAGGCCCAGCCAGGCGAGGGTGTCCCGGGTGCTCGCGATCGTCTCGGGCTTGACGCGCGGGGTATCGAGGTCCTCGATCCGGAGGAGGACGCGCCACCCGAGACGCGCGGCGAGGGCGGCGTTGACGAGGAATGTGCGCGCGTTGCCGAGGTGCAGGGCCCCGGTCGGAGACGGCGCAAGCCTTGTGACCAAAGCATCTTGCGATGTATTTGAGTGATCGGCTGTGCCCATCGGAACGCAAGGATACACTGCGCCGGACCGATCGGAACCGAGCGCCGGAGCCCGGCAGGGTGCGGGCGTTCGCAGAGAGATGGACGATGTCTGAGACAAGCGTCGAGAAGATGAGCGAGTCGGAGATCAAGACCGCCTTGGAGAGCGTTCCGGAATGGAACGAGGTCGGGGGCGAGCTCCAGCGGACTTTCCAGTTCGACGACTTCGTGGAGTCGATGAAGTTCGTCAACAAGGTCGCGGACGCGGCGGAGGCGGACGAGCACCACCCCGACATCCTCATCCGGTACAACAAGGTCACGCTCACGCTGAGCACTCATGACGCGAACGGGATCACCGGTCGCGACTTCAAGCTCGCGACGACCATCAACGGTTTCGCGGGCTGAGCGGGCGGGCGGTCCGTGCCGCGACGATGGCGCGGAGCACCCCGAGCGGACCGAGCGGGCGGGCCCCCAGCGAGCGTCGGGCGGCACCGAGTTCGAAGGCGATCGACCATTGCTCCGAGAGCAGAGCGCGAGCGCGCGCCGGTGACCACGACGGGTCGTAGAGCGCGGTTGCTTCGCTGGTTACGCCGTTGAGTTCGATGACCGCGAGATCGCGTCCGGCTCGGGCGTCGTCCTCGCTCGTGCACCGGATATCGAATCGGCCGAAGTCGAAGGGCTCCGCGTTCGGGGCACGCCAGGTGCGCGCGAGGCGGTCGATCGTCTCGGTCAATGCCGGGGTGATGAGGTCGGTCCCGTCCTCGAAGCGGCAGCCGCGGGCGTGGTTGCCGATCGCGCTGAGCCGGACGCGTTCGCCCTCGGGCGGCACTTCATTCCAGCGGCTGCGGAGCGTGCGCGCGAAGACGCGGGATTGCATCCGGAACCGCGGGTGTGTTTCGATTTGCTCGGCGAGCGTGCGCTCGCCGTCGGAGACGATCTCGGGAAAGATCTTTCGGGTGACCGCGAGGATGCGCCCCTGCGCGCCCGCGCGGTCCTCTTGCCCGACGGTCTTCGGATCGCGGACCCAGAAGATGCCGAGTTCGACCGGTCCGGGGTGGTAGCGCTGCACGATGGCGGGCCCGTCGAAGGCGGCGAGGGCGGGCCCGAGGTCCGCCTGCGTGCGCACGATCGAGACCCCCGACCCCCGCTCACCCGCGACGGGCTTGACGACGACCGGCAGGGTCAGTTCTCGGCGCTCGAGCAGGGCGATCGCGGCGCGTTCCCGCTCGCTGTGACGCGTGCCCCGGATCGTTCGCTGCGTGAGTGCGTGCGCCGGGTCGAGAGCGTCGAGGATCGCGACCTTGTCCTCGCCCGCGATGCCCCCGCCGGGCGGGATCCCGGGGTTGACGCAGGTCCAGACGGTGAGCGAGCGGTGTCGGATCGCGAGGCGGAGCAGGCTGGGGAGGATGGTCAGGTAGAGCAGGGGCGCGGGCCACCACTCGTGGTGGCGGGCGCGGCGGAGCGTGTTCGCGATGGACCGGCGGCCCCTTCGCGTCGCGATGGCCTTCAGGAGGTTCAGAAGCAGGGAGACGACGATGATCGCGTAGATGAGAGTGAACGGCCCGGAGTGGTCGAGGCCGGTCCTGCTGGAGAGCGCGATCTGGGCGATGAGGAGCGACACGCCTGTCCACGCAAGCGTGGCGGGTGTTCGACGGACACGCCCTTGCCGAGGAGTGACAGGCGGACGGAGTGCGAGTCGCCCGACGAAGAGCCCGACGAGGGCGACGCCGAAGTCGAGGACACCGTGTCCGACGAAGAACCCCGCGATCGCGGTGGCGGTTTCCCTGCGGCAGACCGCGAAGACCGCGAGCGCGATCGACGCGAGGGGGTAGGGGATCGAGCGCACTTCGTTGAGCAGGTTCCAGAACCAGGGCTGTCCGCTTCGCTCCTCTTGAATGAGTGCATCTGTCAGAGGGGGAACCCCGGGCTCGTCGTGCCGCTGGACGAAGTCGAGGATGAAGCCTGCGGTCTGTTCGGGCTGCATGATCGGCAGGAAGTGGCTGTCGGGCGTCATCACCAGGCGGCTGGTGGGGATGAGTTCGTGGTGGCGCTCGGCGGCCCAGTCGCTGACGAGCGGGTCGTGACGCCCGTGCAGGATGAGGGTCGGTGTCTCGAGCGATTCCATGATCTCGCGGATGGGGCGCTGGTCGGTGTCCCAGAAGTTCCGGATGAAGGCGTGGCGGAAGGAACGCGGGCCGAGCAAACCGAAGTGTGGGACGAGTTCGGGGAGCGCAACGAGTGCCGCGTAGCCGACGGCGTACTTCGCGTGCTCGAAGTAGTAATCGCCCGACCCTTCGGTCTCCTGGCAGGCGATGGACGCGAGGAGGGCGAGCGACGCGATGCGGTCGGGCGCGAGATCGGAGGCGAAGAGCGCGACGGCGCCGCCGTTGGACCAGCCCACGAGGTGGGCGCGCTCGATGCGGTTCGCGTCCATGAACGCGAGGACATAACGGGCGTACGCCTTTGCGCTGTAGTCGGGCACCCATTTTTCGGAGAGGCCGAACCCGGGCAAGTCGAGCGCGTCGACCGGTCGATCATCGCCGATGAGGTACGGGCCCAGATCGCGGAAGTTGGTCGCGTCGCCTGGGGAGCCGTGGAGGAGGATGATGGGCGGGCGGTCACCGGCCTCGGCGAAGCGGATCGCGGAGAGGGAAACGGTGGGCCCGCTGGTCTCGCGTTCCGCGGTTTGCGGCGCGACAGCGGTGGTGAATCTGGAGGATTGAGGGGGCGCGGAGACGACTCGGTTGTTGACCACCTGCACGATGTTGGACGCGACGAGCAGGAGCAGGTAGACCGCGACGGCGCGCCCCGGGTGGGCCCTGGCGAGGAGTCTGCGTGGTCCGGGGATGGTCATCTCTTCGTCGGGGCTGGGCTGGTCGCCGCGCCCGCTGGGCGGGGGACCCGCGTGCGTGATCAGAGTTTTTCGAGCGGGCCGAGTTCGGGGGCGAGTTGTTCGACAAGACCGGCGCGGGGACGGAGTGCTTTGAGGGTTCGTCCCTCGACGAGGACTTCGGCGGGGATGGGGTGATCCCCGCCCCGCTGGACGGCGTGCAGGGCGTCGGCACCGGCGGCGAAGACAGCGAGCCGATCACCCGCCTTCGACCTCGGGATGAGCCTGCCCCGACCGATGATGTCGGAATCGCGCCCCGCGGGCCCGACGATGTCGGACCAGACGAGGCCCGTGGTGTCGAGTCGCTCGACGCCCGGCGCGGGAGGCTCGTGCTCGGGTTCGGTCGCGATGGGCCAGACGGTGCGGAAGCCGTCGATGTCGGCGGGGCGGTCGGCGGGGTTGAGCCCGGCGTCGCAGATCAGGACGAGGCGGTCCTCGGTCGGGCGTGTTTCGCGGACACCCAGCAGGAGGATGCCGGCGGATGCGGCGATGGCGCGCCCGGGACGGATGATGATCGTCGTCTCGGTCCAGGCATCGCGGACGGTCGAGAGAAGCGGCTCGATCGCGTCGGCGTATTCGCTGAGGGGGCGGGTCGCGTCGCTGACCTCGATCGCGGGGAGACCGCCGCCCAGATCGAGCATGGGGATGTCCGCGCCCCGGTTGCGGATGATCGTCGCGGTCTCGACGAGGCGGGCGACGGCGGCGGCGTAGGACTCGACGGTGTGGGTGACCTGACCGGTGTGGGCAGCGAGGCCGTGCAGGGCGATGTGGGGCTGGTGCTCGAAGCGTCGGTACATGTCGATGGCTTCGGAGCAGGAGACGCCGAACTTGCTCTCGGCGTCGGCGTCGGGGACGGGGTCGTCGGGCGGGGCCTCGATCGCGGTGTTGACGCAGATCGCGACGCGGGCGTTCACGCGAAGCGAGGCGGCGACGGCGCTGATGCGCACGATCTCGTCGGGGCTCTCGGCGACGAGGACGCCCGCGGGCCCCCGGTAGTAGGGTGGGCGGCCGTCGACGGTGATGCCGGCCTGGAAGAGTGGGCTGTAGATGCCGTCGAGGGCGGCGCGGATGTCGTCGTCGGTTTTGCCGACGCCGGCGAAGCTGGTTTTGCCCATGGGGGCGCGGCTGAGCCAGGCCCGTTCGAGTTCGCCCGCGGACATGGCGGCCATCCCGCATCCCTCGGCGGCGATGACGCGGAGGACCCCCGGGCTCGGGATGCTCTGGACGGGGAAGCGGATCTCGGGGTCGATGGCGGTGAACGCCTCGCGGACGGCGGCGATGTTGGCGCGCAGCCCCGCAGCGGAGTAGGCGATGACCGGGGTGCCGAATCGGCGGACGATCTCCTCGGCGGGCGCGGCCTCGCAAAAGAGCTCCCCGAGTTGGTAGACGAATGGGTTCAGCGGATGCACCTGGGAGGCGAGACCACAACGCGGCCCGCGTCCGATGATACGGAATGCGCGCATGGGACGGTCGCCGCGGCTGTCGGCCGCTCAAGCATCACATCCCGGGGGCGTGGATGCCAGTTGGATGCCCGGAAACGCTTGATCAGGCGAGGTAGGCCTTCGCGGTCTCGCGGAAGGGCTTGGGATCGAAGCCCAGGTGGAGATGGGCCTTGGTGGTGTCCGCGAGCGTGTCCTTTTCGCCCATGAGGGCCATCCCGGCGTCGAAGGGGAGGAGGGCGCCGAGGCCCAGGAACTTCGCGGCGATCGCCTTTCCGGCGGCGATGGGCCCGGGAAGGCCCAGGGCGGGCATGCCCCGCTTGCCGTGCGGGACGGTGTCGCGGACGAAGCGGAGCATGTCGGGGAAGGAGAGGGTCTCGGGTCCGGCGAGGCGGTAGATCTCGCCGACCGATTCGGGTCGCTCGAGGGCGTCGCAGAAGGCCGCGGCGACATCGTCGACATGGACCGGGGCGACCATGGGATCGACGAGTCGGGGCGGGTTGGTGGGCCCTGGAATGCCCTCCTGCTCGATGCGGGTGAAGTAGGGCAGGAAGGCGAAGGGCGCGGCGCGTCCCTCGGCCCAGGCGCGGGCCATGCCCATGAACTCGCCCTCGGGGCCGTGGATGAGGCCGGGACGGAAGATGGTCCAGTCGAGCCCGGATTCCATCGCGACGCGTTCACCCTGGAACTTGGTGGTCTGATACTTGGCCTTGCCCTCGGGATCGGCGGCGATCGCGGACATGTGGAGATACCGGTGGACGCCGGCGCGCGCGCAGGCCGCGGTGATCCGCTCGACCGCCTGGACATGCATGCGATCGAAGGTCTGCCCGCCCCGCGCTTCGCGGATGATGCCGATGAGGTGGGCGCACGCGTCGGCGCCGTCGACGAGGGACACGAGCGCGTCGTCGTCGAAGATGCCGCCCAGGACGATCGTGAGTTGGCCGCTGGTGACGGCGTCTTCTGGAAGGACCTTGCCGGCCTTCTGGGCATCGCGGGCGAGGACGCGGACGCGGTGACCCCGCTCGAGGAGTTCGCGGACGAGGTGGCGGCCGACGAAGCCGGTGCCTCCGGTAACGGCGACGGTGCGGGTCTGGTCGGTCATGGCGCGGGGTCTCCCGTCGAGTGGACGATCGCCCGCCTCGTTGAGGAGAGGGCGGCGAGCGGAACGATAGTCGGGTTGGCGGAGGCCGGACGGGTGAAACGCGGGTCGGTCGGCGGGGCCGCGGGGGCTATGCTCGGATCGTGGAGGCGGTTCTTTCCTGCGAGGGCGTGTGCTTCGGGTATCGGCGCGGGCCGCGGGTGCTCGACGGTGTTTCGCTGGACCTTCGGGCGGGTCGGGTGTGCGCACTGGTGGGGCCCAACGGATCGGGCAAGAGCACGCTGCTGCGGGTGCTCGCGGGGCTCGCGGCGTGCGACGAGGGCCGGGTCACGCTGGGGGCGCGGGGGGTTCGGTCGTGGACGGCGCCGGAGCGGGCGCGTCGGCTGGCGCTGGTGACGCAGCGCCCCGAGGTCGCGTTCGGGTATTCGGTCGCGGAGGTGGTGCGCTTCGGGCTGGTGGCGCGCGGGGGCCTCGCAGACAGCGCGTCAATCGTCGATGGGGCGCTCGCGCGGATCGGGATGACGGCGCGTGCGCCGGACCGCTTCGAGCACCTCAGCGTGGGGCAGCAGCAGCGCGTGGCGCTGGCGCGGGCGCTGGCGCAGATGGAGGGGATGACCGGCGGGGTGCTTCTCGCGGACGAACCGGTGAGCGCGATGGACCCCCGGCACGCGCTCGACAGCCTGTCGATCCTTGAGGATCTCGCGCGCGGGGGGCACGCGGTGCTGGTGGTGCTGCACGATCTCAACCAGGCGCTCCGGTTCGCGGACGACGCGATCGTGCTGGGCGCGGATGGACGGGTCGCGGCGCGCGGGGCGGTCGCGGAGGTGCTCACGCCGGGCGTGCTGGAGGATGTGTTCGGCGTGGGGTTCGAGATCGTGCGCCGCGACAGCGCTTCGGGAGGCGTGCTGATTCCGACTCCGCGAACGCCGATCTCGTGAGCCCTAAAGCAATCAAGGGCCCGCGAGCGGGCCCTTGATCGGGAGCTTTGACAGAAGGCTGCGTCGTGGTGCTCAGCGACGGCGACGGGTGGCGAGCAGCCCTGCTCCGAGGGCGAGGCCCGCGCCGGGGGCGGGGATCAGTACGGAAACGGACCCGTTGCCGCTGGTGATCGTGCTGGAGACGCCCCGGAAAGCGCCCATGCTCGCGACGACGCTGTCGACCACGCCTTCGAAGATCGTGCTGAGCGTATCGAGGGGCTGGAGCAGCCCGAGGTCAAGCACGGTGTCCGCGGGGGTGTCCTTATCGGTGATCCAGAAGCTGATGGTCCCGGGGAATTCCCATCCATCGCGGGCGATGCCGTCGCTGGAGACGGAGACCTGGTAGCGGTTGGTGTAGGAATCGGTGAACTGGTCGTAGACATTGGTGCGGACGCTGACATTGTTCGTCGAGGCGTTCTCGGCGATGTTGAAGCGGGTCTCCCCGATCTGGAAGTACCCATCGACCACGGCGTTCTGATAGAGCGCCTGGTTGGCGGACTGGCTGCTCGCGGCGGTGCTGGTGTCGATGGTGACGCTGAGTTCGACGGGCTGGCCGTGGAAGGCGGACCAGTAGGTCTGGGTCGCGACTTCGCCGTTGTAGCGGTAGGTGACGAGGTCGGCGGCGGCAAAGGGGGCGGCGGCGGCGAGCGCGAGCAGAGCGGTGTGACGCATGATCGGATCCTCTTTCCTCGGACGAATCTCAGTGTGATCGATCGGCCCCGAACGGACGGCGCGATCGAGCCCCATGCGGGGGACGGGTCAGAAGCATGCCTCACGGACCAAAGCCTGTCCACCCCGAACGGGGTGGACTGTGCCGATTTGTGCGATCAGGACGCCCGATAACCAGGGATTGGGTCACCGGGCTCTCTCGTCGCGGGCCGCGCGGGGGTGTTGTCGCGAGGCGGTCGCAATGTTCAGAGACATCCCGCGGTGCAGCACCCCGCGATTGCCGCGGATTCAAGGCGCCCGAGGGACTCCATGAGATCGAGGTGATGCGGATCGGGGGGCGTCTGAGCGAGACCTCCGAGGTGCGGGTGCTCGGGCTTCCGGCGGGTCGTGGTTGTGGATTTTTTTCGGGGATCTTCGGGCGCGGCGTCGGTGGGTGTCGCCTGAGTGGGTGTGGGTCGGCCGGTGTGGGCGGCTCCGAGGGAGAGACACCCAATCAACGAGCCGGTGCGGGCACGCGTCCGTGCCGGGCAGTACGCAAGGAGATGACCATCATGCTCAAGACCAGCACCATCCGGATCTCGGCGGCCGCCACCCTGTCCCTGCTCGCGGGGGCGGCATCCGCTGACACGATCGTGGGGAACCTGACCTGGACGGCGGGTTCCGCGATCGATGTGACCGAGGACCTGATCATCCAGGGCACGCTGACGGTCGAGGAGGGCGTCGCGGTGTCGATCGCGAACGGCGCGGAGATCCGCGTCCAGAGCGGGGGGTTCCTCAGTGTCGAGGCGAGCACCGCAACGCCCGCGACCTTTCTCCCCGCGTCCGGGCGGTGGAGCGGGCTCGTGTTCGAGGCGGGCTCGGACGGCGAACTGACCGGCGCGGTGCTCCGCGGGATCGACAGCGAGGCGGTGCGGATCCAAGATGCGAGCCCCGCGTTCTATCACTGTGAGATCGCGGATGTGCGGAACGGCACGCAGCAGGGCGCGGTGCACGGGATCCTCGCGTTCGGGTCGTCGAATCTGATGATCGAAGGGTGCCGGATCTACGACCTCGTCGCCCCCACAGGGAACGACGGGGACGGGGGCGAGCCCGGGCGAACGGGCGGCAACGATGGTGCCGACGGGACCAACCTCAGCGTGCACGGCAAGAACGGCACCGCCGGAGAGGACGCGGGTAACGGTGGCAGCGCGAACCGGGGCGGCGACGCGTACGGCATCCGCCTCGTCGACGGGCCCATCGCGACGATCCGCAACACCGAGATGTTCGCGATCGAGGGCGGCGTCGGCGGGAACGGCGGGTTCGGCGGCAGCGGCAAGCGGGGCGGCAACGGTGGCGACGGGATTACCTTCGTCGTCGTCGGCAACGGCGGCAACGGCGGCAACGGCGGCGACGGCGGCAACGGCGGCCCGGGCGGCGATGGCGGCGATGCGTTCGCGATCTGGTCCACCAACGCCACCGGCGCGGTCACCGTTGCCCAGAATGTCATCCACACGATCGTCGCGGGCAACGGCGGCGAGGGCGGGCGTGCGGGCTTCGGCGCCCAAGGCGGCAGCGGCGGCAACGGCGCCGACACCGGTATCACTTTCGCCCGCGGCGGCGACGGCGGCAACGGCGGCTTCTGCGGGAATGACGG
>MDTD01039014.1_pt1 | contig 17780 bp, 20 predicted proteins | sample 811221 | NCBI WGS metagenome assembly MDTD01 (sample SAMN05326646, study PRJNA326480) | marine metagenome | isolation source: seawater | place: Pacific Ocean: South West | collected 2011 | reverse complement strand
TAACTATGCTCAAGACTTAGATAATACTGCTGCTGCAGGAGAAATTAGTGGTAGTCTTTGGGGTGGTCATATGAACATGTCACCTACAGAAGGATTTGGTTTTAGAGCACTTTATGGATGGTGGGACTTGGATTGTTCGGAAGCTCATGCATGTGTAACTAATGGTTATGCTTATCAGTGGGGTGGTTATATTGAACCATCTTACAGAATTAGTTTGGGTGGCGAGTTAGACAGCTCAGTAGGTGTTTGGACAAGAATTAGTTATAATGATGAAAAGGCCGACGATAGCGTAGCATCTAAACCAAGCGCAAAAGTAAGACAATATGACTATGGAGTTAACTACTGGTTGTCACCTAATGCTGTTTTGAAAGTCGACTATGAAAATACCAAGACTTATTCGGACGGTAAAGGTACGCATGGATTTAACTTCGGTTTCGGATACCAATTCTAAACACAATGTATTCTCTTCCCGCAGTACTAAAGTGTTTAGAGTTGGGTTTGCAAGGTATCTATTTGTGAGTGTTTGATAGTGTTATAGATACTGCATACCTAAGGTTAAAAGCATTTTCTTTTTTTTTAAAGAAAGTGCTTTTTTCCTTTTTAAATTGCACTATATCAGAAATATCATGTATTTAAAATATTTTATTATATTAAATCTACTTCTAGCAATAAATCTTTCTAACGCCTATTCAAAGAAAGAACCAGAGGAAATAGAATTCATCGAAAAAATGTACAATGGCTCTGAGCAGCAAAGAAAAAGGCTTATAGTCAAAGGAAATACAAAAAAGATATTAAAAAGCATTATGGGTGAAAATTATAGAAAAGCTATTTTCTCCTATTGGATTAAGGACAACAAAACCATATGGATACTAAATTCTATAGGAAAATATAAACCTATTACTGCAGGCTTTGTAGTTGAAGACTGTAAAATTGTTAGTGCTCATGTATTAATATATAGAGAACAAATTGGTTATGAAATTAAGTATCCTAGCTTTTTGTCACAATTCAATGGTAAGACACTACGAAAAGATGTTAAGCTAAATGAGAATTTAGATAATATATCAGGAGCTACTTTATCCGTTAATTCAATGGACAGAATGGGTAGAATAGCACTTGTGCTAGACTCGCTTGTAGATGAAAAAACATGTAATTAAAAGAAATTTTAGAAAACTTCACAAATATATCGGTTTCATATTTAGTTTATTTATTTTGCATCTAACTATAACTGGAGTAATGCTGTTGTATCCTCAATCACTAGGAGTAGCAGAAAAATTTTTAAATAACAGCTTTCTATTAAAAAAATACAATATGGCTACTTTAGATGATGTAAAAATGGCTGACTCTGAAAAGCATGAATTAATTGTTATTAATACCAGCTTTTATATTAATAATGAATTTATTGACACATTAGAAAAAAAAATAATAGCCCTTTTTTATGAAAATGATGAGAAGAAATTATATTTTTTTCATGATTTTCAAATAAAAATTTATTTGTTTGAAGAAGAAGAAAATACATTACAACTTATAGACATTGAAGAATTTAGTACAAATTACGAAATTTTAAAAGCTGGGGTTTACGAGGGAAAGGTTGTAATTAAAACAAAGGAAGAGTTATACGAAATTTTAGAAGGAAAAATTGTAAATTTTCATAATGATGAACAAAAAATAAACTGGTTTATTACTAAAGAAACCTCTCCCATAATAGCTAAGAGATATTTAAAGCTTCACCAAGGAGAAGGAATTTCTTTTCATAGAATAGTTACTGAACTTCATAGTGGAAAATTTTTTGGAATAGGTATGGTATTTTTACTTTTACTGAGTTCTCTTAGTATTATATTCTTAGTAATTAGTTCTTTTGTTTTTGGAATAAATTATAAAAAAAGAAAAAATTAGTAATGATTTTTGCTAGAATATATATATAGTCATATCATGAAACTTTTATTATCTATTATTGTTTTTTTTCTAATATTCTGCGTTAATGCAGACAAAAATAATATTGAATGGCAAAGAGAATATAAAAATAAGGCCTCTGTTAAGATAGATAAAATTAGAAAAAGAAACGAACCAGGTTGTGAGAGATTAGGTAATGTTTATGGCTATTGTGAATGGGTTGTAGTAATTAATGTTATTAATAACTCTAATAGGCCTCTAAAAAAATTCTGCTCTTATATTAAAGTAAATCAAAGAAAATTTGATTTCTGTTACGGAAATAAGAATAAAATACTTCTTAAAAAGAAAAATGAAAAAAATATTATTCTTAATCTGCATGAGCTATTAAAATTTCCAAATAATTTTGACCGGCCTGTGGTAACATTGTCAAATGAAGAATTTATATTCTAGATTATTTGTAAATAATATTATATTTTGTTTTAAGTAACAACGGGCGGTTAGCTCAGTGGGAGAGCACCACGTTGACATCGTGGGGGTCACTGGTTCAAACCCAGTACCGCCCACCAGATAGTGAGGTAATTAAATTGAATATAATACTTGATATAACTAAAGATTATTGGCATTTTATTTTATTTTTTTTAATAGCATTTACTTCTCCTATATTATTTATAAAACTAGTACTACCTTCAATAAGAGATTTTTTTAATAAAAGAAATAAACTACTTTTCAAAAAGTTCATCGAAGTAAAATTATTTTTCTCATTCAGTTTTCTATTTCCACCACTAATAATATACTTAGTACTTACTAACTTTTCTATTGAAGAAAATGACATATTTTATAAGCAGTTCTATTTTTTTAGAAAAATAGCAGGTTTTTTGATTATTATAGCTACACCTTTCTTATTTAATAAGATTATTACTGCTATTAATCTCACCTATAAAAGGAATGAATTTTTTATAAAATATCCGGTAAATAGTTATTTACAATTACTTAAGCTATTAATCTTTATTATATCTCTTATACTTGCCATTTGCTATTTACTAAGTCTTTCACCATGGGGAATTCTATCAGGTATCGGAGCTTTAGGTGCCATTTTATTATTAGTATTCAAGGACACAATACTTGGCTTAGTAGCCAGTATTCAAGTATATGGTGGCGGTTTGGTAAAAGAAGGAGATTGGATAGAATTAAAGGCATTAAATATAGATGGAGAAGTAATGGAAGTTGGCCTTCATAGAGTTAAAGTTAAAGCTTGGGATAATTCTGTTACTACTTTTCCTACTTCAAAATTTCTAGAACTAACATTTAAAAATTGGAGAAATATGACAGAAAGCGGAGGTAGGCGAATTAAAAGAAAAATTATCATAAAAACATCCTCAATAAAATTTGTAGATGATAAATTATTCAATGAATTATCTAAAATTTCATTATTGAAAAAATATTTAGATGATAAGTCCAAAGAAATTGAAAATGACAATATAAAGAATAAGAAAATTAATTTATCAGTTTCTAGAAGAATGACAAATATAGGCTGTTTTAGAGCTTATATTTACAAGTACCTTGAAACCCACAAGTATATAAATAATAATATGACATTATTAGTAAGACAGTTACCGACCAATGAATACGGGTTGCCTATAGAAATATATACCTTTACTAACACAACTAACTGGAAAGAGTATGAAAATATTCAGTCAGACATATTTGATCATTTACTTGCATCGATACATGTTTTTGAACTTACTGTTTTTCAATTTCCCTCAAGTAAAGATGTAAATATGATCACAAAATAATTACAATGAATGTTGCAGCAGCTATATTAATTTATAATGATAAAATCTTAGGTTTCAAAAGAAAACCCTCTAAAAACAAATACACCTCTTGCAAGTATGAATTTCCGGGGGGCAAAGTAAAGAAAAATGAAAAAATTCAAGATACTTTACGAAGAGAGATTAAAGAAGAGTTAGATTTAGATTTAGGTAAAACAACCCTCTTTTTCCAAAATGACTATACTTATCCAGAATTTAGTGTAAGTCTGCATTTCTACATCTCAAGATTGAATAAATTAAATTTTTCATTAAAAGAACATATAGAATTTAAAACTCTTGAAGTAAAGGACTTGCGAACCGTAGATTGGTTACTAGCAGATTATCCTGTAATTAAATATATAGAAGGTAATACTAGTTTATTAAAGGAACTTATCTAGTAAATAAGGAATTTTTTCTTTAAATTTAAAAAAGCCTTTCCCAGTAAATTTCCATGCTGCTTGATAAAAGTCATCTAAGACATTTTCTATATTTTTAAAGTTATATTTTTTTTTACTAAAATCAGTAAAGATATCCTTTTCAATACCAACTGTAATATAATCATATACAACTTTCTCAATTTTTTCACTTTTCAATATGCTAGAAAGTTGCTCCTCTTCTTTTGGTAGAGATATTTCATATAGTTTGAGAGATTTTTTTTTCATATTCTCTATAAAATCTCTCCTTAAACCCTCTTTAAAATTTCTAACCATACTACTTAATTTAAAGATCTCATTTCTACAGTTTATGAAAATTATTATCTTATATTCTTTTGCATCTTCTAATAATTTAGAATACATATTATTTTCGAATACGATAAGGGCTTTATCTTTTTTGGTTTCAGGATATCGAGAATAATTAATACTATTTTCAATTACGTACTCATCTTTTAAAGGTATATTTCTAAGTTCTGGAAGTTTAAATCCTTTAAATTTATTATGTGTAAACATGTTTATATTTTTCTCACTAGCAATATATTTTTTTCCTTTAGTTTGGAGCCCCGCTACCCACCTCCAAGAAAGTGTGTTGGAAGCGGGGTCGGCATCTAATAAATTCTCGTAAAAAAACTTAGCTCCTAACTGCCAAGGTAGGCCTAAATAATGAATCCATATACTAGCAAACCACATTCTTGTATGATTATGTAGGTAGCCTTTTTCTACAAGTGTTGTTACCCAATTATCAAAAGGTGCTATATTAGTTTTAGAACTTAAGGCGTTTTTATAAGTGTCATAATCAATTTCTTTGAATCTATTAGAGTTTTTAACATAATGTAAAAAGTCATTCCAAACTTGCTCTTTTCCCTCAAGCCATCCCTTCCAATAAATTCTCCAAAAGATTTCCTGAATAAACTTTCTACTAATTTTTGAGTTTGCCAATACCCTTCTCAAAACTTCGGTTTCTTTCAAAATACCATGGCTTATATAAGGGGATAGTTTTGATACTGCACTATTTTCTTCAGACTCATAATCAAAGTTTCTATCAGCATCATATTTAAAGATTTTATCTTTAAGAAATCTGTTTAGCAAATCTATAGAATAATCTCTGCTGGAATAAAAATTCATTTTATTTTTACGGTTTTAATATTAAAAAAGACTATATAAATTAAATGTAAAAAGAATTAAATTAGAATTGTTGCACTGTATGTTAAAAATGATAGCAAATAGCTCCAAAATCCTTCTGATTGTATTTTTGTCTCTTTTCAATAATTTTGTTATTGCTAGTGATTTCAGTTATGGCCTATCAGCATATAAAAAAGCTAATTGTATGGGATGTCATTCTTGGCATGGGAAAGGAGGAGGTGGCTATGGTGCCGGTGTATCTTTGAGAATAACCCAACTTGACCGTGATAGCATAATTGAAATCATCAAATGTGGAAAACCAGGTACAGGAATGCCTTATTTTTACAAAAAATCTTACATCAAAGAAAAATGTTATGATACGTTGATAGAAGATTATCAAGATGGCCCTGTCAGACCCATATCTTCGAAAAAGTTCGTCAATGACAGACAAGTTGAAGCTTTAGCTGATTTTATTGTTAACAACTTTAAAGGAAAGAAACTTACTAAAGAGTATTGCGAGAAATTCTTCAAAAAAGGAAGCAGAGTTTGTGACAACCTATAGTTAATTTCTAAATCTCAAATTATTTCTGTTCAAATCTGAAATTTTTTTACAGCCCATTAGCTTCATATCTCTTACTATCTCATCTTTCATGTTAGAAAGTGCCTTCTCTACTCCTGCTTGTCCTGCTGCGGCAAGAGCATATAAGTAAAATCTACCCCCAGAACATGCTTTAGCTCCTAGAGAAAGAGCTTTAAGAATATGAGTTCCTCTTCTTATACCACCATCGCATATAACATCTATTTTATCACCTACAGCATCCACTATCTCTGATAATTGGTCAAATGGAGACCTAGAACCATCTAATTGTCTTCCTCCATGATTTGAAACCATGATAGCTGTAGCTCCTATATCTACTGCTCTTTTAGCGTCATCTACACTCATAATACCTTTTAAACAGAATTGTTTACCCCATTTCTGATTAAGTTTTTCTGCATCTTTCCAGTTCATATTTTGATCCAACATAGAGGAAAAGTAGTCGCCTACCGAAATAGCTAAATTACTTCCTTCTTTGATATAATCTTTAAGCTGAGATAGTTCAAATTTTTCATGGGTGAAATAATTTATTGCCCACATTGGATGAAAAGCAAAACTAAGTAGGCTTGATAATGTTAATCTAGGAGGAGATGTGAAACCTGTTTTTAAATCTCTTTCTCTATTGCCACCTGTAATAGTATCAACTGTAAGCGCTATGGCATCAAAATTAGCTTCTTTACATCTTTCAATCATGTTATTATTTAGACCTCTGTCCTTATGAAAATAAAACTGAAAAATTTTTGGGGTGCTGACATGCTCTGCTATTTTTTTTAAACTAAATGTACCTAATGAAGAAACTCCAAAGAAGGTATTAAACTTTTGAGCTGCTTTTCCCACAGCCAATTCTCCATCATGATGAAAAAGTCTTTGCAAGGCAGTAGGAGAGCAAAATATTGGCAAATCTATTTTTTTTCCCATTAGTTCTATACTAATATCAATGTTTTCAACTCCAGCAAGAACATTAGGAACCAAATCACATTTTTCATATGCTTCCGTGTTTCTCTTTATGGTAACCTCATCGTCTGCAGCACCATCTATGTAGTGAAAAATAGGACCAGGTAATCTATTTTTCGCTAATTTTCTGAAGTCTTCTGTATTATTACAGTTTTTTAGATTAAGGAACATAAATTATTATATGATATTTATATAATTATTAACAATATAAATTTAAAAAAAAAATGATTTTATAAATTAATGTGTTATAAATAATATTATGTCTGTAATTAAAAAAAGTGCTGGGGGTATATCTAGCATTGCCCATGAAACAAAAATAACTGTAGAAAAAGGAAGCATATTCAAAGCAGAATGTACGCTAGATATTCATGGCATAATAAAAGGAAATATCAAAGGAACAGATGTAAAAATAGGCCCCAAGGGAAGAATTGATGGAAACTTGAACTGTGATACCTTAGAAATTTATGGAGAATTTACTGGCAACGGAGAGGTGCGAGAACTAAAAGTATGTAAAGGCGGTAGAGTAAAGGGTTCATTAGCTTATAACACTATAGTAGTAGAAGTAGGGGCTACCATTTCAGGTCCAATGAAACCAATTGAAAAAGACCCGGTACTATTAATTGAAAACAAATAAACTTCCATCAGAGATATATCTATCATGTATTGAATTTGGATTGCTTTCTCCCAAAGAGAAGTTTAATCAAACCAAAATTACAACTGGCGTTTCGTCAGATATTTGGTATGTAGAGGGAGAAAAAAAAAAATTCTGTATTAAAAGAGCTTTAAAAAAATTAACAGTTAAAGAGGATTGGTTTGCGCCTGTAGATAGAAGTAATTTTGAAGCCGAATATTTTAAAGTATGTCGGAGTATCTCTCCTAATTCCTTTCCAAAAGTGCTAGGACACAACCAAGCTAAATATATTTTGGCTATGGAATGGTATGACAATAATAAGTATAAGCTTTGGAAGACTAAACTTCTAAATAATTATGTTAATAAATACGATGCTATTATGGTTGCAAAGATATTGGCAAGAGTGCATTCATTCTTCTACAAGAAAAGAAATTATGAGAAACACTTTTTAAATGACAAAACATTTCATGATATTAGAATTGAACCTTATATTCTTTTTACATCAAGATTTTATCCTCAATTTAAGAGTAAATTTTTATCAGTAGCACAGAGCTTAAAAAAAAATAAAACCACATTGATACATGGAGATTTTAGCCCAAAAAATATATTGATTGGTAAGTCTCATCCAATAATTTTGGATGCAGAGACTGCTTGTTGGGGAGACCCTAGTTTTGATTTAGCCTTCTGCTTTAATCATTTTATTTTGAAGAGTATACATAAAAATAATAAAAAGAAATTTTTAGAGATAGGAAGGTTTTTTATTGAGTCCTATTTAGAAAAAATTGATTTTGAAAATGTAGACTCTTTTTTATTTAGGTTCTTCTCTATTTTACCTCTTTTTATTTTAGCAAGGGTAGATGGAAAGTCACCTGTTGAGTATTTCAATTTTAGAGATAAAGAAATTGCCAGAAAACTAGGGTCAAAACTACTATCCTCGTGCAATTATCAAGTTGATAGTTTTTTTTCAGAGTGGAGCAACCATATATGAATAAGATATCAAAAGTTATAGGTAGAATGGTTTTTGATAGCAGAGGTATACCGACTGTAGAGGCAGAAGTCTCAACTGCAGATGGTTTATATGCAAGAGCCATAGCCCCATCAGGAGCCTCGAAGGGAAAAAAAGAAGCTCTAGAAAAAAGGGATGGTGATGACAAGTATGATGGCTTATCTGTAACTAAAAATATAAGGCTAATAAATACTATTATTAATGATGCCTTAAACGGATACCAAATAGAAGATCAAATTAATATTGACAAATTACTTATCAAATTGGACGGAACAGAAAATAAAAGCTCTTTAGGAGCTAATACTTTAATTGCTGTTTCTATGGCGACTCTCAAGCTGGCAGCATTGTGCAACAAAAAACCTCTCTTTTCATATTTATCAGGAGATAACAATAATATGCTTCCAATACCACAAGTACAAATAATTGGCGGAGGTGCACATGCCAAAGGAAGTTTATCTTTACAAGATTTCATGATAATTCCCAATGGAGCTGAATGCTTTAATACAGCTTTAGAATGGGTGTTTAGAGTTTACAAAATAGCTGGTGAGGAATTAAAAAGAAAAAATGTATTATATGGTGTTGCAGATGAAGGTGGATATTGGCCTTACTTTCCTTCTAATGAGGAATCTCTTTCCTTTCTAACAAATATAATAAAAATTTCAGGCTTTGAACCATTAAAGGAAATATCTATAGCGTTAGACGTTGCAGCAAATAATTTTAAAAGTGGAAATAAATTTATCTTAAGTGAAAATGAATTTCTAGACGGAAATGATTTACTCTCTAAATACTTAACTTGGATAAATAAATATCCTATAATTTCTATAGAAGATCCTTTTGGAGAAGATGATTTAAATTTATTTAAAGAACTTAAGGAAAAATCTCCATCTTACATGCAAATTGTTGGGGATGATTTAGTAGTTACCAATGCTACTACAATTAAGCAAGCATATAAACATAATGCAATCAATACTGTTTTAATAAAACCGAATCAAGTAGGAACAATTACCGAGACGCAAAAAGCAATTGATACAGCTTCATCACTTAATCTAATGAATATTTTATCAGCAAGATCAGGTGAAACAGAAGATACAACTATTTCAGATCTTTCTGTAGGATGGTCCATAAAGCAATTGAAAGTAGGCTCTTTTTCAAGGTCAGAAAGGTTGGCTAAATGGAACCAATGTTTAAGAATTGGTGAAAAAATGAAAAATAATTACCTAATGCATAATAATAGTAAGTTGAATTGGCACTGTCTTTAAGTTTAACTTTTCCATTTACTTAAAACGTATAAAGCTTCTTTTTTTGATTGATTTTTATACGATTTATTGAGTGAACTTAATTCTATAACATACCCATTTGGATCTCTAAAATAAGCTGAACTTATAAATCCATGATCTATAATTCCCCGGGTCTCTATTCCATTTTGTTTACCTTTTTCAAACATTTTTATTAGTGTAATTTTAGATACTTCTAACGCTATATGAAGATCAAAGTCCCTTTGTTTTTTGAAAGTAAAAGGTGTAGAAGGATCTTCAAAGAAAGCTATGCAGGAAGAATCTTTAAGTGCATAAAATGTATGTAAGACTTTAGTTTTTCTTTTTGTCTTAGTAGTCCTTATTTCAAAAGCTTTAACTAAGTCTAAACCTAAGAATTCAGTATAAAATTTTTTAGTTTCTACTGAATTTTTGCATCTAAATGCGCAGTGATGTAGCTTCAATATTTTAATCATTTTTTAAAAAATAATATTTTTTTGACAAATCTCTTTTCAGTATATATATATATATTTTTAAATGGAGTAGCAAATGAAAGTTTTAGCATCCTTAAAATCTGCTAAAAAAAGAGACAAAGACTGCAGATTAATAAGAAGAAAAGGTAAATTGCTTGTAATAAATAAAAAAAATCCAAGACTGAAAGCGAGACAGGGATAGATGTCTAAAATCTCAGAAAAAGAAAAAATTGAAGCAGCGGTATTCAGGCGTTTATTAGAACATTTGAGGTCAAATACCCACGTTCAAAATATAGAATTGATGGATTTAGCAGGATTCTGTAGAAACTGTCTATCAAAATGGTATAAATCTGCTGCTGCTGAACTTGATGTGGATCTATCATACGATGAGGCAAAAGAAGAAATTTACGCTATGCCTTATGAAGAATGGAAAAAAAAATATCAAACCTAGCTAATTAATTTTTTTATAATCTTTGTACCAATCAGTAAATTTTACAAGTCCTTCTCTTATGGCAATACTTGGCTTAAATCCCAAGTGTCTTCTACTGTCTTCTATATCTGCGTAGGTTTTTTTAACATCACCAGGTTGCATTGGTAAAAGGTTTTTTCTTGCTTTGACAGATAATATTTCTTCTAATGTTGATATCATTTTATTAACAGTCAGAGGTTTGTTGTTTCCTAAATTAAATATATAGTGAGATCTCTTGTTTCCTTTAAATTTATAATTTAGTGCTGCAGTAACTCCTTTTACAATATCATCTATATATGTAAAGTCTCTGCTCAAAATTCCATTATTAAACACATTAATCTTTTTGCCTTTAAGCATTGCCTCTGTAAACATCCATATAGCCATGTCTGGTCTTCCCCATGGGCCATAAACTGTAAAGAAACGTAATCCTATTATATTTAGTTTAAATAAGTTTGAATATGACTCAGCCATCAATTCATTAGACCTTTTTGTTGCGGCATATAAAGATACAGGATTTGAAACATCATCAGAAACAGCAAAAGGAACTTTCTTATTACCTCCATAAACTGAACTGGAAGAAGCATACACTAGTCTAATATTACTGAATTTTCTGCATATTTCTAATATTTTTAAAAAACCATCAATATTATATTTTATGTATATCTCTGGATTTTTAAGAGAATATCTTACACCTGCTTGAGCAGCTAAGTGACAAATTTTTGTTATATTATATTTTTCTATTAGTTTTTGAATGTTAGTTTTACCTGATAAATCGATTTTAATAAATTTGAATAAACTATTTGAAGTAAGTTTTTCTAATCTATATTTCTTTAGATTAACATCGTAATAACTGTTTAGATTATCAACACCTAATACTGTTTCACCCTGTTTTATTAGTTCATATGATAATCTACTTCCAATAAAACCGGCAGCACCTGTAACTAAAGTTGTCATATTTCTAAATTATACTAAGTTTTTTAATTTTATAATACTTAATTTTTAAATAATGAGGCCTTGTCTTGCTGAATTATTGCATTTATTAAAAAAGGACCTTTTTTGCGCATAGCTCTATTAAAAACAAATTTAAACTCTTCTAAAGTCGATGCGTTACTTGCCTCCATTCCCATTCCTCTAGAGAGCTGAACCCAGTCTAGTGAAGGATTATTTAAATCTAACATTGAAAGAGTCTTATCATTTGGATGAGAAGTTTTTAATCTTTTCAATTCTATATTCAAGATCGCGTAGCTTTTATTATTTATAATAACAACAGTTACATCAGACTTTTCTCTGGTCATACTCCATAAAGTTTGTAATGTATACATTGCACTTCCGTCTGCTTGAAATGCTATTACTTTTCTATCCGGACAAGCGATACTTGCTCCAAAACTAACCGGAAGTCCTTGTCCTATAGCACCTCCTGTTATACAAAGCCAATCGTGTTTCGGTGATGATACTGTTGCATTATAAAGTACCTGGGAACAGGTTATACCTTCATCTGAGATGATGCAGTTATCTGGCATTTCATTTGCTATAACTTTGCTCATATTTTCTGCATTTAATTCTTTTCCCTTGGGCAATTTATATAATGATCTTTCTAAAATTGGAGCATTTTTTATTTTATTTTTTTCTACAAATCTTTTTAATGCATCCAACGCATCTTCATCAATCTTAACATATTCAAAAATTATGCACTCTTCAGGAGCCAATCTGCTTTTAACGTCGGGATAGGCAAAAAATCCTACTGGATCTTTAGCTCCTACTAAAATTATTAAGTCAAATTTAGATAAAAAATCAATAGCATATTCGGCAAAATAAGGAACTCTCTCCAGGTGTACTCTTCCCTCTCCTCTTGAAATCTTAGAGCAAAATGTTTCTGCTAACAATTCTGCATCGTATTCCTGAGAGATAATTGAAGCCATTTTTACGCTATCAGGATTTAAAGCATCACCACCCATTAAAAGAGCACATTTTTTTGAATTTTCAATAAGAGTTTTTAATCTTGATATTCTACTTTCCTCTATTTTTGTGCATGGTTCATTAGAAATAGCAGGTTTCTCAAGTGCACCTGTTTCCCAAGCATGATTTGCAGGAACTATAATTGTGCTTATTTTCCCCCAGCCAGATTTTGCAACTGAAACTGCCTTTGTAGAAATATGAGCTAAATCATCAGCTGACTTAGATTTTCCTATCCAGTCTGAGTGAATTTTAACGTGAGCAAATAAATCAGAAGTAAGAGGTGCATCATATTTTAAGTGCCAAGTAGCGTGATCACCTACTATGTTTACAATTCCTGAATAAGCTCTTTTTGCATTGTGCATATTCGCCATTCCATTTGCATATCCTGGACCTAAATGTAAAAGTGTTGCAGCTGGAACCTTTTTCATTCTCCAATAACCATCAGCGGCTCCTGTGACAACACCTTCAAAAAGACATAGAATTGCTCTCATTTGTTTATCTATTCCTATTGCTGATACTAAATGCATTTCAGATGTACCTGGATTTGCAAAAATAACCTCAATTCCTGAATTAATTAATGATTTTAAAAGGGCTTGTGCTCCACTCAATAGATTTTTTTTCTCTAACATACTTTATACCTGATGCTATTATTATAACATAAATGATAAATTTGTTTAACTGTAGTAAGAGTATTTTTTTAAAAATAAGAAATTCATATTTTATTTTTGATATATATATATATCTTTATATATATTATGTATGATTGTAGTATTTCTTTACAAAAAAGGAACAAGTTATTTCTAAAGAAACAAAAAGAATATTTAAAGTTGGTGCAAATGTAAGCTCTTTCGTAGCTAAAGTTGCTACCAAAAATCTTTTAGGTATATCTTCTAAAGACAAAAATGCTCAAGAACTTTTTAGGATTTTAGGAGGTTTAAAAGGTCCAATAATGAAAGTAGCACAAATACTTGCTACAATTCCAGATGCTATTCCAAAAGAATATTCTGAGTATTTAACAAAACTTCAAGCTGAAGCACCTTCAATGGGATGGCTTTTTGTTAAAAGAAGAATGAGGTCTGAGCTTGGAATTAATTGGAGTCAGAGCTTTTCAGATTTTGACAAAAGTGCCACTAAAGCCGCATCTCTGGGACAAGTTCATAAATCAAAATTAAAGAAAAATAATGAGGTAGTTGCTTGTAAATTACAATATCCTGATATGGAATCTGCAATAAAAGCTGACCTTAAACAACTAAAGTTAATAGTTAAAATTTACAGAAAGTTTGATGATACAATTGACACAGATGCAATATTTGAGGAGCTTCAAGAAAGACTCATAGAGGAAATAGATTACCTAAATGAACTTAGTAATATTCTCATTTATAAAAATATTTTTTCGAAAAGCAACAGTATCAAAGTTCCATCTCCAATAACTCAACTTTCTACTGAGAAGTTAATTACCATGACTTGGCTTGAAGGAAAAAAACTTTCAGATTTCTATAAAGCAAATTTAGAAGTAAGAAATAAAATTGCTCTAAACCTATTTAATGCCTGGTACCTTCCATTTTATAAGTACGGAATTATTCACGGAGACCCTCATCCTGGAAACTATACTGTTAGTCAAAATGGGCGAATATTGAATTTACTGGATTATGGCTGTATTAGAATTTTTGATGCTAAATTTATAGAGGCAGTTATTAAATTATACCAAGCCTTAAAAAATAAGAACAATGACTTAGCAGCAGAAGCATATAAAGGTTGGGGTTTTAAGAACCTTAATAAAAGTTTAATAGATGCATTAAATATTTGGGCAGAATATTTATACGGACCTTTACTTGATAACAAGATAAGAAGAATTCAGGATCATGAATCATCTAATTTTGGAAAAGAGCTACTTGGTAAGGTTAGAAAAGAAATAAAGAAATACGGAGGAATAAAACCCCCTAAAGAGTTTGTCCTAGTTGATCGAGCAGCTGTTGGATTAGGATCAGTATTCATGCACTTGAAAGCAGAAATAAATTGGCATTTAGTTTTTGAAAGCCTAATAGATGATTTTAATACAAAGAAATTATTATCTAGACAAAAAGATGTATTAAAAAAGATATGAAATGAACCTTATTTTTATTTTAGTAACAGCATTCATAGCATATCATGGTTTAACCTTTAGAGATTCAGATGGAAAAAAAGACTTCGTAAGATTATTATTTGGCTCAATTTCACTTTTATTTTGCATAAAAGTCCTTTTTTTCGAAGTTTTATATTAAGTCTTTATTTTTGGAAGTCCGGCTGTAAATTGTCTATCTCAGAATTCTTAAATCTCCTGTTTATAGGAGATAAAGTATACTGTTTTAATAAGTAGTCTCTTCTATCTTTTATGCTTGATGGTTTAAATTGAATATTCTTTAAAAGTCTATTTAGCCATCCCATGCCTTTAACTAGCTGACTATCTTTAGAAATTGCTATATCATAAAAATAAATAGCTTTCCTATATTTTCCAGTTGTATCATACAGAATTCCTAAATTAGCATATGTAGAAATAAAGTTGTCATCCACCTTAAGAACCTCTTTAAATTTCTCTTCGGCTTCTTTATATAATTTAAGCCTCATTAAAGACCTTGCCTGTCCATCTATGGCAAAAACATTTTTTTTATTTTCATTATAAACTTTAGTATAAAGTTTTAATGATATCTCATAGTTTTTTTTTAAAAATTCTTCATTAGCTCTTTTATAGTTAAGTACATTATTATCATAATTTTTGATATAATCATAAAGTACGCCTATTAATGTAAAAATTCCTAAGAGAATAGCGGTATTTCTTAATAATCTATTACTTAAATTCATTCTTTTGAAAAATTAAAGCTATATATGATAGTAAAAAAAAAAGTTATTGCTACTGCCCTTCTAAATGATTTTTTTTTTAATTTCTTTTCTATTTCTGAAAATTGTTTTTTATCATACTTTCTAGCAGTTAATATAAATAAGAATCTATATACAGGAAATATTAAGAAAAAAAAAAGTAATATACTAAAGAAATATTTATCATAAAAAAAAAGATTATTCATTTACAATAGAGGTTAAAAATTTTTTTTCGATGGAGTTGATAGTTCCATTTTATATGCTAACATCCACATCATATAAACCCCTATTATCCAGAACATTATTTGCCAGGCCCATATTGATGGTATGCCAAATATCCAAGTAGTAGGATCAGTGGGATTACCAAAAATCCAGTTACCTATGACTGCACCAGGACCAATTCCAAAGAAGAACCATAGAAGAGTAATTATCCATGCAATAGGTACAAGATTTCTCTTATGCTCAGGTAAACCTGCATATTCATTTAAGAAATTATGGTACTTCATCTTATGTTCCATTTCACTTTGATCTTGTGTAAAAAATGATACTAAAATCGCAATTCCTAAATTAAAAAATATTCCCCATCCTGCTGAGTGAATAGTCAAAGGCCAGCGTCCCCATGCAGTTATTCCTAAACTTTGACCAATAGTTTCTGTACAGGTTACTGCAATCAACCCAGCAATAAGACCTAAAGTAATACCTTGCCTAGTCAACCAAGGCCAAAAGCAAATTGCTATTAAAGATGGCCACATTTGAAAACCATAAGCTACAGCTAGACCACCTAATAATACCAATGCATCAGTTGCGGTAGCAGCAACTAATAATGCTAAAGCAACTATTACAATAACAAATGCTCTTCCAAAAATCTTTTGTAGCTTATCATTTGCATCTGGAATTAGAAATCTTTTGACCAAATCTCTTGTAATCATTGCACCTGCTGTAGACATATACGCTGCTCCTGTTGATTGCATTGCTGCTAAAGCACAAACAGATAATAACCCGACAAGCCAAGGAGCGGTTTCGCCCATCAAATTAATCAATTGTGGTACTAATCCACCTTGTTTACTAGCAGTATCCATAATGTCCTGACCGTTTAAATTAGGGCCTATAACATTATTGACTACTTCAGGGTTATTGTTAACCATATCTAAATTAGCTCCCAGAAAATGAGATCCTATTCCTTGAATGGCTGTAAAAACAAAAAGAATTGCGCCTATTCCAAATGCAGAAGCCCAAACTTGCTGAGGCGCAAATGGTTTCGGACTCTGGTTTGAAAATGCCCACATTGTGAAAGCTGGAGCAGACTGTATACCCATCAATGCAAACATATATGTTAGTATCATTATCCCAGTCCAAGGACCTCCTACTGCCTTTGTTCCGCTATCCACAAATTGTATCATACCAGGAATAGCTACATAATGACTGTATCCATCTTTGGTTAACTTTGTATCACTTAACGCTAATGTAGCTATTCCTTCTTTTAAGCTTTCAAAGCTTCCGATGAAGCTAAAAGTTATAATGCCTAAAGCGATTATTCCTCCAGCAAGCAGTATGCACTGCATTGTATCCACATAGGCTACTGCTCTTAATCCACCTGATGCTACATAAAGGACAACAACTAAAGAGAGTAAAATCATACCTATATTAATATCCAACAATCCATCTGTTAATACATTGAAAAGAAAACCAGATGCTCTTAATTGTATTCCTAGATAAGGTACTGAAAATACCAGAGCAACTAAAACTACTAGAATACGAATCGTATCAGAATTGAAGTACTTAGAAAGCATTTCTCCTGGAGTAAAAAAATCGTATTTCTTTCCAAGCATCCATTGTCTTTTTAAGAATAACACTCCCGTAAAAGGAATGGTGATTGCATAAAAAGATGCATAAGCATAGGGAAATCCGTCTCTGTATATTAGTCCTGGATGTCCCATAAAGGTCCACCCTGAAAAAGATGTTGCAGTTGCAGCTAAGACAAAAACCCATATAGAAATGGACCTACCTGCTATAAAGTAATCACCTGCAGTTTTAGATTGTCTAGCACCGCTGACTCCCCAATATATGCAATAAGACCAATATAATGCCACAAATACCAGTAACCAGACGACTTTTGCCTCTAATCCAAACATAATTTACTCCCCAAACTTAAATTAACATAAATTGACTTAAAATTATACCTTATTATTTGCTGTAAGTTTAATTTAGATTCATCAACTTAATTTACCGTCTTTTATTGGTGGGCCCGGTAGGACTCGAACCTACGACCAAACCGTTATGAGCGGTTTGCTCTAACCAACTGAGCTACAGGCCCTATTAATTATCAAGAAAACTCT